>JAABUQ010009677.1_pt1 | contig 12952 bp, 12 predicted proteins | sample 5560001 | NCBI WGS metagenome assembly JAABUQ01 (sample SAMN10711888, study PRJNA513371) | rock metagenome | isolation source: Antarctica rocks | place: Antarctica: Victoria Land, Finger Mt nord | collected 2015-12-18 | reverse complement strand
TTTTGTGGCGGGGGGGGGGGGGGGGGGGGGGGGGGGCGGGGGGGGGGGGTTGGGGGGGGGGGGGGGGGGGGGGGGGGGGGGGGGGGGGGGGGGGGGCGGGGGGGGGGGGGCTTCTGGTGTCATTGGATATGGGTGGGGGATTCTGGGGATTTAGGAGGGGGTTTGGGGGAGGGATGGTTGTTTGGAGGTATTTTGTGGGGGTCGAATGGAGAATTGACGGGTTTTGGATTGGAGGAGTTTATTTGCGCTGGGATGTTATTGTTTTTTGACTTTTGTGCAAAGGGGAATTAGGCGATATCTTGCTGAGGGAATGACACTGGGTTTGTGAGAATTGAGGTGCTTGATTATGATTAGATGGCTCATGGGTATCTGATCCTTCCCAGCTCAAGTATATGATGATGCGAAGAGAAACGGCCTAGATCCTGCAAACGGCCACCGAGAAAGATAAGGAAAGTCGCGAGTGCGCTATCATGGGACATTATCCTCCTTCCCTTGTCAGGAAATATATCAAACCTCCCCACCGATGCAGTCATCACGATATTCCTCCAGTCCACACCGTACCACCACTCGACATCCTCGGCCTCAATTCGTAATGATCCGGCTCGGTGCTCTGTAGCCTCCTCATGTTCGAGCTCGGATGGTATAGTGACATACCGCCTCCGCCATTTCCGTAAGGCGTCTCGGGGTACATGGAGAAGTCGACATGGGTAGGTGAAGGCATGGTGGGGTTGACCGGGGATTGCCATCCTGCGTTGCTGAGGTGGGGGCTACCGCTACCGCTGCGGAGGTCGTGGTAGGTTGGCGGTTCGAGAACCGGCAGATTTGGATGCGAGGTCAGGGAGGGGCGGTGGTATGAAGTGCTGCCTCCAAACGCCGAGAGAGAGGGAGAGCTAGCGGATGGGGAGGAGCGAGGAGAGGGTTGTTGCAAGCCCGAGCGCATATGCGGTGGGAGGGAGTCCGACGAATTGTAGGAGAGGCTGGACATTTGACGATTCAGATGTGGCATTGAAGGGATGTCTTCATTGGGGGAGATGGAAAAGTTGGACTCGCTGGGAGAAGGCGTTCCTGTCGATCCAGAGAGCATGGACCCGGCTTCGGAGTACATGCCGCCATCCGAGTCATTGCGTTGGTGGGGACCCGGCGCTCTGGATGCTAGAACTCGAGCTGTGGCTGCTGCAGCCTCTTCGACTGTTCCGGTGTGATGGTTCTGGTGGCGCGTGAGTGTTGTCCGACGTGTGAATGTCTTCTGGCAGTCTGCGAAGGGACACTTATACGGCCGTTTCCCAGAGTGGATACGTCGATGTCTAGCAAGGGAACTCGAATCACTAAATGGCTGTAGGAGTTGTGAGCAGGATTCAATACATGGATACTACACTGCTTACTTTACCACAGCGCTCACACATGTGAGGCTTCTCACCAGAGTGAACGCGCATGTGTACGGTCAGGGCAGATCGTTGGATGAAGGGCTTGCCGCAGTCTTTCTCTGGGCATACATGGGGCCTGTCACCGCTGTGTATGCGTTCTGTCATGTTCGGTCAGCTTCAGGACAAGGTCATGCAAGTTTGCAGAGGCTTCTACTCACCGTGACGGGCTAGATCACTTCGTCTCGCAAAGCGCTTACCACATGTGGTACACGGGAAGGTCCTAACGATACCATTGTTTCCGGAGGACTGGGTCATGGTAGTGTCAATACTCAGAGTTGTCTTCTGTTTTTGCTCGTGTGGCTGTTGCTTTTGGAGATAAAAGTTCTCGAACGGTCGGCCATCGTACTCGTTTGCAAGCATGGACATTGGTTGCCGAAGTTCGGTGGGAGAAGGGTAGCCTGTATTAAATTGTTCTCCATTCATACTAGCAACAGCAGCTGATCCTTTGCTATTGAGCATATTGGTTATGTCCATCCTTGGATTGAACAGGCACCAATTCAGGCGAGGCGAGACTGTTGAGGATCAATCGCGAGTGACGAACTATGGCTGCTGGTGGTCGAAAATGAGACGTGGATTAGGTGGGATGCTTTGAAGCGATACGATGCAATTATTTATGTAGTAAGATGCTTTCGCATCGGTTGCAAAAGTGATACCGTAGAGAAGAGGTGGTGGTTCCGGCGTAATGTCTCGGGACAGAAAGGGTGAATCAAAAGAGCATCTGGGTGTCAAATTCTCCTGAGACAAGTACACAAAGCGGCAGTTCTCAAGACTCTTGGAACGAAGAGGGTCCCGCGTACCTCTCGAGCTGTGTCGATTGCAAACCTGTCCGATGGCCCTGCTAGGATATGTTGTCGGAGGCTTCGACACTATTGCGAGGTCCCAATGGCGTAGTCAGATGTAGCACTAGTATATATCGACTTTCCTGTGGTCACAGCCCGACTTGTCGTCTAACGTTTCCTTGCCTCTGGGTGTTTGTGGTGAAATATTCTTGGATGCCGAGGTGCCTCAAGGTGGGCCAATGTTGTAGATAATTATCTTCGAGACGTGTTATTTGTTGCTTTCTCTAACAAAAACGCCTCGTTGACTATCTGGTTGGTCTGCCGTTAGCGCAATGTCAGGAACCTCGACCTGGAGACAGTACAGAGCACGGGGAGTTCTTTGACTGTAGCTCTCGGAAAACCTCATTGGCGACGTGTTTAACAAGGAGGGATATGTCCAATGCTTTGAAATGATTATTGTGGATCAAGTGAGGCCCACAAAGCGGTCAAGATTGGTGGGGGTTGCAAGGGGCGGTGGGGGCTGAAGATGATAGGAAGCGATCGTGATGTCGCACAGCTTTGAAGAGTAGGAGGGTAAGTCAGCTCGGAAGGAAAATGTTTTAATCGCGTAGAAGAGGCAGAGTGAGGCAAGGTAGAAGGAGCGGTGAAATGAAGTCGAATCAGCGGCGGGATGGGGTGATTAGAGCAGTAATTGGTCCAGGTATGGGGCTGAGATAATGTACCTATCCTCTAGCATGGAAGCCTTCGAATCCTTCTAGCGCGTTCAGATAATGCAATTTGGCCCTTGGGCAGCTGCAACTCACGAGTTTGCAGTGATCATTGGTAAATGTGGTTGAGTCGAGTAATTGATTGCAAGGAGAGGGGAGACAACAGAAGGAGATTGGATGTACAAAAGTAGGCGGGATCGAGACCTCGCAGCGCTGGCGTTTTGGCGGAGAGCCCGGGGCTGTCTTTCCGCGTCCCCCTCCAAACCCAAGGTACACACTACACAGCAAACCATCTTCCCCCTAATTCGTTCTTCTATCACTGAGTATGTTCGCAATCCCACAATCATTGTAGTTCAACCCGTCCAAACTTTGCTACCATTGCGCAATCATGCATCATTATCGCCGCATGGTCACATTGAGTCTCCAAGCATATCGATTGGTTGGAGAGATGCAAAGAAGATTGCTAACACGATCCGTGCATCATGCACGCCCTAGAAGGCCCCTAGAAGGTCTCTAGAAGGTCTTTAGAAGGTCCCTAGAAGCTAGGGCGTTCTATGCTAATAATCCAACTAAAAGTATTGCCGCTCGTAGGCAACTCGTGCTAAAATACCCTGTCGATCAGCCTGCCCGGGAAACCTCCTCGTGGCCAATCCTTTGCCCATCCTGTTAGCAATTGATCAACACTGACCACATGCTTCGTCCTGTCGGATGTGAATGTTGTACTACAAAGGCAGGGAACCGGCTTCCGCCTTTGATAGTCCAGTATTGTTGTGTTTACCACTAGTGTTGTATTCAATAGTTAGGTACCTATACGTCCACACATCCTTTCTTGCGACCGCCTGTCCTCCATACTTTGAGGCGCCCTTGATTCTCGCGCACGTGCCACCAGCGTCAAATGCATTGATATGACGATTTACTCGTACGCTCTAAGCTTCCTGACTGACGTTAATCGTGCGTGGAAATGCCCCAAATTGCTCGCTTAGGACTTTGCTCTAACCCCGGATCTCGTGATCAGGTGGACAGCATACATGACCCCCCAGGTGGAATACGAGTCCAAGCGAGAAACTCTCCCCTCAGCGAGCTTGCAGCTTGTATGCAGCATGAAGCCATGTCTAGGATGTGACGGCTTCCATCAAGAGCACGGAAGATTGCATACAAAAGCACGAGATCTCGCCTCATAGATCACAATGGAGTGGGGCCCGCCGCTGCGTATATCATCATCATTCAAGTGGTAAGGTACGCCGACTGTAGTAATTGACATTTCTCCTCAAATTGGCAGGGCAGCGAGCTGTGAAACTTTACAGCTTTCTCCACAGATGATCATTGATCGGTCGAAGACAAGCCAAAGTATCTTGAGGAATAGACGGGACTCTGCAGTTCCCCGAGTGCCACGTTGCCAGCCTGCATGAAATTCTCCGCTTCTTGAAAAATCCTGGCTCCGTTTTCAATAAGGAAATGAAGATCAATGCATGCCGCGTAATGGTTATTGGCGCTCTAATCGCAAGTGCTTGTTCGAGATGTCGCTTAATATGCCGCAGTCGCCACTACCTCCCAACTTTGTGCTCATATGAAATGCAAACAAGGACTCAGTCCAGAACTCGCAAATCCAGCGTATATGCGTTGTCACGTCATAAAATGAAGTCAATTCAAATTCTGGACCCCGGACCTACGATGCTTAGTATACCTACCTAGTATACCTAGGTGGTTGCGTTTGTTTTAGTGTTTCACGGAAGACCATTGTCACCACCATCTGTTGACTTATTGCGAAGCCATTCTTCATATCTGCGGCCCGTCTCCGGGATTCTGCCTAGGGTGCTTAAGCTGCAAGAGAGAAATTGGTCAACCTAGAATAATGGCCATGTCAATCCGCTCGTATTGAAATACTTCATGAGGAGAGTGGGCTTGCCCACAGTGGACTATGCACATCATGCTGGGATACTTGTGCGCCTGAATAAGTCCAGGAAACTCGCACGTTGCTCTTCATGACTCTATTCTCCCTGCTTCAAGTCGCTTTGGCTTCTTAGTATCAAGACATGCTTTGCCGTATGTCTTCCCTAAAAGTTTCGCTTATGTTGCCTACTTCAAACGCGAGCATAAGTCCGGTAGATATTATCAGACGACCTATTCAGACGACCTGCCATGATATTACATAGCATTGCCATGCATCAGGGCATGTCCTCGGCGTGAGGGATCAGTATGACTGTTATTTGCGTCCAATTAACGTCACTCAGCATAGAATTATTCGGCCGAACTCATCCATATCCGTTGCCTCTGTGCTGTCAACTGTGGATCTAAGGGTTCCGTATTCCTCATCGAATCTGTGCCGAAAGTAAACATTCATTGACGCTTCTATGTTCTGCTTATGTGCATTGTGATTTTTGAGATTAAGCTAAAGCATTTTTTGCCCTATCAAATTTCATTCCTCACCTACTTCCCGAAGACACAATCCGGCCCTATCAGCTGGGCTTTCTAGTCATGATGACCCGTGGATTCTCTGGTTGCCGATCTCGGAGAAAGCGGACCCCGCTTGACCGAGGCGAAAGCATTCCTTCTTGGAAGATAGCGTTAACAATAGTCGGGTCAGGAAAGTACAACAGCACCAGCACGACAAGAATCTTTGAGACCGACAGAATCACGCAAAGTCTCAGACCCAGCGAGAAGACGATTCCTCTCTTGGCTGGCGCTCTGCTCTCGGTCGATCTGATTCCCTTGCACAGTCAGCTATCTCCCTATTTCGATATTTCGAGCCATTCGCGAAATAACCCTCACACCCTACCACATCTTCATGGCGGTCGAACTATATACTAGAAGGCGGTGGTGTTCTTGGCTGTACCATCCTGCTTGCTACGCAGGGCATCCCGCAGGCTTCAAGCATAGAGTGGCGAAGGCCAAGTCCAAAGTGTGGCTTCTCGAGTTGAACTTCCCCAAAATCCACAATTTTTGATTCAATTCGGATTTCTTCTTCGACAGGTGACAGTGCAGCACACAGACCCATCAACTGGCCTCGTCACTCGACCGTTGAGCAGATCTCTGGTGCAAGCTTTTTGACAGCCGGTCAAAGTGCAGACCTTGACATTGACGTCGTTCTCGCTGTATGCTCAGCGCGCTGCAAGTTGGAAACTTCGCAGTTGGCCAGCAGCAAAAAGAGTTTGTAGAAATGCAATTCATGTCTTCTACCAAAGTTGGTTATGCTCACGTTCCCTCCTAGAATTGATACAGCGAACGAACATTCGACTGCACAGCCCACTGGCTCGCAGAAGCCTCCAGAGGCAAGGGCCGTGGAGGAAGACAATTCCAGTCCTCGCTGCCACTGGCGTACCACACCTTCACCCGACTCGCAAGCGGCTAGGGGAAAGCTATGTGCCACATGGGGCTGGTGCTCCCGTAGGATACCGATTTCTTGCACAAATTGGCTAGGTATGCTTATCACTCCGTTCTGACAGTTCCATTCGCTGCAATACTCAAATTCTGACGCGTCGTATTATCCTACGACAATCTCATCTTGCATAATGGTCCCTACTGGTCGCAGGCTTCGACATAGAATCCACAGATGATGGATTACAATATCACAGGTGGAAATACGACTAGGAAACACAATATCCTGGGATTGATTGGGAGCCAGCCTCTTAGTCATGGGGAGGAGATCAATAACCAGGTTGTGAATTCGTACACGTGGGAGCTGGGAAAGGGGAAGGGATGCGCTTTGGAGGTCAATGGTTAGTAGTGTGCTTGAGTAGGATGGGAACGTGTTATAGGAGTGGAAAAAAGGACAGAGAAGGATTGGAGAAGCGAACCGACAGCAGGAGATAAGATGAAGAAAGACTGATTCTCTTCGTGAGATGTCTCGCGTCCAGCTTTCATTGTCCGACCCTCTCGTCATCCCGAGGACACTTTCTCTCTTTCCCCTTGCTTTGACCATCCACACGTCACCAGCCTCAAACGCGCCGAGCCGCTATCAAGTGGGGCTTTTGCCACGCGCTACACGCAAAGCTGCTTGTCTGACAGTATCTCGACTGTTCTCTGTGGGATTTTGATGAGTAAAAGGCTGTGTGAAAGGGGATTGTGATACACTTTGGTTCGTGATCTGAATCTTCTGATTTGAATGTGGAGGAAATAATGAAATATTGTTGAAAGCCTTCGTACTAGTGCCGACTTTGCATATGCCAATGCTGCACAGCCTCAGACGCCAAGCCACCGGCTGCAGCGGAATCGCGAGGCTTCGTCATCAGAGAGGCCGATTATGGTAACGACCGCGAGTTGGTAGAGGAATACTAATCTTACTTTCCTTGTTCGCACCATTTCACTCAATTGCAGATCAATCACTCTTCTCCCTCGCTCGTACACCTCCCACCTCCCGTTCTACTATCCGCGGCCAATGTACGCGAGTGCAATCATCCCTCGCAGGCGCGGCCTTCAACAGTAATCCGTCTCACTGCCCAGCCTTTGCCAATACCGACCCACTCTCTGGAAGATGTGTAAGTGCTTGTTTTCTGTCAGCCCCTCGCACCCTCTCTGCTGCGCATTGTGTGGCAGATCACATTGGGAATATTTCCACTCAAGCTATATCATTGACTACTTGCCGCTTGCTCTTCTCCCTCATGCGACACTCTTACCCATTTCCACGTTTATATATTCCATCGGGCTAATTGAGTATGGAACATCCAGCTTCCACAGGTCTCAAGTCCAAATTCAGGAGCTATAGCAGACCCCAAGGCAGCCGGCACAATAGCAGTTTCCGAGGCAATGGAGGGGCCTCGCGCGTTGTTAGCAATACCATCAGCGAACACACATCTCTTCTCGCCCGACCGCTACATCTGACAGACGGACATCCACTGTGGGAAGATAACAGGCCTCATGTGAAGTGGCCTGCACATTTCGTGCACAAGGCGTACCAGACGCTCACTTCCAACTATGTCAACGTGCTGCTGGTTTTCGTGCCTTTGGGCATTATTGCTGGTGCCCTAGGCTGGGACCCCATCGCTGTGTTTGTCCTGAATTTTCTGGCCATTGTACCCCTCGCCTCACTGTTGAGCTTTGCGACGGAAGAGCTGTCAGTGAAGCTGGGTCAGACGCTGGGGGGCTTGCTCAACGCGACGTTTGGAAATGCTGTCGAATTGATCGTAAGCTTCAGCTGCTCCTGTAGAGCTTCTTCCTGCTAAATTGTGGCAGGTCAGCATTGTCGCTCTCAAGAATGGAGAAATCCGCATCGTCCAATCCAGCATGCTAGGCTCCATTCTGTCTAACATTCTCTTAGTCCTGGGCTCCTGCTTCCTCGCCGGAGGTATCAGATACGAGCATCAAAACTTCAATGAAACCGTTGCATCGACCATGTCCTCTCTCATGGCCGTATCCACCGCTTCACTAATAGTTCCTGCGACGCTCTACGCCGTCTTGAGAACCTCGGACGAGAAAGACGAAGCAAAGTACGAAGCAGAGAGAAAGATCCTTCTTCTCTCACACGGAACAGCAATCATCCTCCTCATTCTTTACGTGCTGTATCTTATATTCCAATTGAAGACGCACAAGCAGCTCTTTGACGAAGAGAGCGAAGGCGATGAGGGTGATGAAGAAGGAGACAAGGAGGAAGCACAGATTCTTTCGCCCTGGGCCGCTGGAGTTGCTTTGGTCCTTGTCACTGTCTGTGTCGCCGTCTGTGCTGAATACCTCGTCGACAGCATCCAATCTGTCGTGGAGAAAACTCACATGAGCAAGACGTTCATTGGTCTAATACTCCTCCCAATTGTCGGAAACGCGGCCGAACATGTCACTGCCGTCGTGGTGGCTACGAAAAATAAGATGGACCTAGCTATTGGTGTGGCAATTGGTTCCAGTATGCAGATTGCGTTGTTGGTGACGCCGTTCCTGGTCATTCTGGGGTGGATTATTGGACAACCGATGACGCTACATTTCAAATCGTTCGAGACGGTAGTATTCTTTTTGAGTGTTTTGGTCACGAATTACCTAATTGCTGTGAGTCTTTGTGATCAGTCCAGGGAAAGGCGTCTGGACGGAGCTGATGTGAAATACAGGATGGCAAATCGAATTACCTCGAAGGCGCTATGTTGTTGGGCATGTATATCATTATCGCCCTTGCTTTCGTGAGTACTATTTAATCACATGTGGACGGTGCCACCGACTAATATATCTACACAGTTCGTGATGCCAGATGATGCTGGTTATGGTGCAGAAAGCTTCTTTTCCTTCTTCAACTCGTAGCGATTTCATGTTCTTGTAATTCAATAGCTTGGAGCACCTCGCTTTGCAAGTCCGTCTCTGTGGGGCACTATGCTGTACATAAAGCCTTTTGCACGAACTAATGGAATATTCTTTTCCACGTGTGGAATCTTCTAATCCGCCACTCCGCTTAGACTGAGTCAGAGTAGGTTTCGAACGAGATGAATCAGCTTCCAGCAGCAAACCCCCTTTTAGCTTCATGATACCTCTTGCCAAACACAGAATCGCTCTGATTCCGTCACACACTTAGACAAACCCACCATTCATGTAAATATACTACTAAACCCAGGAGACGGGGAAAAGGCCGCTAACCTCAAAATGCTGGAATCAGCCAGAATCACGGCGCCCAAGATCAAAACCACAACATCAAGCACTTGTACTATTCTGCAACCCCACCAACGAAGTTTGAGCTATCGATCTTCTGTCTTGAAGACGGGTTTATCCTTCGAGTGCTTGACTGCGTACACAAGCCTCGATGTTGCCCGACAGGTCGACTGGAATGTAGCTTATGACAATCTCCGTGGGTCTAGCTATTCCCTGCCAACCACGTCGAATTCGTCGCCCGTACTACAAGAAATGGTGGTTTATATTGTTCTTGTCCACTTTTCCTTATTTGTTCTTTCCTGCATTCCCATCATAGCTCAATCCAAGATTGAAATAACGAACATCATCTTTATTCAAGAAAACAATTACAATTTATATTGAATCTTTCTGCACTCGCAATACATGAGATATCAAAGAGCTACTCAATCCCAAAATAAAAAGATTGTCTTCAAGACCGTGAAAGAATTCCTGTGGGACAGCTCGAAGATAGCAGAAGATCAAGACCATCTTCCCCTCCCATGACGTCCCAGACGTCGATTCTCCTGTGTGTGATAATGCTAACGTGTTCTCGGCAGTTAGAAGCTCTACCAACAGGACACGGACTCCTATACATAACAGCACCGACAGGAAATGTAAACAGCGTACAAGCGTTTCCAAACGCTTCAACTATTACTCAAACACCCCCAACGACAACTGTTACATTCACGAAGCCAGGAACAACCGGTGTGAGTTTTCTTTGCCTTCTTGAGTTGATTCTCTAGTTGTTGTTTAAGGTAGTTAACGCAAATCTAACATGGCGGTCGCTAGCTTGTCAATACCACCCTTGACACAAGAGGACATCCCCCAATGCAATCGTTCCCAACTTCTGTCTTACCAGCGGCCGTACCACTAGCACAAGGGCTCCTCGACTACAAAGTTTCCGTAAATTTCTCGTACAGCTCAATCGGGCTTCTAACAAGGACCGCGAACAATAATCTTTCACCTTGGGCCGTTCAGAAAGATCGGTTGGCGCCGAAGATGGATGAAAGGGCAGCAACAGATTGTTTCCAACCCATCGCGACAGATGCGCTGCCAAGCCAGATAACATCGAGGGCAGACCACCTGGTCCCCAAGCTTGGTATAGTATGCGACACCTTCTCCCTAGGCAAGTGGTATATGGCTAACGCTCATTCTGGAGATTCCGCAGAATAACCCAGTCTCTACTAACAAGTTCTACGCCAACTTTTTCCTTGGCACCCAAGGCCAAGGTGTTTGGACGCACCCATACTCCTTGACGTGGAGCAAAGGCGGAGGCAACGTTCGTAGCTGGGGAATGGCGGTATCTCATATCGATGCGAACCAAAGGGCTTATGGACCACAGAACAGTGCCATTCCGGGATCGCCGGTACAGTACTTTATCAATCCGATTGGCATCCAATCCCTGCTTATGTCTGCTGTCGAAATGGGCCCAATGACCGTTCTGACTACCAATCATATCCAAGCATTCTCGGCCAACGCTGTACTATCTCCTCAAGCCGGGTCTTCCTCAAGCATCACTTTTCCGCTCGTTCAAGGCATGGCCTTTGTCACAGCAAAATATGTGAACCTCATGCCAGCAATCCAAAGTGGCGTTTTCTTCAGGTCCGTCGTACAGGTTGGGTTTCCACGAGCCGGGGTGTTCAAGTATCGTATTACCCTAGAAGACTCAAAGGCCTGGCTACTCTACGCTGCTCCTGGTAATGGCCAAGATCCAAAACTTCAGCTCGTCTCCAATACCCAGCTCCAGGGTGTACGCAGCTGGTCTGGCGTGATCCAACTCTCCAAGAATCCATCCGGCTCTGCGGGAGAATCCGCTTACGATATATCGGCAGGGGTATTTCCTACCAATGGAGCAGTAACTGCATTCGTCTCTGGTACTACGGGAACCTATCAAATCAGATGGATGAAATCTGGTCTCGTTAGCCAGCCGCTGCTCATGTACGCCCTACCGCACCATCTTCAATCCTTCGACTTGGTGACCCTCAAAAGCCAAACACCACTGCGGTTGCAAACGACTACCAAAGGTATTGCAACCGCTGTTCTCGCAGATCACTGGAATCTGATGGAAGGCTCTCTCCCAACGGATATGGGTTTCGCGCCTTGGACGCCAGCCCTTAGGTCTCGCACGAGTCTATCTTCATACGCGGCCAATTTTATCGAACAGGTCGCCGCTTCGGAGGTGCAAGAAGATTTCAGTGCTCAGTCCAATCTTGACAGTATGTACTTTAGCGGAAAAGCTCTGAGTAAATTCGCAATGGTAGTCTACACGACCCACGATGTATTGCGTCAGCCCGATCTTGCAACACAAGGGCTGCAGAAATTGAAAGCAGCGTTTGCCCGCTTTGCAAATAACCAGCAGATATTTCCGCTGGTCTATGATTCCGTTTGGGGTGGAATTGTATCTTCCGGGAGTTACGTTACAGGAGATTCTGGTCAGGATTTCGGCAATACGTACTATAACGATCATCATTTTCATTATGGTATACACCCCAACTACCCTAGAATGCGTTTTCAATATCCTCTATTTCATTTCTGCGCTCTGACGTCTGGAAACAGGCTACTTCATCCACACCGCAGCAATCATAGGCCACCTCGACCCCACCTGGGTCACTGCAAACAAAAATTTCATCAACACCCTCATCCGAGACGCCGCTAACCCCTCAGCCTCAGACCCACTCTTCCCCTTCTCCCGAGCATTCGACTGGTACCACGGGCACTCCTTCGCCAAAGGCCTATTCGAAAGCGCGGACAGCAAAGACGAAGAAAGCACCAGTGAGGACGCCTTCTTCGCCTACGCACTCAAGATGTGGGGGAGAACGACCGGGGATGCGAGCATGGAGGCGAGAGGCAATCTCATGCTAGCAATCATGGCGAGGAGTTTCGACAACTATTTTCTGATGCAGCAGACGAATCAGAACCAACCGGCCAATTTTATAGGGAATAAGGTCACCGGAATCGTAAGCCTCCCGCTCCTTCTCCTACAAGACCTTCTCCCCTATTCTTCTTCACTACCTGAAGCTGAGATCGCGTTCTAGCTCTTCGAAAACAAAATAGACCACACCACCTACTTCGGCGCTAATCCCGAATACATCCAAGGGTACCCCCCACTCCTGCTTCCCCCCTTCCCCCTTAACCCGACCCCCCCCACTAACCCTCCCCCCTCCCCCCACAGAATCCACATGCTCCCCCTCTCCCCCTCAACCCCCTACACGCGCCAACCCCCCTTCATAACCCAAGAATGGTCCACCTACTTCTCCCCCACCTCCACCATCCCGGCCTCCACCGTCGCAGGCGGCTGGCGCGGGATCCTGTACGGCAACCTGGCGTGCGTGGATCCGCGCGCGGCGTGGAAGTTTTTCGCGCAGGAGGGGTTCGATATGGGGTGGATTGATGGGGGGGCGAGTCGGACGTGGTATTTGGTTTTTGCGGGTGGTGAGTGCGCCCTTTCTTTTTTCTTGGGGGGGGA
>JAABUQ010009676.1_pt1 | contig 12953 bp, 9 predicted proteins | sample 5560001 | NCBI WGS metagenome assembly JAABUQ01 (sample SAMN10711888, study PRJNA513371) | rock metagenome | isolation source: Antarctica rocks | place: Antarctica: Victoria Land, Finger Mt nord | collected 2015-12-18 | reverse complement strand
CAAGCACTAGTGGCCCGTAGGTATGATCCCATCCAAGTCGCTGCGTCGAACGTTTAATCGATAACACACTTAACAAGGACGACTATGAAATTACGCTCTAACGTTGCAAGCTTTGCGGCCGCAGCAATTCTCGCCTCAACGGCACCCGTATTCGCTCAATCGACGTCGGGACAAATGATGTCCGGCTCTTCCAACCCGATGGTTGGCGGTCACGCGATGATGGCGAATAAAGATATCGTTTCGAACGCGGTCAATTCCGACGATAACAAAACGCTCGTCGCAGCCGTCAAGGCGGCCGGCCTCGTATCGACGCTGCAAGGCCCGGGACCGTTCACCGTATTCGCCCCGACCGATGAGGCGTTTGGTGCGCTTCCGTCGGGTACGGTCGAAGGGTTGGTTAAGCCCGAGAACAAGGCAACGCTGACGAAGATCCTTACCTATCATGTCGTGCCCGGCAAACTCGACTTTGCGGCTCTTCAATCGCAGATTCGTGCGGGCGGCGGTAAAGCGGAACTCAAGACCGTTCAAGGCGAGACGTTGACCGCGCACATGAACGGACCGCGTAACATCGATCTAACCGACGAAAAAGGTGACGTCGCTCACATCACGACGTACGACGTCTATCAGTCCAACGGCGTCATTCAAGTCATCGACCACGTCTTAATGCCGTAGTCGATACTCCAAGCGGCGACGAAAGATCCGGCACTGCCCGTGCCGGATCTTTTTTAATGCGCCCGCATACGACCGGCTGCGGTCAAGTACGCCAATGAAGCGTTTGCGATCGCTTGTAACCCGGCTTTCGAAGGCCGCAGCTATTAAAACGGAGCGGTAAGGCGGAAGTCGGCTCGGAAGCCTTCACCCCATTGCGTGGTGTTGAAACCGTTGTTCACTTTTAAGAGATAGCGCGTGTTCGTAAAGTTTTGAAACGTCGCGTTGAAGCCGATAGCGGGCTTCGAACCTCGAGAAGCCTCGCGCCCGAACGATGCATCGAAGGTAAGGTGCGGCGGAAGGCGACCGCTTCCGGTCTGAAATTGGACCGGATATCCAGTGCCGTACAGCGGCTCGAGGGTGGCAAAATACTTGCGGCCGGCTCCCAAGCGCTTCGTGTAGCCCAGATTCGCAGAAAAAGCTTGATCGTGGTCTTCCGGACCGAGCGTTACGTCGTTCGGATCGGTGCCGGGCGGAAAGAGAAACGTGCTCCCCGACACGCCTCCCGCCCGGGCTTGCGAGAGCGTCGTTGAAAAGAACATCGAGTCACCGCTATTAAAGCGCGCATCCACGCGGCCTTCGACTCCCTTGGCGATACCGATCGTGTTATTGAACACTGCGAAAATCGGTGTGTTCGCAAGCTGAGTGGTATCGAGAACGTTACGGACGTCTCGTTTCCAAAAATTGAGTGTGGCGCGTGCGCCGGGAACGAACGTGTGTGCGAGGCCGAATTCATAGTATGAATCGTGCTCCGGCTGCAAGCTGTAGGCGGGCCCCGCTCCAGTCGGCGTGTTGCCGCCGAGGATGACCGCGGCCTTCCGAGTGTCTTCGATGAACGGCGCCGCATAAAGTCTGCCGTAGTACGCATGCAGGATATCTTGCGGGTCGATTTGGCCGTTTATCTCGATTCGCGGACTGAGTTGCGCGCCCGAGGTATAGCCGGTCGAGTGATCGTAGCGCAGGCCGCCTTGAACGGAAAGATGAGTCGTCGGGGTCCACTTGTCTTCGATGTACGCTCCGAGTTGCGACCCCCGTTGCGCTGAGTTGTCGAAGAAGTTCTGCTGCGGACCGCTCGGGTTCCCGTTTGCGTCCGTATTGAAGTACGAGATATGTTCGTTGCCCGAAAAATTCTCCACCGCTTCATCGATGCCGGCTTTGACCGCGTTCGCTCCAAAAACGTGGAAGTGTGTGAGACGAATGCCTTCGAAATTCGAATGCCGATCCTGGTTGAGGCCGTCGAGCCCCCCAGCGAGATCGTTCGCGATGTCGCCTAGGTAGCGCACGCGATCGTACCGGTACCAGGTCGCAATCTGAGTGTAGGCGTTTCCATTCGCCGCGTTGTTCGTGTAAACGAGGTTGAGAAAGTTGTCGTACTCGTGCTGAACGTCATTTGTGCCGGGCGGCACGGTGAGCGGATCGTTCGGGTTTCCCGCTTGCGTGTTGATCGGAATCTGGAACGTGGCGTCGTTATTCGAGGCGCTGAAGGCGAGTGTGTCGCGCGGACCCACATTCGTGATCGTGCGTAAGAACTGGTTCGATTGATTCGAGCTATCGTGAATCGGGTCGAACGTCGGTGAATCGATGCCGCGATTCGTGCGTTCGAGATTAGCGTTGAGGAATAGGCGCGTGCGGCCGAGCGTCAACGACTCCGCGAACGAGGACTGCGCGCTCCCGTAGGAGCCGAGACCCGCCGTGAACGCGCCTTCCTCGGGGGTGCTCAGATCGTTTTGTCGATGACTGATGATGTTGATGACGGCACCCTGGCGCGAACCGCCGAATTCGGCTGGGAAAGCGCCGGTGAAGACCTCGAGCGAGTCGATCGTTCGCGGATCGACCACCTCGCTAAAATTCGAAGTCGTGGCAAAGGGAAGCGGAACGCCGTCGATTTCATACGTCAAGCCGTGAAACCCGTGCGCGACCGGCTCGTTGTACGAAAACCGGGCGATACCGGGAAACGTCGTGATCACTGCATTGAGGCTCTGATTTTGCGGTAGCGCGGCGAGCTGCTCCTTACCGATCGAATTCACGGAAACCGGCGCCGCGCCAACGCCCTTGGCCGCGGTCGTTGCAGCACGGCCGATCGTCCGCAGATGCAGTTCGATCGCCAAGTCGACGACCGAGCCGCTCTCGACATCGATGCTCTGTGAAAAATCCGGTTCGTTCGCTTGGCGCGCGACGAGCGCGTAGCGGCCGAAGGGAACGTTTGCAAACGTGAAATTTCCACGGGCGTCGGTCGAAGCGCTCGCATGCGCCGACTCGTTGGCCAGCGTTAGCGTTACCGACACGCCGGCAAGCGCCTTACCGTCAAGGGTAACGTGCCCGCGCACGAGCCCGGCGGTGTCTGCAAAAACGGGAATACCTAGCAATAGAAAAGATATGGCGGCGGCTGCCGCTACGAAATGACGCATGGATCTCCTCGCAGGTGTGCTGTTCCGCCCTAGGCGGCTATCGGCGACCTATGAGAAGAGCGGCGGAGCGCGGCCTCGGCATGACGCACGGGCGATGGCGCTACGCGCCCGAAGCGAACGTCGCGCGTCGCTAGCGATGAGCGGTAACGCGTACGCGCGTGAGATCACAGCTGCGTAGGCTGCTAAAGCTTCACCCGAGAAGCGAAGCAGCCGCGCGAATAAAGCCGCCAATCCGAAGACGGACAAAGCTGCGGCTGCTAAAGCGGAATATTGCCAGACCCCGATGCCGAGCGGTGCGCGACCTTCGCTAAGCTCGATGAGCGCATAGGCAAGCGCCCCGCCGGCCAACAGTTCTAAAGGGCCGACGTCCAGGAGCCGCCGGGACTTACGCTCGCCGCGTCGTTTATAGAGCGCGGCGAAAAGCACGGCGCAGAGCGCGGCGAGGGTCAGCCCCGCGCCAAGCGAGGTCAGAAGCTGAGGCGCGTGCTCCGCCCCAGGCGCGTGATGCGTACCGAACAGCGCCAAGTGCATCAGCACCGCGACGAGAATGGCGAGCGGGGCGGCTAATCCCAGCCGGCGCAGTGACATCGACGACTCGCGTTCGTTGCGTATCACTTTCATTCCCCGGTAACGCGTAGTTCGACCCGCGCCGGCCGCTCCAACCGTAGAACGCTCTTCCGCTTTTATCGGAAGCGCCCGGTCGCACCGCTAATCATGCTCGGCTCTTCGGCTGCCCCGGGTTGCCGCGCCGCGTACAGTTGTCTGGGAGGTTGCTTTGGGCGACCCGCTGCCTGGTATCGGCAAGCCGTTAAATTACGCAGACATAGGTTTGCGGAACGAATCGCGTAAGACGAATACGGCGAGTCGACGACATCGCCGTACCTACACGTTAACGTAACCAGACTTGATCTGATCGGTACTCAGCGCGAATTCGGTGAGTAGCGCCTTGACGTCGTCGGTATCGGGCGATCGCAGGAACGTCTCAGACGGCGATATTAAGAGAAACCCTTGAACGCCCTGAATGCAGTGTTTGGACTTGTCGGTTCGCATGCCGACGCTGCACGCGAAATCGAGCATCTCGGCGTTTTCGATCCCTTCGGCGATCACATAGGCGCCGGTTGCCTGAGCGATTGCAACGATGCCGGCTAAGACGGCGCGGGCATTTTTATCCGCTTGCGCTTTCACGACGACGTCACGGTCGATCTTGACGAATTCGACCGGCAAGCGGCTCAGCATCTCGAGCCCTGAGTTTCCGGCTCCCGTGTCGTCGAGTGCCAGGCGAAACCCGCGGGTTTGCAAGTCCCGAGCGGCGCGGATGACCGCTTCGACCTGCGTGATGGAGCGTTCGGTGATCTCGATGACGACGCGATCCGGAGTCAGCCCGGCCGCTCGAACTGCCCGAACGAACGTCTCGGCATCGAGGCGGCCGTGGTCGAGTGCTTGCGGCGAGACGTTGATGAACAGGAGCGCGCTAGCCGGCAATTCGTGAGCCCGAGCGAGCACGGCTTCGCGGCAGACTGCGTCCAGCTCGTGAGCTCGTCCGACACGTTCGGCAAGATCGAAGGCGGCTTGGGGACCGCTGAAGCCGAAGATCGCTCGCGGCCGCGACAGCGCTTCATACGCTAAGACGCTGCATCCGTCTACATCCCAAATCGGCTGAAACACAATGTCCACGCCGCGCTCGTTGATGAGCGCCCGCAAGTTGTTGATTTTCGCGGGTGAGAGCATCCACATTTCTGCAAGCGCTTCATCGAAGGCCGCCACGCTGTTGCGGCCCGACCGTTTTGCGGCGTAGAGCGCCGCGTCGGCCTGAGCTTGCAATGTTTCGGCGTCGCAATCGGAGCCGCTCAAAGCTGCAAGCCCGATACTTACCGTTCCGCCCCATAAGGACGCCTCCACCGAGAGGCGCAGCCTCTCCATCGATTCCTGCGCGTCATCGAGTAACGTATGCGGCAGAATGATCGCGAACTCGTCGCCGCCAATCCGGTAAGCGCCGTCCTCCGAGCGTAGTGAGTCGATCAATGACGCCAGCTCGACGAGCACGTTATCGCCTTGCCTATGACCGTCGCGATCGTTGATCACCTTAAAATCATCGATGTCCAGTAAGGCGAGCGAAAGCGATTCTCCGTGGCGGTTGGCTCGTGACGCCTCGCGCTGAAAGTGATCTTGAAACGCGCGATGGTTCCCGATACCGGTCAAATTGTCGACCAGGGCCGCTTCTTCGAGCTTATGGAGTTCGGCTCGGTAACTTGCAGCGATGCGCTGCTGGTACTTGCCGAGAATCATCAGAAAGACTCCGAGGCTCAGGAGTCCTAGACCCGATAAGAGAGCCGTTACGTCGAAGAGATACTGCTGATTGCGGCTGAGACGCTCGAGCGAGCGTTGTGCCGGGACGCCGTCGGTGAGCGCCCGTTCGTCGATCGAACGCGCAATCTGGTTGAAGATGGGATCGACGGTGCCGCGGTCGATGGCGATCGCTTGCTTCACATCCCGCCGGTCGACGGCGGCGAACATTTTCCGCGTGGCGGCCAGATACGATGTGTGAGCGTCGATAACGTCGCTTGCCATGACGCGCTCGCGCGCGTTTCCGCCCGCTCGCACGGCGAGCATCGCCGTAATAAGGGCCTCGGCGCTCGCCCGGTGAGCGGCAGACACTGCGACCGAGGGTCCCAAGCGGTATTTCCGCTCGAGAGACTCTTCCGCCCCGAGGGCCGCGCGAGCTTCAAGGAAGCATCCGTTCAAAAAGTCGGCGCTCCGAGCTTCTAGCGAAGCACGCGATGTCGCCGCCGCTGCTACGAAGGCATACACCGCCGATAGAATGAGTACCGTCGTAAGCACGATCGATGCGATTCGGCTCCAGAGCCCGAGGCGATCTACGCGCAGACGGTTCGAAGCTCCCAGCAGCGCTGGAATACCGGCGGACATACGACCTGCATCGGTAGGGCTTCGACGCTTCGTTGCCGCCGATTGTAAAAAGTGATCGTGGTCACTATGCGCTCCACGTCAACGGCGTTCGAAGCCGCGATAGGCGATTGCTTCGGCGACGTGCGTGTCGGAAATCGTCGTTGCGCCGGCCAGGTCGGCGATCGTGCGCGCCACGCGCGCGATGCGATCGATAGCCCGCGCCGAGAATTTTCCTTTCGCCGACGCGGCGCGCAGCAAGTCCGTCGCTGCGCCGTCGAGCGCGCAGTAGCGCCGCACTTCCGCCCCTTCGACGGCGGCATTGGCATGGTACGGCACGCCCGCATAACGCGTGCTTTGATGCAAGCGAGCCGCCTCGACTCGCGTTCGTACGTTGGACGACGGCTCCGCGACCGTATGCGCGACCATCTCGTCGAAGGGCATGGACGCTACGTCCACATGCAGATCGATCCGGTCGAGCAGCGGACCGGAGAGCTTTGCGATATAGCGAGCGACGGCGGAATCGTCGCAACGGCAATCCCGCGCGCGGTTGCCGCGAAAGCCGCACGGGCACGGGTTCATCGAAGCGACGAGCGTGAAGCGAGCCGGATACACGAACGTTCCGGCGGCGCGTGCGATCGTGATCGAGCCCTCCTCGAGTGGTTGGCGCATGACTTCCAATGCCGAGCGCGAGAACTCGGGCAGCTCGTCGAGAAAGAGTACGCCGTTCTGGGCGAGCGAAATCTCGCCCGGGCGCGGAGAGCTGCCGCCTCCGCATAACGCAATTTGTGAGATCGTGTGATGCGGCGCTCGAAACGGTCGTGTCGCGACGATGCCTCGATTTTCTTCGAGGAGCCCGGCGATGCTGTAAATTTTCGTTACGTCGAGCGCTTCTTCGGAAGACATCAGCGGCAGGATCGACGGAAGGCGGCGCGCGAGCATCGTCTTGCCGCAGCCCGGCGGTCCGACGAGCAACACGTTATGGCCGCCCGCTGCGGCAATCTCGAGCGCTCGCTTGGCAACGCTTTGGCCGCGCACGTCGGCGAAATCGCCGGCAGCTTCGGGGCGGCTTGCGGCGGCCCGCTTCACAACGGCGTAACGATGTTTCTCGCCGTGTCCGAGCGCGATCGCCACGGCGTCGTGGAGGGTATCGATCGCGTACAGACCGATGCCGTCGACGAGCGATGCTTCGGCGGCATTCGCGCGAGGGACGACGAGCGCGTCAAAGCCGCTGTTGCGTGCGGCGATCGTCATCGGCAGCACGCCGCGCGTCGCCCTCACCGTGCCGTCGAGGGCGAGCTCTCCGAGGGCCACGAAACGCTGCAAGCCCAGCGTATCGACTTGTTCTTCGATTGCGAGCAGTGCCAGCGCGATTGCGAGATCGAAACCGGGGCCGAGCTTGCGAATATCGGCCGGCGCCAGATTGACGAGTACTTTGCCGGCAGGAAAGCGATAGCCGCAGTTGATGACGGCCGCCCGAACCCGATCGCGCGCCTCGCCGAGCGCGCGATCCGGCAGACCGATGAGCGAGAAGCTCGGCGTGCCGGCGGCGCTATCCGCTTCGACGCGAACGACGTAGCCGTCGATGCCGAGCATCGCGGCGGAATGGGCGAGAGCGAGCACGTGAGCCTCCGGCTTGCTATCGCGACTTTGCCGAAGACCGCAAGTGCGGCGCGCCGCCGTCGTTCGTGCTCGGCAGAGTACCGGACATGCGACGCGGCATCAACGAGCAGTTCCCCACGGTCGCCTCGACTTCGTAAGGACGCTTGCCCAGAGCCACCCGCGACTTCATTTAACCGGCCCCGCAGAACCCAGCAAAGACAAATCTGCGCGTGGTTCAGCAAATTTACGATGCAGGCAAACAGCGTTCGTAAGACCTTGTCGCAGTCATAAAACGCGCAAATCGAATGTGGGTGTGAGGAATAGCCATCACGTCACCGTTCTCGCGCACCTGGGGCACGTTCTCCAGTGCAGAGCCACCGTTCCGCAAAAGTGCAAGCAGCAGCAGCAGCGAAGCGGCATCGTAAACATTTCTTTTCGCTCCTTTGAGATCGCCATGACGTATCGATTCGTTTATTGATTCCGTGAGCGTTCGTTTGGTTGGGTCGCATAGACGCGCCAAAATGTTACGCGCTATGAAACGGGCGGAGCCGTGAGCTTCGCTAAAGCTTAAGGGAGCACAACACGAAATGGCTAATGGCAAGATCAAAGATTCAATCGACGGAAAGCGTGCAGCGATCAAAGCGTTGATCGCTGAAGAGTCTGTCGATGCCATGGATTCGGCAACGCCGCGCTCCCGCCGCTCGCGCGTGTCGAAGCGTCAACGTTCGTTCAGGTGTCTGCGTAATGATAATGGCGCTTAGGATGGCGGCCCTGCTGGTCAATGAGAAACTGGAGCAGGTGGATGACCTCACCCTAAACCTTCTGGTGCGTGCCGTTGTGACGGAGAAGCTGCGGCGCGAGGGTCGTTTGCCGGTCGCCGCCGCCCATGAGTCGGCTGCGTAACGCGCCGCAATGCGAGCGCGATTGCGAGATCGAAACCGGGGCTGACCTTGCGAATATCGGGAGGGAGTACCAAGTACGCGTTTTGTATCGAGTTTTTCCTTTTTGTATTTAGTTATTCCGAAATTCGGTGAAAGCGGTACAGAGTACAGTTCCAGCGCATGCACTCAATTCGTCCTGATCACGGCGACAAGTGGGCCGCGGCTGCTTCAAAGGCGGCTAGGTGCTCTTCCATGTCACCGTGCTTGTTGCCGGCTCTCTGTAGCTCGAAGACCTGCTGCGCGGTCTTATGCTCGTCGGTGGAAACGCGCCCGTACCCGACGAGTGTCGGCGCATGCTAAACTGGCCGTCCTCGGCTCTAGGAGCGCGTTTCTGACCTTTGAATCCAGACTTCCTCGGGCTTGTTCATAATTTGTTGTGATGGCGCATTACAGTTACTCCGATCCACTTTCCGTCTACGATAGGAGCCTACTTGCGAATTTTACTTCATGCGGCGGCCGCTACGGCCGTTGCCGTGGTGGCGGCCACACCGGCCAGCGCAGCCGCGGGACGCGCTGACGTCCTCGCAGCGACGTCGGGCTGGATTAATACGGCGACCAAGGCTTTGCCGTTGGTGAGCGCGACCGACCTCGGAAAAGTCTCGGCCTCGATGCCACTGCGCCTCGTCATCGGTCTTCGGATGCGCGATCAAGCAGGCGCCATGAACCTCGTGCACCGCGAGCACAACCCGCACGACTCGATGTATCACAAAACCGTCACGCCGGCGCAATTCACCGCCGCTTTTAACCCGACTGGGGCTCAGGTTAATGCTGTCGGCAGCTACCTCGTCGGCCATGGCTTCACGAACGTTTCGGCCGAGCCGAACAATTTAGTTATCACGGCGAACGCGACGGCGGCGCAGGCCAGCGCCGCGTTCAACACCGAGATTCACGCGTTCAAACAGTTTGGTCATGTGAGATTCGGACAGGTGAAGGCAGCTCAAGTTCCGACCGCCCTCGGCGGCACGGTTGCCGCAGTGCTGGGACTGAACAATATTTCGCTCCGCATGCCTATCCACAAGAGCGCGACAACTCCGCCGAACCCGCCTCCAGACGCATGCGTCGGCGCGCCGATTCCGGGCAGCACCGACTGTCTGCGAGCCTACACGGCACATGACTTCCAGTCCGCGTACAGCGGCCTGGACTACACCGCGCGTAACGGCAATCACAGTTATAACGGCAAGGATTCGACCACGGGTTACGCCGACGCGATCGCGGTATTCGCCGAAGGTAATTTAGCACAAGTGCTTCCCGATTTGCGCACGTATGAGAAGGTCAACGGGCTACCGCAGGCGGCGTATAGCGTCGTCCACGTCGGCGTCCCGAGCCCCGACATTGCGGGCCTCGACGAGTGGGATCTCGACTCGCAAAGCTCCACCGGGATCGCGCAGCAGGTCCGCCACATTTACATGTACGACACGACTTCGCTGACGGACTCCGACACGGGTCTCGAATTTAACCGCTTTGCCACACAAAATATCGCACGCGAGGGCAACGCATCGTTCGGCGAGTGTGAAGCGTTCCCGTACGTTGATGGCGCGATGGTGCTGGACGACGAGATTTTCAATGAGGCCGCGGCCCAAGGCCAGACCGTCTTCGTTTCCAGCGGCGACAATGGTTCGGGCTGCCCCGTCGTCCTTTCGACCGGAGTTCCGGGCTCCGGGCCGCCGGGAGTCAGCTATCCCGCCTCGTCGCCATACGTCGTCGCAGTGGGGGGCACATCACTGGTCTCCGATATGACCACCGCGGCGTATGGGGGTGAGGCAGCCTGGAGCGGTAGCGGTGGTGGACCCAGCATGTTCGAGAACGAGCCCTATTGGCAGCAAGGCGTCGCGACCATTCCGGCCCAGGCTGCGCTGCGACAAGTGCCCGACGTGGCGATGGACGCCGATCCCAACGTCAGTCCCGCCATCATTTATGTGAACGGCGCAATCTTCTATGTCGGCGGAACGAGCCTCGCTTCGCCGCTGACGATGGGCGTATACGCTCGGCTGATGACTGCCCACGGCGACGAGATGGGCTTCGCCTCTCCGAACCTCTACTATGAATACTTGAAATTTCCACAGACAACGCCGCCACCCGTGCCGATGGGTCCAACCGGCTTTCTAACGACGATGGTCGGCGGATTCCACGACGTGCAGATCGGCAGCAACGGCGCGTACTTCGCGGGCCCGCGTTACGACCTCGTGACGGGACTAGGCTCGCTCGATATCGGGCATCAAACGGTCGACATCGACCTCGTCAACGACGGCGACGGTCAATAAGTCGTCTTAGGAGACGACCAGAGTGAATTAAATAGGGAAGCGGCGCTCGGCGCCGCTTCCATGGAACGCGCTTGATCACGTGCCGGTCGTGCACCAGATCCCCCGTAGGGGAGGTGCATGTTCACGGGGTGCAGGGCGGCCGCGCTTTCGCAAAATCATTAGAAAACGCTCCAAGAACGTTTTCTTTTCATTGAGGGCGGTCAGCCCAAGCACTCGCATTGCGGCACTAAGCGAAACGCCACCAGTAGCACGTATGAGCAGAAAGATCCGCGTGGTCGCTTCATGTCCAAATAGATTACATGTTGGCATATCCGGCATCCAGCCAACATCTGTGCCTGGGCGACGCTTCGTTGAATGTTGATCAGTAATCGTAGCGAAGGTATGCACCGCTTGATAGCAGCAGATAAATCGCGCAAACGATCTGCGCTGCTGTAAAATGTGGCAGTACGGCACTGAAGTCGCGCTCGTCTTCGGAGCGGGGATCCTTCGCCTTGTCGAATAGCTGAACTTCGGGTGCGAGAACCGGGATTGAATTTACCAGCCCAAAGACTTGATTGATCGACTTACGGCTGGACATCGCCGTGAAACCACTTATCTCCACAGGCTTCGTCGAGCAATATCTCCAGGTCCCAAGGAGACTTGGCTCGACGCCGACACCATAAGCTGTTGATCGGCGTCTTGATATTCTCATTATCCTGCCAGGACCGGAGAACGCTGCTAGGCTCCGCGGAACACACGTCCCAGTCTCTCATGATACCGTGTAAACGTTGCTGATCGCGACGTAGAATCAGCACGTCAATATCACGATGCTCACGAAAAGACGTTCCAACGGCAAGCTCGATCGCAAGAACCCGGCAATCCACCAAGGGGCAGCGAAATTAGCGAAGAGCAATTGCACTCCGAGAGGTTCAATGGTTTCCAGATTGAGAGCACCGTTCGGTTTTTGAATCTGTCCGATGGGAATCCGGCAAAGAAGATTTAATTTCCCAAACGCGCATTGGTTCGGAGTGAGCCCCGATGATAAGCAACATCAGGCAGCGGGATAGCGCTCGCCAGAGACTCCTTTGGTCTCTTCTCGCTTCGGTGGGTCTCAATATCTCCATATGGGTGACGTATCCTCATCTTTCTTTAAATCGAGACGAGCAGAAACAAACGGTTGTCGTTTCGAGGATACGCATCGAACATCGAAGCGTTCCGCACCCTCACCGGCGAAGACGGTCGCCGCCGCAGCCAAGACCTTCGGCCTTACTATCGCTTATGCCGCACCGGCCCGCCACACAGAAACCAGAAGTGCAGAAAAAGAAGACCGTCGTTTCGTTGATACCCCATCAACACCGCCACGATCCGCGCCCCCGTGCGAAACCGAAGCCGACCCCGGATCCGGGGGGCGCGCCATCGATGTCGTTCACGCAGCACCAGGCCGCCGCGCTGAAGTTGCCGGTAAACTGGGATAAGCAAGACTTCGCGAACGGCGCGGCGGCTAATACGACGCTGTGGCTTGACTTCAAGAAGGCACGAGGCGCTTTCGTTCCACGTGTTTTTCTCTTGCAACTAAAAACGACTTATCTGAGCGGACCGTCGTTGCAAGATGCGATTCACGACATTCTCATGAGTCTCCGCGAAGACGCTGCCAGGGTGACCGTCAGCAGAGCGCAGCGAGTCTGCGGCGGAAAGCGCCTAGGGTGGTACCTCTCCTACGAAAGGCCCCGCGACGACCCGCCCGCGCAATTTGAGAACATACTCTTCTTGGCAGGCGACACGGTTTACCGAGTAATATACTCCCGCCCAGTTGGCCAAGCGGAAGACGCAAAGACTCGTGCAGCCCTAAACACACTATGCCCATTGTGACAATTCTCAAGCTCATTTACGCGTTGGTCCTCTAACTTAGACGGTGGATACAATTCGACACCGCTACGAGACAAGGTCATCGACGATCTCGACGCGATGCCCTATATTCTATACGGGTGTAACTCTAAAAACGCGATTCCTTATAGATGGAGGAAGACCGTTAAGCGCGCTCATCTTCTTCGCAAACGTCACAAACAGTTTCACGCTGACGAAGGAGCGGCTTTCAAAACCTTCTATCGTTTCGGCTGTAAAACAGAAGTACAGCGGATCGGTTCGATCGATAG
>JAABUQ010009675.1_pt1 | contig 12953 bp, 10 predicted proteins | sample 5560001 | NCBI WGS metagenome assembly JAABUQ01 (sample SAMN10711888, study PRJNA513371) | rock metagenome | isolation source: Antarctica rocks | place: Antarctica: Victoria Land, Finger Mt nord | collected 2015-12-18 | reverse complement strand
CGCGGAAACGGAAGATTATCTTACCGAGAAATTCCTCTCCGGCGAAGAAATCAGCGAAGTGGAACTCAAGGATGCCTTGCGCCATGCAACCATTGGGGGGGCAGTGCTTCCAATGCTATGCGGTTCCGCTTTTAAGAATAAAGGCGTGCAGCCGCTGCTCGACGCTATCGTCGATTTCTTACCTTCGCCAATCGATGCCAAGCCGATTGTGGGCATCGATAAGCGCGGCGAGCCGATCGTGCGTAAAGCGGACGATAAAGAGCCGTTTGCGGCACTGGCGTTCAAAATTGCTACGGATCCGTACGGCAATCTGACGTATTTCCGTGTCTATTCCGGAACGCTCGATAAAGGTTCGTACGTGTACAACGCGCGTTCGGGCAAAAAGGAGCGCATCGGTCGTATCTTGCGCATGCATGCAAACCATCGGGAAGACATCGATCAAATCGGCGCTGGGGACATTGCGGCGGCCGTCGGCTTAACCGACACACGCACCGGTGACACGCTATGCGACGAAAAAGACGTCATCATCTTGGAAAATATCACCTTCCCTGAGCCCGTCATTTCCCAGGCGATCGAGCCCAAGACCAAGGGCGACCAGGATAAGTTGGGCATCGCCTTGACACGCCTTGGCCAAGAAGATCCCACCTTCCGCATGCGCACCGATGAAGAAACGCAGCAGACGATTATCGCCGGAATGGGCGAACTGCACCTTGAGATCATCCTTGACCGGTTGCGCCGTGAATTCCGCGTGGAAGCGAACGTCGGCAAGCCGCAAGTTGCGTACAAAGAAGCCATCACGCGCGCGGTCGAAAAGCAAGGCAAATTCGTGCGTCAGTCGGGGGGTAAAGGACAGTATGGCGACGTCTGGATTAAGGTGGAGCCGGGTCCGCCCGGCAGCGGCTACGTTTTCGAATCGAAAGTCGTCGGTGGGTCGGTGCCTAAAGAGTACGTCAAGCCGGTAGGTGAAGGGATTCGGGAAGCGTCTCAAACCGGTGTACTCGCCGGTTACCCCGTGCTGGACTTCAAAGCGACGCTCTTCGACGGCTCTTACCACGATGTCGATTCATCGGAGATCGCATTCAAGGTAGCCGGTTCGATGGCGTTCAAAGAGGCGAACCGGGCCGCGGGCCCGATCCTCAAAGAGCCGATCATGGCGGTTGAAGTGACCACTCCGCAGCAGTTTATCGGCGCCATCAACGGCGACCTGATGCGCCGTCGGGGCGTCATTCAATCGACCGAAGAAGCGCCGGGCGCGGCCCAGGTTGTGAAGGCGCACGTGCCGCTTTCCGAAATGTTTGGGTACGCTACGGATATGCGTTCGGCGACGCAAGGTCGCGCAACGTACACCATGGAGTTCAGCCACTACGAGAAAGCGCCCAAGTCGGTTGAAGAAGAGATTGTGGCCAAAGCAGCCGGAAAAAAGCCGGCCGCTTAGATCCCGATAAAGACCCCAAGAACACATAACAGCACAAGCACCGCTTGAACAAAGGATAAGATAAGGAAAAAATGGCGAAGGCAAAATTCGATCGTAGCAAACCGCACGTAAACATCGGCACGACGGGGCACGTCGACCACGGCAAGACCACGCTTACCGCGGCAATCATCAACTGCCTGGCCACCGAAAATTCGAGTATTGCGAAGCGCAGCGTTGATGACATCGACAATGCGCCTGAAGAGAAAGAACGCGGCATTACGATCGCGATTTCGCACCAAGAGTACGAGACCGCCAAGCGGCATTATGCGCACGTTGACTGTCCCGGGCACGCCGACTACATCAAGAACATGATCACCGGCGCTGCGCAAATGGACGGTGCAATCCTAGTCGTTTCGGCTGCTGATGGACCCATGCCGCAGACCCGCGAGCACATTCTTTTGATGAAGCAAGTCGGCGTCCCCTATATCGTCGTTTTTCTCAACAAAGTCGATCAAGTGGACGACACCGAACTGCTGGAACTGGTCGAGATGGAAGTTCGTGAACTGCTGTCCAAGCAGGGTTTTGCGGGCGACGACCTGCCGGTCATTAGAGGGTCCGCGCTTAAGGCGCTCAACTCGGGCGGCAAGCGCGGGGATCCGGATGCGCAAGCGATCTTCGATTTAATGGATGCGGTGGACGTGTACATTCCGACGCCTGAACGCGCCGTCGACCGGCCTTTCCTGATGCCGGTTGAAGATGTGTTTACCATCACGGGCCGCGGCACGGTCGGAACGGGGCGCGTTGAGCGCGGTCAAATCAAAGTCGGCGAGGAAGTCGAGATTGTCGGTCTCCAAGAAAGATCGCGCAAATCCGTCGTGACGGGGATCGAAATGTTCCGCAAACTGCTCGATATGGGCATCGCGGGTGACAACGTCGGTGTGTTGCTGCGCGGAGTAGAACGCAACGACATCGAGCGCGGACAGGTGCTGGCAAAACCGGGCTCCATCAAACCGCACAAGAAGTTTAAGGCCGAGGTTTACGTCCTTTCGAAGGAAGAAGGTGGCCGCCACACTCCATTCTTCGCCAACTACCGCCCGCAGTTTTATTTCAGGACTACCGACGTCACGGGAACGATTACGCTCCCGGAAGGCGTTGAAATGGTCATGCCGGGCGACAACGTGGCGATGAACGTCGAACTGCAACTGCCAATTGCTTGCGAAGAAGGTTTGCGGTTCGCAATTCGGGAGGGTGGCCGCACTGTGGGTGCCGGCGTCGTTACCTCGGTGCAAGATTAACTTCAGTGGCTAAACAGAAGATACGCATCCGGCTCAAGGCGTACGATCACCGCGTACTCGACCAGTCGGCGGAGCGTATCGTCGACACGGCCAAACGAACCGGCGCCTTCGTGAGCGGCCCGGTCCCGTTGCCGACCGAGATCAACCGCATTTGCGTGTTACGTTCTCCGCACGTTGACAAAAAGAGTCGCGAACATTTTGAAATGCGCACGCACAAGCGCCTGATCGACATTTTGCAGGCATCGCCGAAGACGATGGATGCCTTGATGCACCTAGACTTGCCGGCAGGGGTTGATATCGAGCTTAAAGCTTAGGCGAGGATCCCATCGATCAAACAGCACGAACCGTTCCGGAACCCTCAGGCGAGATTGCGATGGCATTGTTCGATGGAAAGACAGGCGAGCTCGAGTACATAAACTTCGCGGGGCGGAAATTCTTTCGGCGTAACGTTTTTCATGATGTCCGGGAGCGAGTGCGGGGTCTGTTGCACGCTGCGGACTCCTTCGTTTCCGACGAGATACATGTCGACGTTTCCCAAAAACCGAGCATTGCCGAAACGGTCCCTGTAACGATCAGCTATCTTCCGCACGTGGTAGTCGGTCGTGGGGGCTGCTTCATGGCGACTGCGGGTGCAGTGCGTCAGGCTGGACGAGATTATACCTCGCGTAACGAACGTTTGTGGGAGTTGTTGATCCTTCAAGGGTGTGACAGTGCCCAACATGCAGATGCGGTGATCGAGCTCGGCGCTCGCGAGCTGGGACTACAGTCGGGCTCCCTCGTGCGAGTTGAGCAACAGCGCGTCGTGAATGAATATGTGGTGGGTGAACTACCGCTGCGCATCGGCGCGAGCATCCCCCGATCGCAGACTTTGTCCAGCCACATCGCACAACTGCAGAAAACCTTTGCATGCGACGATACTGAAACGGATCCCGAGATCTCGGAGCTGAATATGATCAAGCGGGGAGGCGTTCGCAGCTTCATTTCGGTGCCGCTCAAGGCGGCCGATCAGCAGTGGGTTCTAACGCTTTCATCGCCACATCCACGCCCCTTTCCGTTCATTGAATCCGACCGTCACTTTGCTGAACTGATTGGAACGGTTTTGGCTCGGCTCGTAGGCCGCCGGGAGACCGACGAACGGTTAGAGTTTTTAGCATTTTTCGACCCGCTTACGGGATTGCCAAACCGATCCGCGACGCTTTCCCGTTTACACGAGATTCTGGCGACAGCGGAACGGGGTAGCCGGAGTGCCGCGCTGATGTTTCTCGATATCGATGGTTTCAAACAAGTCAACGATACGCTCGGGCATAGCGCGGGCGACACGGTGCTGGTGGACATTTCCCAGCGCTTCCGCAGCGCATTGCGCAAGGGCGAATACGTCGGCCGCGTCGGTGGAGACGAATTCGCCATCTTGTTCCCCGAATTTAGCTCCGGCGACCAGATTCAGGAAGCCGCGGAACGCATAGCGACGGTTTTAGCCCGACCGTTCGAAATACACCATCACAGTTTTGAGCTCGCGGCCAGCATTGGGATTTCCGTATTTCCGGCCGACGCGGTAATTGCCGACGAATTACTGGCGTGCGCTGATGCGGCAATGTATCGGGCAAAACAGGGCGGTGGAAAAAACATTTGCTGGTATAGTGCCGGGCTGCATCAAGAACTAGAGAAGAAGCGCGAGCTTTCCGATAGCTTGCGGTCCGCCTCGATGAATAACGAGTTTTTGTTGTGCTACCAACCGATAGAAGACGCAAGCGGAAAGCTGGCCGGCGCTGAGGCGTTGTTGCGCTGGCTGCACCCTTCAAAGGGGCTGCTATCGCCGAGCACATTTATGGAGATGGCAACTCAAAGTAAGCTGGTTTCGCTGATCGATTCTTGGGTGCTCAGCGAGGTGCTGAATCAAGCGCACCGTTGGAAGCGAATCGGGTACGGGCCACGGATCTACGTCAATGTGTCGGGTGTCGAGCAGTCTCTTTTGAGTAAGATCGACGCCATGACGGCAGAACACCGGTTTGATCCATCGGCCATTTGCTTGGAAATGAGCGAAACGGTGATCATGCGGGATTTTGTTTCAAGCGAACAGTTTCTGGAAGGGTGCCGGATCCGTGGGATGAGCGTAGGGATCGATCGCTTCGGCGCTGCGACCTCTTCGATCAAGCAATTGGCGCGATTGCCAATTGCTTTTGCAAAGTTGGATCACGGGCTTGTCGACATGCTCTTTCGGGATTCACGAGCCGCCAGCGTGCTGGATGCCAACGTGCAAATCGCTAAGTCGCTCGGATGGCGGATCATAGCTGAAGGCGTGGAAACCGAACGGCAGCGGGAGTGGCTCGTCGCTCAAGGCGTGGACGGATTGCAAGGGTACAGCGTTGGCTATCCGCTGACGGCGGTGGACTTTGAGAGCCGCCTGCGGTATTGGGCCGGGGCACACGACACGCCCGCTTAAGCTAACGCCTTGGCGACGATCTCCGTGCGGCTGTGAGAGTGCGTTTTCTCCATAAGGCTGTTCATATGGTAGATTACCGTCGTCGGGGCAATGAATAACGAGCTCGCAATCTCCGATGTACGTGCCCCGCGCACTAAGAATCCAAGCACTTCCTCCTCCCGTTTGGATAGGGCATAACGGGCGGCCGCCTGCCGAACGTAATTCCTTGCTTTGAATTGCTCGACGAAAACGGCGATGTTATTGCCGGGGTCACCTTCGAGCCAAACTGCGCGAATGAACAAAGATGAGTTAGGAAGAGCAACGAGCGTTTGCTCGTTGCGGCGTTCTCGCTGTCTGCGAGCCGCTAAGCTGCGCACGGTCTTGGCGATCAACTCAGGGAGCTGGTGAGTGCTCGCGTCAAATCTGCAATCGGCGCGCTTTTCGTAACGCGACGCATCGACGTAAAAATTGATGACGCGGAATGCGTCGTCGACTATATAAAAAGACGGCAACGACCGCTTGGATACAAGCGCCCACTCCCTTATATTGCCCTGCGCTCTCCTGTCGGCGGAGTCTTGCTCAAGCGGAGTAAGAGCCGGGAGCCTGTTTGCCATTGAAGGCGCTTAGTAAAGCGAGCTGCCAACTCCTTGTTATGTGGAAACCCTCAATTCTAACAGTTACCACTGGCACGCTTATCCTGTAGGCTAATCATATCAGCGAACCCATCACGGAAAGGAGTTCCGCTGAAATGACCTCGTATAAAACTCTCTTGTTCGGTACCGCGATGTTCGTTTGTGGGGTAGCACCGGCGGTTGCAGGAATGTCGCCGCTTCCGGGACCGCACACAAACGGCATGTCACCGCTTCCAGGGCCGAAGACGAACGGCATGTCACCGCTTCCAGGGCCCAAAACCAATGGCATGTCGCCGCTTCCAGGACCCAAGACAGACGGCATGTCACCCCTTCCAGGGCCAAAGACGAACGGCATGTCGCCTCTTCCAAGGCCAAAGACCAATGGTATGTCGCCGCTTCCTGGACCGAAGACCAACGGTATGTCGCCACTTCCAGGACCGAAGACCAACGGTATGTCACCCCTGCCAGGGCCTCACCGCTAATTCAGTTCCAGCCCGCGAGGGCTAACTGTCCTGGTTAACGACGACATCGATCATGGCTTCAACGATCCTTGGATCGAACTGCGTTGATCGGTGTCGTTTTAGCTCTTCGAGCGCGACGAGCGGCGAAAAAGGCAACCGGTAAGCGCGGCGCGCAATCATAGCATTGAAAGCATCTGCCACAGTAACGATTCTCGCGAACAAGTCAATGTTGGCTCCCTGCTTTTTATCGGGATAGCCCCTGCCGTCAAATCGCTCATGATGTCCGCGAACCGCCGGAATAAGGTGTCTTAAAATAGGGATCTTTTCAATTATTTCGACGCCTGCGATCACATGGTGCTGCATGATGCCCCATTCTCGTTCGTCAAGCGCTCGCGGAGCATTCAGAATATCCTTCGGCGTAGTGATTTTACCGATGTCGTGAATTAGGCCGCCTCGCATTACAAGCACCGACTCTTGCTTGTTAAACTGCATCCGCTTTGCAATTCTAGCGCACCACAAAGATACGGATCGCGAGTGCTCAGCCGTTGCCGAGTCTTGCACATCAAGCTTGGTGATGAGGTCATCGATGTGGGCATCGATCTCGTCAATTGTACCAACTTGATCTTTTCTCCGAGCCGACGATAGCGTGTTCGTCAAGAGCACTATGTTGCGATGTATTTCTTGTAAATCCGGCTCAATACGAAAGTAATCCACATTGCGTTCGTCGAGTACTTTTTTAACCGCCGGAATTCCATTGAGCAAGAGTTTAATCAATGTTTCAGCGTTTGGATGTTCCTTGAGTAAGGACTTAGCCCAGAGGATCAGCGATTCATCTTCCGATTCGTACGCTGCGTTTTCAAGAAAATCGACAAACTGATGCGTAACGGTTGTAACAAATAATGTTGTGTTGGCCATTCCAGAAAGAGCTGTTATTGCCTCAACAATGGACCATCGCATTTCCGCGAGTCTCGATGCAAAGGCAACGCGTTCCGCGGTAGTCGGGTTAGGGATTGTTTGCATAGCTATGGTGCTCCCGAGCGCATGGGCAGGGATTCATAAACGAGGGCAAGACCACCCAAATTATTAGCTCTCATAGCACGGAGGCCGGAGATCACGTCACCGTGATTTGCGGAACCTTGCCGGTTTGCCAAAATCGACTTAACAGCTCCATATTGGCAGCGGAGCCGAACTGAGTGACTAACGACTTCTCGCCCTGTTTGCTGCAGTAATTTTACGGCAAGATCTTCTTTGTCGACTAACATGAGCGCCAAAACGACATTTAAAGCAATTTGAAGACTGCGCACGTCAAAATGTAATTGCTCGCTAAGATGTTTTTCAGCGAAACGAAGTGCGAACTTGGCTTCACGCTTTAAGGACGAGGCGGCTGCGTAGAGTGCTATTTCTGACCAGCGCATGGCTTGGCGGTCAACGGTTACCTGACGATCCGCACTTGGCGCCAGTAAACCATACGCTTCCGTGAATTGACCGTTTCCAGCCATGATTAGTGCTTGACCCGGTAGCAGGCTTTCGCTCGTAGAAACGTCAGAATAGCTCACGTGGTATGTATTGATTGCCGTGCTAAGAGCGATGGCAGCTTCAGCATTTCCCCGCTCGGCCTCTATTAAGAAAGCACCCGTTAAGGCGTATAGGCGGATCTTAACATTTCCGGAGTTCAGTGCGCACTGAGCAATTTGTGTCAATATCTGTAGGGACTTAATCGGATCATCGTCGATGTCAGAAGCGATGTTGTACAAAATGCTCAGCGCTCGAGCTGCCACATCGTACAGACCCGCGTCGAGGGCAGTGGCGTGCGCAATCGGTGCCATGCGGCGTGCCTCTGTGACGTCACCAGTAAAAAGCGCTACTCCTGATGCAGATTGATAGATCTGAGCATTGAGCACTTTACTGTCGGTAATCTTGAGTAAGTCGAGTGCTCGGTCCGTTAAGCTTCGGGCTTCAGAAAATCTCTGCATCAGCACGTATGCCATACCTAGTGTTGAGTAGATGGATGCCTGTAGCTCAGGTTTTATATCGGAACAGTCGACGTATGGTTCTAATAACTCAATACATTCCGTCGTTTGCCGACGATGCATTAGCGCAGAACAATAGCGGAATGTGATTTCGGCTTTTGCAGAAACGTCATTGGAGCGTGCGATTCCTAGACGAAACCAAGCATCGGAAGTATCAAATCGGTCAAGTTGAAACTCAAAAAAGCCACGAAGCGCAGAAACCATCGCCCCGTGCTCTTCGTCACGAGTAACCGTCATGGACGCCTGCACAACGTCGGCGTTGCCACTCTCTATCAGGTCGAAGCCGTTATGCTCCAAGAGACGTCCAACATTTTCACTGTCTGTGATTCTAGTATAATAACGCAACGCTTCGGCTATCTGCCCAGATTCCTCGAGTGCTTGCGCCGCGTACCGCATCGCTTGGGTGAAGGCGTCATCGCCGGTTCGTTTGAGCTCATTTTCCAGGAAGTCGCGAAGCAGCTCGGGGTACTGTGGGACACCCTCGCTCGTGGAGGAAATGATGCCGCCCTGCGCGCCCAGTTGCGCTAGCAGCTCCGCGTGATCTTTCCAATGGCTGTTTTCAAGAAGCTGACTATCAAGCGATGGGAAAACAGAGGTTTCGAGCACGAACTGTTTCATGCGTGGCTTGGCCTTCTCTAAAAGCCTGCCTGCGAGATAACGATAGATAGCTCCGGGCGTGTGAGCGGCTTGCCGACGAATTTCCGAAATTCGCTCGGGCGCCGATAAACCAAGTGTAAAAGCGGCCGGCCAGCCGTCGGTAACGCTTACGAGGTCGACGACTTCTTCGTCGCTGAGCCCGGCGTTTTGAAAGGCCGCTATCTGGCGCGCTTCCTCGATGGTGAAGCGAAGATCTTTCTCGTCTATCGGCGCATCCATGGCGCCCATGTCGCACCAAGTATCTACTGGCAAATCCATGTTCGAACGGCTTGCTATGATCCAGCGCTTTTCTCCCCGCGTCTGATCGACGAGTACTTTCAAAAGGGAAGAAACCGACGAGACATCCTCATCGACATTCACATAATGCAAGTCGTCAATTACGATTGTTGTCGGAGCGCTTTTGAGATGCGCGAGGAGCCAATCGGCGAGAGCCTTTTCCGGTTCGGACGATTGCTTAGCTGCTTCGAGGGCGCCCGCTAACGAAAGCCGCAAATGCGGGTTGCTTGCTGAAACAGCGTTAGCGAAGCCGCGAACAAACGAGATGAGCGAGCGATTGTCCGGTTTAACGTTGAAACGGACATGCTCGAGTGGGTGCACGTGTAAGAAGTCGCGTAGCGCTGTGCTCTTACCGAAACCCGCTCCTGCCACAAGCATTGTGAGCCGAAATTGTGTCGCCCTAAGGATTCGCTGAACAAGCCGCTGGCGGACCAGGGGCTGAAGGGGGACCTTTAGCTCAGCTTGCGCGGAGGCCATAAGGCCCTAGCTTCGTCGCTTAGGGGGCTGGAGTCTTCCTGCCTGACTGCAGGGAGAGAACACTTAACATTGCTTTGGCTCGCTGGGGCAGCCAAGGTTGAACCGGGTGGATCAGTGGGGCGTCTTTGGCTGAAGGCGGCCTCCCTTGGGTGGCTAACCCACTAACCGCAAAGCCTCTTCTCGAAGCCGATGTAGCAGCGGCACTTTTCCAAGCACGTACCCTGATCTCGAGGCCAGGTCGGGATTGAACGTTCCGTGTACGGCGAGCCCCGAGCGAGGCGTTGACAGTTAGCACATGCGGCCTCGTCGGCGATCCAGATGAAGTAAACGCTGTCGGCGGTACGAGAATCAGCGTTGAACATGCTGGAGTAGTCGGTTCTCTGCGCGAATAGTTTAGAACGAGCAGCGCTGATTAATCTTTGTAAAGGACGTTAAGTGTTCCCTTAGCGCGCCGACGTTAGTAGTCGAAGAACGTCTTCAGCAACTATCTACCATATTGTTCTTCGCACCATCGGTTCTGCTCCGTCAGAACCTTTGGTGTTTTTTGTATGCGCGACTTTAGTAGCCAAAATCCCACCCAACGCTTCAGCGATCGCGCCACCGATTACGCGCGATACCGTCCGTCCTATCCAGCGACGGCCATCGACTGGATCCTGGACCGCTTAGGCGACCCCACGAAACTGTACGTAGCGGACATCGGGGCGGGAACGGGGATTTCGTCGCGGCTGCTCGCCGAACGCGGTGCTCGGATTATGGCGATTGAACCCAATGTGCAGATGAGTTCCACCGCAACGGTGCACGAGCGAATTTCTTTCCATGAAGGCACTGCAGAAGATACTCGCTTAAGCGACGCATCGATTGATGTCGTGACCGCGTTTCAAGCCTTTCATTGGTTCTCCGTGCACGCGGCCATGCGTGAGTTTTCGCGAATTTTGCGTCCAGGCGGACGCTTCGCTGCAGCGTGGAACAATCGAGATGCCAGCGACCGGTTTACGGCGCTCTATTCAGAGATAATCTCCGAATCTTCAAGCGAAGCTTTATTCATGCATCGCAATAAGATCACCCCACCGCACCACATGCTTCGCGACTTCGGGTTCACCAATGCTCTGCGCGCGGAGTTCCCTTACGCTCATCCCCTCAATCGTGAAGGATTGCTGGGGCGCGCGCGAAGCGCCTCATATTTGCCGTTGGCGGGCCCCGATTACGAACGGATCATGCAGCGGCTGGAGGCCAGTTATCTACAATATGCCGACAGCGACGGTTTGGTGAGCTTCCGCTACCGGACTGTAGTTTATCGGGCAGACCGGCCCTGACCATGAAGCCGAGCGCTTTTAGCGAAGGGGAGCCACATGCCGATTCCCTTGCTTGAAAAACGCGCGCGGGTGTTCTCCGGAACGAAGCGGCGAATTTTCCAACTGTTGGTGGACATGGGGACCTCCAATGACATCATCTGGCCCTTTGCATCGCAGCCCTTCATGCGTTCGCCTGGACCTCTGTTGCCCGGAAAAACCGAAGAGTGGCACAACGGCTTTCATGCCGTGCTTGCCGAGGTGGTGCCGGAGGAGCGCATCGTCTGGCAGATTCAAAATGATGGCTTCGAAGGCACTCACGGCTTTTACGTCTCGGTTGACGGCAAAAAGACGACCTTGGAACATCGCATCGAAGCGACCTTGACCGACACCGAAGGGCGTCTGCTTTGGCGCCGGCTGGAAGACAGCAACGAGCGGTCCATCGAGGCGCTTTTCGATAAAATTGCGCGCGTGCTCAAACGGTAGCGCTTAGTGGTGAAGCGCTGAAAACGTTGGACCGTCGATCGGCCGGTACGCCTGATGCCGTCGACTTCCTGGACCTCAACTCGTTGCTGCTCGATGAGGAACGGCTCGTGCGCGATACGGTGCGCGCGTTTGTGAGCAAACGCATTCTTCCCGATATTGCCGAGTGGTTCGAAGAGGGAATCCTCCCGCGCGAACTCTCCAAAGAGCTCGGTGATCTCGGACTGTTGGGGATGCACTTGCAAGGATACGGCTGCGCCGGAGCCAGCGCGGTCAGTTACGGGTTGGCCTGCACCGAACTTGAGGCCGGCGACAGCGGTCTGCGCAGTTTCGCTTCGGTTCAAGGATCGCTTGCCATGTTCGCGCTTCATGCGTTTGGTTCAGAGGAGCAAAAGAATCAATGGCTTCCGCGCATGGCGCAAGGTGAGGCCATTGGTTGTTTTGGATTGACCGAGCCGGACTTCGGAAGCAACCCCGCGGGAATGCGCACGAGCGCACGCCGCGACGGTTCTGATTGGATTTTGGACGGTACAAAGACGTGGATAACCAACGGTGGCATCGCAGATGTAGCCATAATGTGGGCCCGCACAGACGATGGCATTCGCGGTTTTTGCGTGCCAACGCAAACCAAGGGTTTCACGCGCAGCAATATCGAGCGCAAACTATCGTTGCGTGCATCAGTGACTTCGGAACTAGTCTTGAATGATTGCAGACTTCCTGCGAGTGCGATGTTCCCTGAGGTGCGGGGGATGCGCGGTCCACTTGCATGTCTCAATGAGGCCCGCTACGGCATTGTCTGGGGAGCCATGGGCGCGGCCCGCGCCTGTTATCAAGCTGCGCTGGATTATGCAAAGACTCGCGAACAGTTTGACCGGCCCATTGCCGGCTTTCAGCTCACACAGAGAAAACTCGTGGATATGTTGCTTGAACTCAACAAGGGAATGCTTTTGGCCCTGCATATCGGGCGCTTGAAGGATGAGGGGAACGCCTTGCCTGCGCACGTGAGCTTCGGTAAACTCAACAATGTTCGAGAAGCTTTAAAGATCGCTCGCGAAGCCCGTTCTATCTTAGGCGCGAACGGCGTTACGTTGGAGTATCCTGTTATTCGTCACATGAATAACTTGGAATCGGTGCTCACCTACGAGGGGACGAGTGAAGTACATACATTGATCTTGGGAGAAGCTATCACCGGCATCGCAGCGTTTACCTAAATACTTTCGGCGATGAAAAGGGAGACGGTATGAAGCGTCCGGGGAGCCGGGTTTTGCAATTGCTTGCCGGCGGCGGCGCGACCGCAGCGCTGGCGTGGGCCATCGAAAAGCAGCTTTCCGCCGCCGACAGTTCGGAATTTATCGACTACCTGCTCAACGCGTTCGTCAATAAGATTCCTTTCCCGGAAGTCCGGATGGCACTTTACCGCAAGGCCGGGATGAAGGTCGCCGAGACCACCAACATCATGATGCACGCCTTTGTGCTGCAAGCGCGGACTATCACTATCGGCCCTAACTGTATCATCGGGC
>JAABUQ010009674.1_pt1 | contig 12954 bp, 9 predicted proteins | sample 5560001 | NCBI WGS metagenome assembly JAABUQ01 (sample SAMN10711888, study PRJNA513371) | rock metagenome | isolation source: Antarctica rocks | place: Antarctica: Victoria Land, Finger Mt nord | collected 2015-12-18 | reverse complement strand
CGGCACCGCGCCCGGCATGGCGGAAATCATAATCGCGCCGGTCTCCGTTTGCCACCAGGTGTCGACAATCGGACAGCGCTCGCCGCCGATCACGCGGTAATACCACTCCCAGGCGGCCGGATTGATCGGCTCGCCCACCGAGCCAAGCAGGCGAAGGCTCGAAAGATCGTGAGCTTCCGGCCATTTCTCTCCTTGGCAGATAAGCGCGCGAATGGCGGTAGGAGACGTGTAGAACGTGGAGACGCGGTACTTCTCGACAATCTGCCAGAAGCGGTCGAACGCCGGATAGTCGGGCGCGCCTTCGTACATCAGAGTCGTCGCGCCGGCCGCCAGCGGACCGTACACCACGTAGCTGTGCCCCGTCACCCAGCCGATATCCGCGGTGCACCAGTAGATGTCGTCTTCTTGCAGATCGAAAACCCACTTCATGGTCTGCGAGGTTTCGAGGAGATAACCCGCAGTCGTGTGCAGAATCCCTTTGGGCTTGCCGGTGGTGCCGGACGTGTAGAGCACGTACAGCGGATGTTCGGAATCCAATTGTTCCGCCTCGCAGGAGTCCGATACTTGCTTTTCCGCATCGTGCCACCAGACGTCGCGGCCCTCTTGCATCGGAATGGCGGAGCCGGTGCGCTTATGCACAATTACGTTGCGCACGCTGGGGCAGTCGGCTAGCGCTTCATCCACCGCGGGCTTCAGCCGCACTTCCTTGCCGCGCCGCCAGCCGCCATCGGCCGTGATGATCGCGCTCGCGTCCAGGTCTTGGATGCGCGCCTTCAACGCCTCCGCCGAAAACCCTCCGAATACCACGCTGTGCGCGATGCCGAGTCGCGCGCAGGCAAGCACCGCCACCGGAAGCTCGGGAACCATCGGCATGTAGATCACCGCCCGGTCGCCGGCCTTATGCCCGAGTTGCTTCAGAACGTTCGCGAACCGGCAAACCAACCGGTGCAGCTCTTCGTACGTGATGATGCGCCCGTCGCCCGGCTCCCCCTCCCAAATCAACGCGGGCTTGGTCTTGCGAGGCGTGCTGAGGTGCCGGTCCACGCAGTTGTAGCAAGCGTTGATTTTGCCGCCCGTGAACCACTTGGCAAACGGCGAGTTCCACTCCAGAGTTTTCGAGAACGGCTGAAACCACGCCAGCTCTTTGCGTGCCAGATCGCCCCAGAACTGCTCGGGGTCCGCCTTGGCGCGTTCGTAAAGGTCGCGATACTCCCCAAGACTCTTGACGTGGGCGCGGGAAGTGAACTCGGCGCTGGGGGGGTAGATTTTCAGATCACTCATGTCGCTGCTGCTTTCAGCGGTCAGTGTAACGCAGGCTGGGGCGCTAGCATGGCAATAGCCATGAACCTGGGACGCATGTTGATTTTCGCGGGGCTCGTTTTCGTCGCCTGCGGTCTGCTCGTGACGATAACCCACAAACTGAACTTGCCCATTGGACGGCTGCCCGGCGACGTGACGTGGCGGGGCAGGAACACCACGGTCTACTTTCCGTGGGTGACCTGCCTGGTAATAAGCGTGGTTGGAACTCTGCTGCTGTGGCTCTTCAACCGGCGTTAGCGCACTGTGCCGATGCGCTCCGGCGGCCAGAACACAAACACCGCTTTGCCATAGATATAGTTCCGGGGAACAAACCCCCACGCGCGGCTGTCATTGGAGGAAACGCGATGGTCCCCGAGCACGAAGTACTCATTCGGCGGCACCGCCCGCGATGGATAGCTGCGGTCGTCGCGATAATCAAGCGGGACATAGTTCTCTACCAGCTTCTTGCCGTTCACAACGACGTAGCCGCCGTCCACCGCCACGGTATCGCCCGGCAAGCCGATCACGCGCTTGATGTACGACTTTGTGATGTCTTCCGGGAACCAGAAGACTACAGTATCGCCGCGCTGGATATCGCCCAGCCCGAATTTGTAACTGAACTGGTTGATAAACAACCGCTCCTGATCGAAGAGGCTCGGCATCATGCTGGTGCCTTCCACTTTCACGGGACGGTAGAGGAACAGGATTACCAGGACGGCGATAAGTACCGACAGCATGAGATCGCGAAACCACGCGACCGTGGTAATCACCATCGAGCGTGGTCGCTCCGCGGTCCCAGGGGGCAAAGCCGCAACGGGCACTATCGCTTCAGGAGCCGGCTCGCTCATATGTTCTAGACGAACGTCCCGGATTTCGGTTGGCGCTAACGTTTGCTCTTCAACTCGCGCTCGGCGCGATGCCAGTCTTCTTCCGCAAATCCGTGAGCATGATCGCGGGCGATCCAATAGGAGTGCGCCAGCTTGGCGATATGTTCATGGGCGATTTCGCGCGGGATAGAAGTCTCCACCGGGACAGGCGACCCTTCGAATGGATCTGCCGAGGACGTCATCACCCCAACCGGGTCGATCACCGGCGAGTCCACGGCGTGCTCCGCCATGCTGGCGTTACGGTGCTTTGCACGGCCGGTTCCACCCGTCTTCCCCTTCGCTTCCGAAGACTTGGAAGCGCGTGATTTAGTGTTCGCTTCCGGCGCTGTTGTGCTGTTTTCCGGCGCGGCGGCAACCGTTTCTTCGCCCGCCTTACGCGTCTTTTTAGAAGGTTTTCTAGACTGCATGGGAACATTACAGCATAGCCGGAGATTTCACAAAGGAGTTGTATCTGAATCGGATAGTTAGACCAGCAGGCCTACTGGCATTTCTAATGCTCAGTTTGCTCGCTCGGGCCGAGGCCATTGGCAACGCGCAAGCGAGCGGGAGCGGCGGTACTATCCAAGGGACCGTTGCCGACCCCAGCGGTGCTTCTGTCGTGGGCGCCGATGTGTCACTCACCAACACCGTCTCCGGTTACAAGCAGGATGTAAAGTCCGGCTCTGACGGAGCGTTCCGCCTGGTCAACGTGCCTCCGGATCAATACTACGTGCATATTGCCTCGCCTGGCTTCGAATCATTTCAGCAGGCCATCACGGTACGAACGCAGGTACCCATTCAGTTGAAAGCGCAACTCGCGCTGGCCGGATCCAAACAAACGGTTGAGGTTTCCGCTTCTACGGAGGTCGTCGAAAACGAACCGGCCGCGCATACCGACGTGAGCCAAAATCTTCTTGCTGAGTTGCCGATTTCCAATACCGGGCAAGGCCTGAGTGACGCCATCACGCTGACTTCAGGAGGCGTGGTGGCCGACTCGAATGGATTCTTTCATCCGCAGGGCGATCACGGCGAAACGACATATGTAGTCGATGGCCAACCAATTACCGATCAGCAGAATAAGACGTTTTCAACCCAACTTCCCGCAAATGCGTTTCAGTCGCTGGAACTGGTGACTAGTTCACCCAATGCGGAGTATGGCGATAAGACCAGCTTGGTCGTGAACGCGGTGACTCGTTCCGGATTAGGGCAGCCACTGAACGCAAGTTTCGAGGCTTACTACGGCTCATTCGGCACATTGGGAGAAAACGCCACGTTCGGGATCGGTGGATCGAAATGGGGCAATTTTTTCCTTGCGGATACCAGCAGGAGCGGGCGCTTCCTCGATTCTCCGGAGTTCTATCCCAATCACGACATCGGTAACACGGAGGATTTCTTTGACCGCGTCGATTATCAGCCCGGTACCCGCGATTCTTTGCACTTGGACGTGTTTGCAGCCCGCAACTGGTTTGAGATCCCGAACACCTACGACCAGGCTCAGCAAGACCAGCGGCAGCAGGCAAAAACGCTGAGCTTGGCTCTTGGGTATCAGCACACGTTCAACGCGCAAAGTCTCTTATCGATCAATCCGTTTTTTCGGGAAGACCGCGTGAATTATTACCCGAGCGCGAATGAGTTTAACGATACTCCCGCGACCATCGGCCAAGGCCGCCACTTGATAAATTGGGGTACGCGGGCCGACTTTTCGTACTCGAAAGGCATTCACAACATCAAAGCCGGCGTTGAACTGATGCAGTACCGGCTGCTCGAGAATTTTACACTCGGCCTGACCGACCCGACGTTGAATCCGGTTTGCTTGACACCCGCTGAGGGTGCCGTCACGACGCCGGCCTTTACAGACCCGAACGCTTGCGCTGGGCTGGGCTATAGCACGAATCCTAATCTTTCGCCCGGCCTGATCCCCTACGACCTGAGCCGTGGCGGTTCTCTCTTCCACTTCCTGGGAGCGGCACACATTAACGAACAAGCCGTCTACGCGCAGGATTCGATCACGATCAAGAACCTGACGCTGAACCCGGGTTTGCGCTTCGATCATTACGATGGCCTTTCAAAGGACAAGCTGGTCGAGCCGCGCTTCGGACTTTCTTATCTGTTTAAGAAAACCGGTACTGTGATCCGCGGCTCCTACGACCGTACGCTGGAGACTCCGTTCAACGAGAACTTACTCGTGTCCAGCAGCACGGGCGGCGGCGGCCTGGCATCCACATCGTTCGGCGGCTATGGCGCCCAACCGCTTCGTCCGGGGCATCGCAATGAGTTTGATACTGGCTTCCAGCAAGGTGTGGGTAAATATCTGCGTGTCGAGGCCGATTACTTCTGGAAGTTTACCAATGACGCGTTTGATTTCGACACGCTCTTCAATTCGCCGCTTGCATTCCCCATCGAATGGCGAAGGTCGAAGATCGATGGCGTTTCGATGCGGCTTTCCACGTCGAACATCCATGGCTTTCAAGCCTACACAACCCTCGGGCATACGCGAGCCCGCTTCTTTGGACCTGAGACAGGTGGCCTTATTTTCAATTCGCCGCTGAACGTGGGCGCTTTTCGCATCGATCACGATCAAGCGCTTCAACAGACCAGCTATCTTCGTTATCAGTACCGCAAGAATGGACCGTGGGCGAACTTTACCTGGCGCTTCGACAGCGGGGAAGTAGCGGGCAAAGTTACTAATCTGGCGGATGCGCTTGCGCTCACGCCAGACGGACAAGCTGCGATTGGGTTCACTTGCGGCAGCCAAGTCGCGTCTGTTCAAAACCCAGTCACTTCCTGCTCGGGCAATTACGGAGCCCGGCGGCTGACAATTCCGTCGCCTGGGACCTTCAACCCGGACCACAATCCCCCACGCATCGCCTCACGTAACATCATCGACATCGGAATCGGCTCCGACGACCTTTTCAAGAAAGAGAAAGGCCTGAAAACGACGCTCAAGTTCACCGCTCTGAACGTCACGAACCAGGCTGCCCTGTATAACTTTCTTTCTACCTTCAGCGGTACGCATTGGGTGACACCGCGAAGCTATCAGGTCACGCTGGGCTGGGTTTATTAGTTAGTCAATGAAGGTGGGAATCCTAGGTACGGGCGCGATCGCGAATAAGCACGCGCAGGCCTACCGGAACATCGGGTTCGATCTCATCGCCTGTTCGAATAAAACGGAGCCACGCGGACGCGAGTTTGGGGAGCGTTGGGGAGCGGAGTTCGTGCCGAGCTATAAGGATCTGTGTCAGTACTCCGGTCTGGATTATGTGGACGTTTGCACGTTTCCGAATTTCCATTTAGAACCCGTCCAGGCGTGCGCTGAGATAAAGCGCGCGGTTCTGGTGCAGAAGCCTATGGCGACGAACCTCCAGACCGCGCGCCAGATGATAGAGGTGGCGCGGACGGCGGGGATCACACTGGGTGTGATGAGCCAACATCGCTTCGACGATTCGACGCTCTTCCTCAAGCGAGCGCTGGCAGCCGGACGCCTAGGCAGGCTATTGCAGGCGGACGCCTACGTGAAGTGGTTCCGCAGCGATGAATACTACTCGCGGGCGATCAAGGGAAGCTGGGAGACGGAGGGTGGCGGCGCTCTCATTAACCAAGCGATTCACCAAGTAGATATTTTGCTCTACCTGGCGGGTTCCGTGACATCCGTCAGCGGAATATGGCAACTGGGAGCTCGTCACAACATCGAGTCGGAAGATATTGTGAATGCGTTGCTGTCCTATCAGTCGGGAGCGACAGGTGTGATTCAAGCGGCAACGGCGTTCTGGCCTGGATATACCGAGCGCATCGAACTGCACGGAACGAAGGGTTCCGCCACTATTTCTGGCGATCGTTTGACAGGCTGGGATGTTTTGGACGACGAGACCGCGAATGCCGAAGATCCAGCTCCGGTGGAAGGCAACGTCGCCTCTGGTTCGTCTGACCCGCTGGCCATTAGTCTGACGTCTTTTGAGCGGCAGTTCCGCGACTTCGGCGAATCGATCATCGATCGGCGGGAGCCCCTTGTCAGTGGGGAAGAAGGCTATCGAGCGCTTGAAGTAGTCATAGGGATCTATGATTCGTGCCGCGCAAAACAGCCGGTGGGTATGTCCGAGCAATCCTTTCCGATGCTCTTCAAAGCATGATCGATGTATCGCCGGTTTCCGCTCAGGTCTCCCGCTACGCAAGGGAGTTTTCTTCTCGTCACCCTGCGCTGTGGGAAGGACTTCAAAGCGATGCGGAACGCTCGAAGTGGTTGTTTGCTGTTTTCGGCTATAGTCAATTCCTCTCGGAAGAAGTGTTGCGCGCGCCCGAATGGCTTTGGGATATCAAAGACTTTGATCGTCCACTTTCGCTGGCCGATTATAACCGGAACCTAAACGACTTTTTGGGCCCGCGCGCCGGCAAGCCGGCTATGCCGCTGGATCTGGCGCGGTTCAGGCGCAAGCAGCTCTTGCGAATTGTGGCTCGCGACGCGCTCAGCGCCGGCACGCTTCGCGAGATTACAGAAGAGCTCTCCAATCTGGCGGACGCCATACTCGCGTGCGCTCTGAACAGCGTGACTGCGGAGCTGGAGTGCCGTCATGGCAAGCCCACGGCGGACGACGGTTCGCGGGGATTGTTTACGGTGCTCGCGGTGGGCAAGCTTGGCGGCCGTGAGCTGAACTACAGCTCCGATATTGACCTCATTTTTATATTCAGCGAAAACGGTGAAACGGCGGGACCGCAGGTCATCACGAACAAGGAATACTTCAAGAAGGTAGCGAATCAGTTCACCACGATTCTTTCAACCTACACGGCAGCCGGCCTCTGCTATCGCGTAGATTTGAGGCTTAGGCCGGAGGGAACCGTGGGCGAAGTCTGCACGTCACTCGGGGCGGCGAAAGAGTATTACTCGAAACGGGCACGCGATTGGGAGCTGCAGATGTTGATCAAGGCGCGCGTGACGGCGGGGGACGAATGCACGGGAAAAGCGCTGCTTGAGTTCATCGAGCCGTTGATCTACTCGAGTAGCCTGGATTTTTCAACCATCGAGACCATGTCCGCGGCACGCGAGCGCATCAGCGAAAAGGTGGCGCGCCGGCGTTTGATCAGGAATGAACTCGACGTCAAGCTGGCGCCGGGCGGCATTCGCGACATAGAGTTTCTGGTTCAGTGCCTGCAGCGCCTGCACGGCGGACGAGAGACACGCGTACGGCATGGCGGGACGTTATCCGCATTAGCGGGGCTGCACGACAAAGATCTTCTTTGGACGACGGAATATTCGCGCCTGAAGAACGCTTACGAATTTCTGCGCAACCTGGAGCATCGATTGCAATTTGAGGAGGACCGCCAGCTACACGCTCTCCCTTCCAATATGGCGGACACCGAACGGATTGCGCGGCGCATGCCGCCGGCCGATAGTGGGGGGAACGAAACTATCAACTCAGCGGCGCAACTCTTGCAAGAGCTCAACAAGCACCTGGAAAATGTGCAAGGAATCTACGAGAGTATCGTTCACGCTCAGCGACCGCTCCATTATGGACCGGGTTCCACAGTGAGTTACAAAGTTGACGCACCGCCGATAGCAGTGGAGGAGCGCGCGGGCATGCGACGGTCCGAACGTGCCTCGGAGGCGTTTCTCGAGAATCTGCGGGGCGACGCGTCCGCGCTGCGTTTGATCAACACCCACCCGGTGCTTGCGGATAGTTTGGTTCAGATATTCGAGCTGAGTCCTTACTTGTCCGGGCAGCTCACGCGCTGGCCTGAACTTCTGGGAGAAATAAGGCGCGCGACCGAGCAACCGGAAAAGCGCTGGGCGTTTGAGGGACTCGCCGCGCCGCTGAACGAGCCCGATGGGCTGCGGCGTTTCTTCCGCCGCGAGATGTTTCGTATCCAGGCCGGAAGCGTTTGCTTGGGGGAAGCTGTTTTTCAGACACTCGACCGGACCTCGGCACTAGCGGAGTTTGTGATTGCACGTGCATACCGTAGCGCGCGCGAGCAGGGTATTGAGCACGCGCGTATGCACAGCAAGCCCGATAAGCCGTTTGCAGAGCCGCAAAGCGAAATGATGGTGGTGGCTCTCGGCCGGTTGGGAATGCGCGAGTTCGATCTGGGATCCGACGCCGATCTGCTCTTCATCATTCCCGACGCGGAGTTCGAGCGGCAGCAATTTTGGACCCGAGTCGCCGAACACCTGATTGAGATTCTGACGGCCTACAGCAGCGAAGGCGTGATCCTCTCGCTTGATACTCGCCTGCGGCCGAACGGGCGCGAAGGAATGCTGGTGCAAACTGAATCCAAGTACGTTGAGTACTTCTCGACCAAAGCGGAAGCTTGGGAAGGGATTGCGTACATGAAAGCGCGCGGCATCGCCGGGGACACGGAACGTGCCACCAGCTTCCTGACGGAACTTCAGCAGGTGGATTGGCGCCGCTACGGGCAAGGTGGGCGATCGAAGCAGGATCTGCGCCAGATGCGAATGCGGTTGCAAAGGGAGCAGGGCAGAGTCACTCCCTTAAAGGCCGGTGAAGGTGGATACTATGACGCGGACTTCATCCTCATGTATCTGCGGTTAAAGGGCGCCGGGCTATTCTTCAAAAGCCTTAATACGCCCGAACGCATCGATATCGTCGAGAAGATGGGGCATCTGGAGCGCGGTGACGCCGAGTTTCTGCTGGAAGCCACCACGTTCTTTCGCGCTCTCGATCACGCGCTGCGGGTAGTAACCGGGCATGCGGAAGAGAAGCTGCCGGCTTCTAGCGATGAGCACGACATGGTTGTCGATCTGGTACGTCAATGGGCGAGCGAACGGCCCAGCGCCGCTTCGCTTGAGGAAGAGTTAGCCGCTGTGCGAAGCAGGATGCGGCGGCTTTTCGAAGCGATTTTCGCGGCCTAGAAGATTCGGCCGCTACTCTTCGTCTTCCACATGCATGTGCGCCTTGGCTGCCGCTATGATCTTTTCCGCCTGCGGCGTAGGAACGTAATCGTAGTGGTCGAACTCCATGTGGAAAGAGGCGCGACCCTGCGTTTTAGCGATCAGGTCGTTCTGGTAATTCAGCATTTCAGACATAGGCACGTGCGCGCGGATAGTCTGCAGGTTGCCCTTTAGATCCATGCCGGCGACGCGGCCTCGGCGTCCATTAAAGTCGCTCATGAGATCGCCGGCAAACTCGGCCGGCGTCTCCACGTCCACTTTCATGACGGGTTCGAGAAGCGCCGGGCGCGCCTGTTGCATGGCCGCGCGAAAGGCCTTGCGGCCAGCGAGCTTGAACGCCATCTCCGATGAATCCACGTCGTGGTACGAACCGTCGTACAGCGTGACTTGGAAGTCCGTCACAGGAAAGCCTGCCACAAAGCCTTGTTCAGCCGCTTCGATGATTCCTTTTTCAACGGCGGGAATATACTGCTTCGGAATAGCGCCTCCAAAAATATCGTTGACGAACTTGAATTTCGCGCCGCGGCTCAGGGGTTCAATCTTGATCCAGCAATCGCCAAACTGTCCATGACCGCCGGTCTGTTTCTTGTGACGGCCCTGCACGCTGGCTGAACTGCGAACCGTCTCGCGGTAAGGGATCTTTGGCGCCTTCAGCTCTACTTCCACGGCGTAACGGCGCTTCAGCCAGCTGACGACTACCTCCAAGTGCTGCTGGCCGTTGCCGGCGAGCAGAAACTCTTTGGTCATCGGATCGCGATAGAAGCGCAGGGAGCGGTCTTCTTCAAGAATCTTTGCGAGCGCCGTGCTTAAGCGGTCTTCGTCGTTGCGGGTTTTAGCGGAGACGGCGTAGGCGATGGATGGTTCGGGAAAATCAACGGCGCGGAAAACGACGCAGTTGGTCTTCTCGCAAAGCGTGTCCCCGGTTAGAGTCTCTTTGAGCTTTGCGACAGCTCCGATGTCCCCCGCGCGAAGTTCTGTTATGGGCTGCAGCGTCTTTCCGAACGGGGTGGCGATGTGCGCCAGACGTTCCCCGACGTTTGACCGCATGTTTGTCAGGTGCGCGTCCTCCTTCAGCGTGCCGGACATGACTTTGAAGTAAGTGACGCGCCCGGCAAATGGGTCGGCGGCGGTCTTGAACACCAACGCCGCGGGCGCTTCGGCCGGAGCAATGGCTTTACTGGTTTCTTTGCCGTTCTGCATTACGGGCACCGGAGGGTGTTCAAGCGGCGAGGGAAAGATTTCAGCCAGGAAGTTCAAAAACAGATCCGTGCCTATGTTCTGACAGGCAGCGGCACAAAGAATCGGGACTACGCGGCGTTCCCGGACGGCTTGTTGCAAGCCACTCACAATGTGTTCGACGGGCAGCGTGCCCGTGGCGAAGAACTCTTCCATCAACTCGTCGTTGCCTTCGGCGATCATCTCCACCAAGGCTTCGTGCGCCTCCGTGGCTGCATCCGCTTGAGCGGCTGGGATATCGCCTTCTTTGCCTTTGCCGTCGCCGCCCGGCTTGTAGGAGAAAGCGCGCATGCGGATGAGATCGACGATTCCGGAAAAGTTCTTTTCCGATCCGATGGGAAGATGAACCGGCACGGCTGCGCGTCCGAACCTTTCGTGGATGCTGTCGAGTACGCGCTCGAACGACGAACGCTCCCGGTCGAGTTTGTTGACGAGAAGCGCGCAAGGCAGATGAAATTCTTCGGCGAAGTGCCACACCTTTTCGGTTGAGACTTCCACTCCCGCCACTCCGTCCAGCAGGACGACGGCGGAATCAGCGGCCGTCAGCGCGGCGCGGCAATCGTGCAGGAAGAGGTTGTAACCGGGCGTATCGATAATGTTGAGCTTGGTCTTTTGCCAGGGGAACGCAGCGACTGTGGACGTGATGCTCAGCTTGCGGGCGACCTCTTCCTCGTCGAAGTCCGTTACCGTGTTGCCTTCGTCCACCTTCAGGTGCCGGTCGGTGATGCCTGCCGTGAAGAGGAGCGCGGAGGTAAGTGACGTCTTGCCGCAGTGCCCGTGTCCAATGAACGCCACGTTCCGAATGTCGGAACTCTCGAAGACTCTCATATGCGCCTCCTGACCGAACAGGAGAGCATATCAAATTTCAGGCGGTCTGTTGAGAGGCGGCTAGATCGCCCGGGATATCGATAACGGGGTTGTAGGTGAGAATTCGTCCGCAGCTTTCGCAGTACATAATCTTGTCGCCCTTGCGGAGATCCTGAAAGAACTGAGGCCGAAGGCTGATGTGGCAGGCGTCGCAACGGCCGTTGGTGGCGTCAGCGATGGGAGAATTCTTCGTCTTTTTCCGAACACGTTCATATTCGGTGTAGAACTTGGGTTCCATCTGATCGGTGATGGTCTTGCGCTGCGCGCGATCGTCGGCGAGTTCTTTCTGGCTGACGGCGGTACGCTCGCGAGCAAGCTTCTTCTCGCTTTCCACGTGCTGCTGTTCCTTCTTCAGGTCGCCTTCCGCCGTTTTGACGTTCTTTTCGAGGGGTTCAGATTTCTCCATGAGGTCGAGTATTCCGTCTTCGGATTTGCGGATCTCGCCTTCGGCGTAGGAGATTTCGTTTTGGAAAGCGCGGTACTGCTCGTTGTTCTTGGCCTGCAGCGTCTGGTCTTTGAGCTTCGAGATTTTTTGCTGGTTGACCTGGATGTCGCCGTCGAACTTCTTGCGGTCGCGTCCATTGGCGGTCAGGGCTGCGCGGTCGGCTTCAAGCCGGCGCGTGTGCGCTTCGAGCTTTTTTTCAATCTCGGCAATATGTTTGGGGAGGGTCGCGATCTCGTTTTCGAGACCCATAATCTTGCGGTCAAGCGCCTGAAGCCGCAGCGCAAGAGCAAGGTCCTGAATCATCAAATTTAATCTAGCACGCGTCGCTCGTGTATACTCTACTCTTCGATTGTCCGACCCATGGAGGGGATATGACTTTGATCAAGATGGCGGCTCTCACCGGTTGCCTAATCTCAGGTGGCTGCTTAATGGCCGGTAGCGTGGGCTTCACTGTCCCAGGAACAGCGAACCCGTTCTTGGCGGGAATGCCCGCCGGCACCACGTGCTGTGGCGGCGACAGTGCTCCGGTCAACTCTCCCGTTTTAATTCCGGGTCTAACTCTGAATGGCGGAGATGTCCTTACTTTCACAAACGTAACCGGTAGCATAAGCAACACACCCAGTGCTTCCGGCAGTACACCCGATGGGCTCTCGTTTTTCTCGAGCGGCCCGACAAATGGAATTGGGGGCTACGTTGCGCCGATAGACGCGCTTGTGGGTGTCTTTCTGGACAACACTCTGCCTACCTCGAGTCCCACTCCGGCTACTCTCGATTACACGACTATTGGAACAAGTTTCACTACGTTCTCCCCGCAACTGAAGCAGGTATTCTTTATCGGTGACGGCCTGACTGGAACAGGTTCCGGATCGGTCCAAACATTCGTTGTTCCCAATGGAGCTACGCAACTGTTTTTGGGGGATGTAGACGGTTTCGGTTGGTATAACAACAGCGGCGCGGTTGCCGGCACTGTAAATTCGTCCGCATCGGCTGGAACACCGGAGCCAGCCACTTGGGCTTTAGCGGTTTGCGCAGTTTCCTTATTTGGCCTCCTGAGATGCGTTAGCTCCCGTAGTCCTGAAGAAAGTGGGCAACTGTCTGGATGCCCGCGTAATAGTTGCTGATCCGGAACTTTTCGTTGGGGGAGTGGAGGCCATCGTCGGGAAGACCGAAGCCCATCAGCACGCTGGGGATACCGAGGTGAGCGGCAAATTGGCCGACGATGGGAATGGAGCCGCCGCCGCGGACGAATACAGTAGGTTTGCCCAACATGCGGCTGAAGGCCTTTGCCGCGGTGTCGATAGCCGGATGGTTGGGGTTCACCGATACGGCGGGACTGGCGCCGA
>JAABUQ010009673.1_pt1 | contig 12957 bp, 14 predicted proteins | sample 5560001 | NCBI WGS metagenome assembly JAABUQ01 (sample SAMN10711888, study PRJNA513371) | rock metagenome | isolation source: Antarctica rocks | place: Antarctica: Victoria Land, Finger Mt nord | collected 2015-12-18 | reverse complement strand
TTATAAATTCGATTTATAATTATATAAGAATTAATTTTAAATTAATTTATAATCGAATTTATTTAATATTTAAAAAGATAATTTATTTAAATTTAAAAGTAATTTAAACAAAAAAATATATATAAATAATAAAATAAAAAATATAATTTTATAATTAAATAAATAAAAACTTAAATATTTAATCCAAAATTAATTTTAAATCGATTATAATTTATAACTAAATTAATTTTAAACTATTTTTAATAAACTTTTATTTTATATTAATTATATAAATAATAGAAATTTAAAATAGAAAATATATTTTTTCTAATTATTAAATATTTCAAAAATCTTTTTTTAAAGTTAAATAATCCCTAATTAAAGCCGGAGAACTTATATTATATTATTAAATATATATTAATTAGGAAGAAAAATTATAATAATTAATTTATATTCGATTTAAAATTATTTTAGAATTAATTTTAAATTAATTTAAATATTAATTATTAAACTAATTTTAAAACTTTATAATATATAAATTATTAAATAAAATTTAATATTCTTATTTTTAATAATTTAGCTTATTATTTATATTTTATTTTTATTTTATATAAAATATATATATATCCGTTATTATTATATAATCCTTTTTTATTAAAGTTATAAAATAGCTTTTTTAAACTTGTTAAGCAAATAAAAGATCTAGGATTAATAATTAGTTTAAAATTAAATTAAAATTAATTTGAAATTAAATTTAATTAATTATATAAGAAAATTCCTTTATAATTTATTATTAAATATATTTTGTTTAAATTATTAAATAGAATATATTATAAATATTTATTAAAGTATTAATCAAATAGACCGAATTGAAGCTATTATTCGGAAATAGAAAATACTTTATTATCTTAAAGAATAAGTATTTAATAATATTTAACTTGAATATAAATTCAAATATCGAAATATAAATAAAAGAATAAATTTTTATTCGATCTTAAATTAATTCGTAATCGATTAATATTAATATATTTAATATTTTAATATCAATAAGGTTAATATTGAAATTATTATTATCTTTTATAAGAAATAAGCCTAGATCTTCTTGTAGTTAAAAGTTTATAAAATAAATATAATATTTAAAAAAATAAAAAAATCGATTAATAAAATTATATTTATAATATTCGAATTAAAATTAGGAAAATATAAAGGATTTAATTCGGGATTAATTTATAATTAATTCAAAAATTTTATTAATTATATATTTTATAGTTTTTATACTTTACCGAATTTATATAAATAAGTTAAATAGCAAATATTATTAACGAATATTTACGAAAATATTCGAATTAGTTTCTGAATTATTATAATCTCCTATTTATTAATTTTATCTTTATAATAATAACTTTAAGATAATCTTTATAAATATAAATAAAATATAAATTAAAGGTATATATAATTTAAATTCAATTTTAATTTAATATTAATTTAATTAAAATTTAAGTAATATTTTTAATTTATTAACCTTTATCTTCGGCCTTAATATTAATATATATAACGGATAATTATTTATTATAATATTTATTTTAAACGTAAAGTTCGTTAAAATATTAAAACTAATTAATACGATAAATCCGTTTATAAACGAATAATAGTTCTATTAAAATATTTTTCAAAAGAAAATTATTTCAAAATCTATTAATTTTTAATTAATAATTAAATCTAAATTAAATTTAAATCAAATTTAAATTAAATATTTATTATTTTTCTAAACTTATTATTATTTACTCCGAAGATTTATAATTAGGCTTATTATAAATAAGATATTAATATTATTTTAGATATTAATATATATTATTCCGAAATCCTAAAAGAAGTCTTTATTATAGTTTATAATTATATTAATATAATCGAATAAATATATTATAAAAATAATATTATTAAAAAAGGCTTAATATTATTATATATTATTATAAAATAAGCTTAAATCTAAATTAAATTTAAATTAATTTATATTTAATTTAGTATTAAAAACCTTAATTAATATAATATTTAATAATATTTAATATTTTTCGATTTCGGTATATAATATATATATTATTAAATAAATTTATTAGAAAGGTTTTATAAGTTTAAATAAAAATTAAATAATAATTTATTTTATTTTATTTTAAATTTGATTTGGAATTAATTTAAATATTAAGAAATTATTACAAAAATCGGAGGTAATTATTAATTAAAATAAACTTTAATAAAGAAAATAATATAAAATCTTTTATATTTTCTAGGAATTAAAAAAGATAATTAAATTTTAAATTTAATAATAATTTTCGATTATAATTAAAACCAAAATTAAGCTTTTAAAAATTTAAAAGGTAAAATTGAATCTTAATTAATCCTAATTTATTTATTAATTAATTTTAACTTTTTTTAATAAATAACTTTAATAAATTAATAGAATTCGTTTAATTAATTATTAATTAATAACTTAAAGCAAAAACAAAAAGAAGCAGAAATTCGAAAATTAAAGTTTAAAAATAAAAAAACAGAATTAAAAATAATATAATTAAAAAATTAAATAAATAATAAAAAAATATAATTAAATTAGGATTAAATTAGAAATAATTCTAATTAATTTTATTATTTATTTATTTTAAATTAAGTTAATTTAATTTATTAATTAAAATTAATCTTTATTTAATCCCGGATTAATTTCGATTCAATTTAATTAATTTATTTCTTATTACCTTTACCCTTTTTAATTTTTTTCTTAGCTTCCCTTTCTGTCTCCCCCTTAGCTTTCTTTTTAGCTTCCCTTTTAGCCTCCCTCTTTATCTCCTCCTTTATCCCCTTTATAGCTTCCTTTCTAGTTTTCCTCTTAATCTTCCTTTTAATCTCCTTTCTAATTTCCCTTTTAACCTCTCTATTATTCTTATTGTTTTTGTTAAAATATTTATTAATAGCAAATATATTTTTAACCTTTATTATATTAAAATTATAATCCGAGTAATTAAAGTATTTTAAATAATTATAATAAATAAGATTTCATAAATATTTTATATTTAATTAATAATTAATCCAGATTCAAATCGAGTTTGATTTAGAATTAAATTATTAAGAAATTAAAAACTTATTAATTTTATAATTCTTATAATTATAATAAGATACCTCTTTTTTTAGAATTTTAAGTAGAATATAAATATATATTTTATAAAGTTAAATTAATTAACAATTAATCTTATTTTAATTCTGGATTAATTATTATTTAATTTTTTTTAAAGGTAATTTCTATTTAATTAAGGCCTTAACAACCTTTTTTGTTAAATTAAAGGTTTTAAGAATTATATTTCCTAATTAATAATATATAAATTGCTTAAAGAATTCTAAATTAATTAATATTTAATTTCGAATTAATTTAAAATTAAACTTATTAATTAATTATATAATACCCTAAAGTCTCTGAAAACTATAATTTTCTTAAAAGATATTTATTTTATAACCTTTCGATATATATTTATAAAGGGCTAAAATACTTAAAAAACAAATTTATAATTATATTAATTTTAAATTAAATTTAAATTAAATAAGAATTAATTTTATTATAATAAAATAAAGCTTTTTATCGCTTATATTAAAATAATAAAAGAGTTTATTTATTATAATATATAACCTATTTTATTCGAATTAATTAGCAAATAATTTTGAATTAATTTAAATAAATAGAATTTTAATATTAAAGATAAATTAAATTAAATTAGGATTAATTAGTAAATAATCTTAAATCAATCTTAATAAATAGAATTTTAAAATAAAAATTAAATTAAATTAAATTAAGATTGATTTAGAATTGAATTATTATTATTATTTTATTTATTAATTTTTTATTTTATATAAGCTAGTTTATAAGGTATTAGATCAAAGTTTTATATTAAATATAAATATCGCTTTTCTTTAGATTAGCTATTATAATAGATTTGATTAATTGAAAATTAATTATTAATTAATTATATAATAAATTTATAATTAATTATATAAAAAGTATATAATATAAGAAAGATAGTAAGGTAATTATAAACAAAACGAAGATAAATTATACCCAAACTCTAATTCTTAGCGTAGTCGTCTGAGTTTTTTAGTGGTGGTCGGATAACCTGCCTCCTCCTGGAAGTTGGGCCATAGAAGCGCACGAGGGCAGATTGTAATCGAGTTGGATTTGTACCATCTCGAGGAATGGTCCACCGTAATTTTTTGCGTGCGTTTGAATGACGTCGTGAGAATAGTGAAGCTAATGAAGTGGTGAAGATCCTTTTGCCCACTCCATTGCGACAGTAGACAACACCCTTCATATCTTCTTTTCTTTTCAAACATTCCAGCAACTGTATCTTCATCAAATTGCGCAGCCAACATGAGTTCAAGCCTTGGGATCGGGGTTCCAGTCCCCAAAATGCTGCGTATGTCCGGACTTGCCCCCTTCATCTCCCCACCTAATGATTAACCCCTCCTTTCAATAGCAATCACAGGAACGTGGACTCTCCCCTTCGCAGCCTACCTCGCCCTCCTCTCTGGCCGCGTAGTTGCCCACCGAACTCGTACAGAGCGCTACATGGGCAACACTTGCACCAAGGAAGGGTCAGACTCAAACGACAACCCAGACCCACTCCTCCTCGACAGCCGCGCGCATGCAAACTTCCTCGAAACCGTGCCATTAGCCTTCGCTCTTGCTACAATCGCAGAACTCAATGGCGCTAACAGAAAGATTCTGAATTATGCCATGGCAACGCTCTTTGTGTTGAGGATTGCCCATGTCGAGTTGGGCTTGAAGCGGAAGGGTACCATTGGACCTGGGCGTCCAGCAGGGTTCTTCGGGACTCAGGGGCTTTTGCTGGGTCTTGCTGGATGGAGCGCTTGGTTGATCAAGGGATATTGGGGTTTTGACTGAGCGGAATATATGGTCTATGGAATTGAGAATGGGGATGAGCTCTCCCCTCTGTAACCTGGTAGGGCTTGGTGGCTTGGTCATACCTGTGAGAAAAGGCAATTTTGGTTTGACCTTCTGTTGGGAAGGACCGTTTGTCTCTACAGAATGCCCGTGATCGTTCTTTCCGACCTCGTTTCTCAGGAGAATACATCTATACCTCTTCCCAACAACATGTTTTCCTTCTTTCTCCATCATTCTCATCACTCACTTGCATAAACTACATATCCACTCATTCAAGACCATGAGCATCATTCCATCGGGCCTAGACCATGTGCCTATTGAAACAATAGTCGATTGTACCTTCATCGTACCAGTTCATCATCGAGCAGAAAACATCACTTTTTACGTCCGCGTCTCTTTGCAATATCGAATGTTCACTGGTCTCAGTCCCAGAGCACTAGGTCAGTTTGAGCCGTATCTGGGGCTCGAGTTTACCGCAGGGGAATTCAGAGTCTTCTTTGAGCCACCCTCGCCAAGCCTGGGCCATCGTGCACGCAGCGAAATACGCTTTCGCCAGCTCCCACAAAGAGAGCAACGAGCCTCCTCCGAGCTCATCGGCTCCTCTTATGCACAATAGCATGGACTCCGTGTCTTTGGAAACTCCGACATCCTTTGACCACATCATTCCCCTCACTTTCCAGGGACGCAGACTTTACTTCCAGATTCGGACCGTTCGTAAGGTCTCATTCACTCTCTATCACGATTCTCCGGGTTCAGTCCAGGTGCATTGGAGCGGGGAACAGGTGCATTGGAGCCGATTGGTTCCTCCTACCCATCCACTATATACTCTGCCCCTTCAGCAGCCATAGTAAGGACGATGCTCCCTTCCTAGGTTCGTACATTTTGCGTAGCTCACGGCTGCTTTTAGTATCGTTCTTTCTGTGGACGGAACAGAATGGCCTCAACTTCCGCCCAAGTTCCAAGCTTCTCTACAAGTTCTGCGAATTCCTCAAAGTCCCCACGCCGGATTGCCTCGGCCTGCTCTCTCCGATCAACACCCCCCAAACATGAGACCTCTCGTATCCGAATCTTCGAGCGATCTCTCTCAAACTCTCCAACCCAGCACGGATCAGCCAATGGTCTCCGGCCCGTTTTATTCGAGTGTGGAAACCCTGTCCCCTTTCCCACTCGATTTGGGAACTTCGGAATCCCCAGTCACACTTCCTCAAACTTACGTCGCCGCTGTGCCTCAGCCTCAATCCTTCGACACGGTTCTGCCGAGCATAGAAATCGTCTCCCATCCCATCTCCGGATCTTCAAACGCACTTCCTCGAACTCCCCGCGCCGGATTGTGCCAACGTCGACCCTCCAATTCACTTCATCGGAACATGGAACCTTCCCCTCTCAGATCCGGATCTTCAAGCGGGTATCGCGGAAGGCAAGCCTGAAAACCCCCCTCCCTTCACCCAACTTACCGCGTTCATCCAGTTCCAATCTTACAGAACCACTTCTGTCAGGAGAAGGTTATTTGGGATCCCTGGACTGTGAGGTAGAGCAGGAGCAGCATCTGCATAGCGCTAGCGAGCTTCTACAGACGACAGATCCCCTTCAGTCGAATCCACCAACGACAAAGGCGGCTTTAAGAAACCAGAGAACGGAGTCCGAGAATGAGAACCAGGATGATTGCACACTTTGTCACTCGCCCTTACCACGGATGTTGGAGCGCTACACCTTTCCCAAAACTGCACCGGCAATACTGCACGCTGTTCGCCGGTACTACTCATCTAGCAATGTCGTGTCATTGAATGCAGAACGGCCAATGACCCCAAAAGAGACAGAAAACCAGTCACCCACGTTATCGGAAGCTTTGACCCACGACGCGTCGTCAATTGCGCCAATCTTCTGCCTAGCGTGCTTCTCCGAGGTCCATGCCCTCCAGATCTGCTGGGGTTGTGGGAAAAGTGTCGCACGAGCTGAAGAAAGGGTAGGATGTGGCTGGGCATGGTGGCACTGGGGATGTGTTAGCTGCTTACTCTGTCGTGTGCGGCCCCCCATCCCTCCAGTCTCCATTGCCTTCCGTCTCCCTCCTCCCAAACCCAAGCCGACCGCATATTAACGTCGAGACGTAAATAGGCACCCCTACCACCTCCTCACTGGACAAACAACCCCATAACCCTCACCACGTCCCCCGCCTGCAAAGCCTGCCTCCGCGAACTCCGCGAACTCGTCTCCCTCGACCGCCGCACTCGAGCCGTCTCCTCCTGCCTCGCTCCGAGCGCTTGGATCGGACCTCGGAATATTTCCCGCGGCAATGGCGAGCTCGACGGCGAGAGCGACGGTCCTACTCGGAACACCGGACGCAATGCGCTAGGGCTGAGGAGAATCAGCACGGGTATCAGAAGAATTGGCTCGGGAGGTAGAATCGTCAGCGGTGGGAGGGGGATGGTCAGCGGACATGGGATTTTTGGGAGTAGAGGCGCTGGAGCTGCCAGGAAGGGGTTGGGCGTTAGGTATCCGCCTTTGCCGAAATGGATGGAGAAATTGCCGGGGAACCGGCGGAGGAGGAGCGAAGTGGGGAGGGGGAAGGAGAAGGCGTAAGGTCTGTAGGGGTTCGATTCACGGATTGGAACTGCAACTCGGGAGAACTGCTCTGGAAGGTCAAACGGACGATATACATGTGGGAAGTATGCGGAGTAAATCGTTCGTTTGTGATGTTTTATGCCGCCTGAATCAGTAGAGGATTCCCGATGGCAGCCAATGAGCTTATGAATAATGAACAATGGACAAGTCATTACCGATGCCTCCCGTCCCATCATCCCATCATCCCATCATACCCTCGACATCTCCCTCGACGTCTCATCCTCGCAGAATCCATATCTCCGCAACGCCCCTCGCTCCAACGCCCACAGTCCCACAGTCCCTCAAACCTGGAGCCACCCCCTATTACAGATCCATAGACTTTCCACTTCAATCATCACAGCTCACGGGGAACGCATCCTCCTCCTAGGAGCGCAATCACGAACCCGCCGTCTTAACAGCTTCAACGCTGTTGGGGAGGGGGAAATGGGACGTGTGTATTCCCACAATCCCAGCGTTCTCAAGGTACCTAGGTGGTCTGCGGAAAATCTGCTTTTGTGAGCTATAAACCCTGCTTTTCTTAACTACCTACCTTATACACCCTTCCTCTACCATCCATAACCTCTGCCTATTCAATGCTACCCCCCTTGGTATCAATTCTAATCTCCCTGACAGCGCAATCCATTATCGTTACCACGCAGGCCGGCCTTCGCTGTTAAACATACTACATCCCCCCCACCTCCCCCAAACCCCCCTCCCCATGCCTACCCATTCCCCGATTCTCCTTCCCCTCCTCATCGCTCAGCGTATCAAATCTCAGCCCACTCGTACTCCTTTGCAACCTCGGTCCCCTGTCCCTATTCCCGCCTCCGCTCCCAAGGAAAGGCGCGTCCGCACTCTCGCGCAATCCTTTTCTAATTTTGGATTCTAGACTCGAGCGGGGGGTGCTGGTTGTATGCTCGAAGGAGACGCGGGGGCCGAGGTCGGTTTGGGGGCGGCTGTTGAGGGTGGAGCGGGGAGGGGGGAAGTGGTGGCATTTGAGGGGGTGGTCGAGGGATGGGCGGGGGAGGGGTGTGTTTGTGCGTTGGGTTAAGATGGAGGTGGATTGGCGGCGGGTGATTTTCATTTTTGTGGGGGGGAGGGGTAGGGGGTTGGTGGGGGGATTTTGCGGAGGGGGTTTGCGGGGCGGGGCGAGTTTGCGGGGGGAGGTTTCGAGGGCGTGGGTTAGGTAGGCCATTTCTGAGGAGTTGATCATGGGGTTGCGGAGGTGGAGGTGGGACTTTCTGCGTGCGGCTGTGAAGGCTTGGCCGGGGCGGTAGCGGTAGGGTGAGCCGGAGCCGGAAGTGGAGGTGTGGTGGCGGTATTTGTGCTCTATTGAGGTGGTGACTTGGGCGAGGGCATTGGGAGGGATGTCGATTGAGTTCTTTGAACGGTTAGAAAGATGGAATGGTGAGAGGATGCTGTTTAGATTGAGGCCATACAGGGTGGATTATTGAGATTGGAAGCTGGACCTTGAGACGTTTGCTAGGGAAACCAATGTTAGCAAAGACACAGCGAGGCTGCAAGGGAAGTGTACTGGAAGCCGCAGCTGATTTGGATGTTGAGAAAATAGCGGACTCCGAAAAAGCGACCTGCCCCGGAGTTAGTGTTTGAAACACGCCGTAGAAGGACGACAATGAAGTAGACTCTGTTGCCAGAAAGATTAGACTTGACGATGGAGAATTGAAATCCCTTGACAGGTATGGCAGGCCCCGACAATGCTGTGACGGCCTTCACGAGGAGAAGACATGCATGTAGTGAGTGAAAAGGTAGAAAGGGCTTGCATTGTGAAACGGCATCAAGAATTCTATCTTTGGTAGCCGCCTAGATATAACAAAGTGAAGCCACCTTTTTATCAAAAGTCCTTATCATCCCTTCTTCCTTGTAGTAGTCTACACTGAAAGAGTATACGTGAAAACGCATTGTATAGGAAACAAATCAAACATACCTGTCTCGACTGATACAAGCCCAGTGGGTATCTCTATCTGGCAAGTCCGAAAGTCCTGCGTTGAGCCACGTACTCCACGAAAGCCATCTGTTACCTCCTTCCTTGCTACAACCTCTTTCTCCATACGATCCGGTAACCGAAGTTGGTCTGCAGATCCCTTGCTTGTCGAGGGCGCAGAAAAGTCATGAAAAGTCGTAGTCTTCTCCAATTGCAACTCCAGTTTCTTCACGTCTCTAGTGCTCTTGTTGTCGATGTGCACGTCAACAAAGAGAAGATAGCCACTTATCCAGGTCTGACGATGAAGGCCAGCAGCCACAATGATATTTCGAGAGGCATGAGATCCAAGTCTCGTTTGCAATTCATCTGAAACCAGCAATGGGTTCGACAAATTGACGAGAGCCTTCTCCGCTGCAAGACGTGTCAATGGAGTTTGAGGAATATGATGGTCATTGACCTACGATCATGGACCGTCAATACCACAATCTCACGCGACTCTCTGACATAGTGAGAAATGGCAGCGACTCTGGCTTTCACCGTGACACTGAGTAGATAGCTGATGCCCACATGTTTTGACTTGTATGGGGGAGGTCCCATGAAAACAGGCAGATCAAGCTGGAATGGTAACACGTGCTCTCTCTTCAGAGACGAACGGTCCTCGTCTACTAGGTCTGTCGTCAAGGCTCGAAACATATCTCGTCTGGCCATGCAACGTTCAATTCCCACAACGGTGACAGATATCCGGTCCAAGGAAAGAGAAGGTATCGATGTGCGCCTGGCATCCGAACATCGTGCATCGATTGTAGCATGCACCTCCCCTTCGATCGTAGCTCCTCCCACAAAGACAGGGGCTGATAAGTGAACATTCAATAACACACGAGGATGTCTCAAACGAGGTGCATCCAGAACGTCCAATGGAAACACCGATGGAATAAAAGTCCTTGACGGCACCACGTGGGATCGGACTGCTGGTCTTCGTATAGGAGAAGCTGACCGACCCCGAGATGGAACGACCTTTGACTGGGCCGGAGTGGCATGTGGGGGCGGAACATGAGGTTCTTGCGAGATTGTGGATGGAATGAATGTGGCTGATATTTGATGAGCGTCTGCCAGGTGTTTCGATGATCTCCTTTCAGGTATGCCCGAAAACGCCTTGTTCCCAGCACGGAATGGCGTGTGCTGGATAGAAGGTGAGTCCATCTGCCTCATGCAGGGGCACAGAGACTTGGTTTGAGGACGGAGATATCATGGTGAACGCGAAACATGCAAAGACGATCATTGCTACCGTACCTGCGTCCAGCACCTTCCCAATTCAACATGATTGACGCAGGGTGATTTTCTTCCCTATTGTCACCCTTGCTCTTGACAATGTGGCTGGGTCATGATAGTGCAAGATGGGGGAAGTAGCAATATATTTTGATACAGTATCGATATTGACCACTGTCTCTGATGGTCCGTCTCGTGATGCACAAATTTGTAACTACGTGGGTAGAAGATGCACTCCTCTCTTGTTATCTCGCCGATCTCCCTTTTCCTCTTCATCCTCACGATTTTCCACTCTGGATAAAATTTGATGGTCCCTCGGATGGTGGACACCGGGAGATCAATGAGCCTTCTTTTGGTTCCTCGGAGTTCAACCAAAGGATCAGCGTTAGTCGGCGGCCACCGAAAGGGCCCTGGAACTCACACCAAGAGCCTCACCTAGCAGTTCGCAGCACTTGCACCGCTTGTGGATAGTCCAGCCTGCAATCTAACTAAAGGTAACCTAGCATCCAATGGGTCAATCAATCATCATGAAGAGAGGCACGAGCATCACAATAGCCGAGCCAATTCAGTATCTCTTCCCTCTCGGCGCCCCTCCTCACCCCTCTCACCTATCCCAGTACAAATTCTCTTGCTGATCACAAGCACGTCCGACCAAGATATCTCTGCATGGCGAAAAGTCTGCCCTGTCGTCTCATTCCATCAACTTCCTTGCACCAGATCATCCCCTTTGATTGCCCTGGACATGCATGTTTATTTTCCAACCACCAAATGCAGCTAAATACCCCACAATCATCATCCCTACTACCAACTACCAACTACCAACTACCAAGTGCATGGTTCGCCCGTACTTTACCTTATGCTTTCCCGAGTCCAACACACCATCATCTACCAACCCACCATACGATTCCTTCTAAAACTTCCACAGCAACCTTCTCTTGCATGATCGTTCTCTGCCCACCCATCCCACTCCCAAAGGGATGCTTGTTTCCGCCGTCATTTCTCTTACCTCACCCTCTGAACTCCCACTGGCCTTCCCTCCAACCCATCTACCGGCTACAACAGCTACCATTCCTGCACCTGGTACTACTGTTGTAAAATTAGCAGACGCGCTTGATATTCGCGTGCGACTAGGCTCGTTCCAACCAACGGCTCACAGAAGCGCATGGCTTGAGCCGCATGCCCTTCCAGACTCCGCACCTAGCCATTTGCAACATCGAGTCTTAGCTCCACATCAACGCCATTGCCTGTGGTCATGTCAAGCGTGGATGATCCGCCGCAGATTCCGAAGGTTGAACCCTTCGAAGAAGAGGATTTCTCCGATGATTCCAACGCGGAGGATGATCAGAATACGGCGCAAGGACCCGCCCAGGTGCAAAAGAGAAAAGGTGGCAGAAAACCGGTCCGTACTACCGTCGGTGTTTCCGGGACGGTCGCTGATGCGATGGTAGATATACGCGACTTCGGAGGAACGGAAACAGAGAAACCGACAAGCACAAGCAGCGTTCCGAGAACGGCGCACAGAATACATCAAGCAACTGGAGACTACAATCAAGCACCATGAAGAAACGCTTCAGAACCTGCAGCAAAGCCACAGGTCGGCAGCGGATGAATGCCTGATGCTAAGATACAAGAATTCTTTGCTGGAGAGAATATTGCTGGAGAAAGGTAGCACGGAATGGCCCCAGTCGCAAACATCGTGTGGCTGACCCCATTGTAGGAATCGATGTGCAAGCCGAACTAAAGTCCAAGACCGAGGGATCCCAGGTTTCACTAAACCCACCGTCCATGCCGGCTGCTGCTGGACCATCCGCCGTCCAAAGAGCGGTCATGAACAGGCACAATCAGGCGAGACGCTCAGGCTCCGGATCCAGCTCGAAAGCCGCCCGTCCGTCACATACAAGCCAGCCTCCTCGATTACAGCCCACGCCCCCCTCACACTCCATGTCCCCCACCGCGATGAACTCACCACGCAGCGCAGGCAAATCCTCCATGAGCGGCCCAACCAGCGGCGACATCAAACCCCACCCTCGCCAACCACCCCCCCTCCAACCCCGAGCCCACCCCCAACAAGCCCCTTCCCGTCTCAACATCCCCAACACCGTCACCCAAACCCTCTCCCCCAGCGGAACCGACACCAGCAAAAGCAGCATCCTGAGCAACAGCACGGGCACGCACCCCTCCAACTTCTACCCTTCCCCCTTCCAAACCCACATAGAGCAACTCGGCAAGCTGTCCC
>JAABUQ010009672.1_pt1 | contig 12957 bp, 14 predicted proteins | sample 5560001 | NCBI WGS metagenome assembly JAABUQ01 (sample SAMN10711888, study PRJNA513371) | rock metagenome | isolation source: Antarctica rocks | place: Antarctica: Victoria Land, Finger Mt nord | collected 2015-12-18 | reverse complement strand
TCAGCGCGGTGTCGATCAGGACGAGGGCGCTGACGCGGCTGGGCGCATCGGCGGCGATCTGTTGCGCGATCAGGCCGCCGATCGAGAGGCCGACGACGGCGACGCGCCCGAGGCCGAGCGCGTCGAACAGGCCGATCGCGTCCTGGGCGAGCTGGGCGATGCTGTAGGGGCCTGGGGTGGCGGCAGTCGCGCCATGGCCGCGCATATCGGGGCGCAGGACGTGGAACTGCGGCGCCAGGGCGGCCACGATCGGGGCCCAGACCTCGGCGCTGGTGCCGAGCGAGTGCAGCAGGAGCAAAGGCGGCGCGGCCGGGTCGCCGTCCTGGCGGCAATGCACGGTCAGGCCGTTCACGTCGATGGTTCGTTCCTGCGGCATCGGGATCCTCCGTTTGCCGCGGGTCTACTGCCCGGAGCCGATCGTGGCCAGCATCGCCACGACGACGACGGCCATGACGGCGGTGGCGAGCCAGCCCAGCCCGCGCAGCCAGCCGCGGATGGCGAACGGCCCCATCACGTCGGCGCGGCTGGCGATCAGCATCATCACCAGCATCACCGGCACGGAGACGACGCCGTTGATCACCGCGCTCCAATACAGCGCCTTGATCGGGTCGATCGGAGTGAAATTGATGATCATGCCGACCAGCGTCGCGAGCACCAGCGTCGCGTAGAACGCCTGCGCCTCCTTTGGACGGCGGCCGAGCCCGGTCGGCCATTGCCGGGCTTCACCGATCGCATACGCCGCCGACCCGGCCAGCACCGGCACCGACAGCAGCCCGGTCCCGATGATCCCCAGCGTGAACACCAGGGCCGCGAACCGCCCCGCGATCGGGCGCAGCGCGATGACGGCCTGCGACGAGGTCTGGATTTCGGTGATGCCGTGCGCGTGCAGCGTGGCCGCGGTGGTCAGGATGATCGCCAGCGCGATCAGGTTGGACAATCCCATGCCGGCGATGGTGTCGATCTCGATGCGGGCGAGGGCGGCTTTGCCCTGGCCGGGCGCGTGCAGCAGGTCGGTCCGATGCGGATAAGCACGCAGGTCCTCGACCTCCTCGGCCGCCTGCCAGAAGAAGAGGTAGGGGCTGATCGTGGTCCCGAACACGGCGACCAGCGTGGTCAGGTAATCGGCCCGCCAGACCAAATGCGGCCAGACCAGGTTCCGCGCGACCTCCGCCCAGTCGACGCCGACCACGGCTGCCGAGAACACGTAGGAAAGCAGCGAGATCGTCAGCCATTTCAGCACGGCGACGTAATTCGTGTATTGCAGGAACAATTGCAGCGAGATGCAGATCGCCGCGAACAGCAGCACGTAGAGCCAGCTTGGCGCGGGCATCAACAGGGCCAGCGCGTCGGCCATCGCGCCGAGGTCGGCACCCAGGTTGATCACGTTGGCGACCAGCAACAGGCTGACCACGGCCATGAGCAGGGCAGGCGGATAGCGTTCGCGCAGCACGCCGGCGATGCCCTGGCCGGTGGTGCGGCCGATCCGCGCGCTGATCATCTGCACCGTCGTCATCAGCGGAAAGCTGAACAGCATGGTCCATGACAAGGCGTAGCCGAACTGTGCGCCCGCCTGCGAGTAGCTGGCGATGCCGGAGGGGTCGTCGTCCGAGGCGCCGGTGATGAGGCCGGGGCCGAGCACGCGGAACAGGCGGGGCTTGCTGGGGCCGACGGCCGGGCTCGCGTCTTCCGGGTCGAGCATGGGGTTGGTCATGGTCGGCCCTCCAGGGCGGTGGCCGTGCGGTGCTTCTGTCCACCGCTGATCTACCATCGCTGGCGTTGACGGGGTTGTCGATTCCGCCGGCGGAGCCGAACCTGCAGCCGGGCGTCGGCGATCGGGGGGTGAGTGATGGGCGAGGCGGATTGGCCGGACGCGCTTTACGATGTGCTCAAGCAGCACGCGATTACGCAAGTGGCGATGGTGCCGGATGCGGGCCATGCGCGGCTGATCCGGCGCTGCCTGGCCGACCCGGCGATGCGGGTCGTCACGCTCACCACCGAGGAAGAGGGCGTCGCCATGCTGGTCGGCGCCTGGATGGGCGGCGCCAAGGGCGTGCTGCTGATGCAGTCCTCGGGCGTGGGCAACTGCGTCAACATGCTGTCGCTGCCGGCCCTGCACCGCACGCCATTGCCGATGCTCGTGACGATGCGGGGTGACTGGGGCGAGTTCAACCCGGCGCAGATCGCGATGGGGCAGGCGACGCAGACGGTGCTGGAGGCGATGGGCGCGATGGTGCGCCGGGCCGACCATGGCGACGACGTGGCGCCGACGGCGGACGCGACGCTGAAGCTCGCCTTCCACACCTATCGCGCGACGGCGACGTTGATCGGGCAGCGGGTGATCGGGGCCAAGGTGTTCGGAAAGGAATAGCCATGCCGGGTTCGATGGATCGGCGCGACCTGGTGCGCGCGGTATTGGCGGCTAGGGGCGAGGCGATCGTGGTGGCCGGGTTGGGCGCGCCGGCGTGGGACATCACGGCGGCGGGCGACACGGCGCTCAACCTGCCGCTCTGGGGCGGGATGGGCGGGGCGGCGATGGTCGGGCTCGGTCTGGCGCTGGCGCAGCCGGGACGGAGCGTGATCGTCATCACCGGCGACGGCGAGATGCTGATGGGCCTCGGCGCACTGGCCACCATCGCGGTGCAGAGGCCGCCGAATTTGACGATCCTGGTGCTGGACAACGAGCATTACGGCGAAACCGGGATGCAGGAGACCGCGACGGCGCACGGCGTCGACCTGGTCGCGATCGCCAAGGGCGCGGGCTTCGAACGCGCGTCCGAGATCACGACGCTCGACCAGGCAGGTTCGATACCGGGCGCCGGCGGATTGCTGTTCGCGGTGGCCAAGGTGACCGCCGAGGCGCTCCCGGTCGTGCTGCCGCCGCGCGAGGGCGCCTATCTGACGGCGCGGTTGCGCGAGGCGGTGCTCGGGCCCGCCGCACACGCCCAGATGTGAGCCGCGCTACGCCCGGAGATGGCGCATCCTGAACCCATGGCGCTCCGCCAGCAGTTCGCCGACCCGGCGCCGGTGGCAGATCGCGCAATCCGCCTCGAAGCACAGCAGGCACGAGCGGCGGGCGCGTGAAAGCTCGGCCGCATGCTCGAGCGCGAGCCCGGCTTCTGGGCTCGACAGGCTGGTCTCGACGATGGCCCAAAAACGCGGCCAGTCGCGGCGCTTGTTGGCCTCCCGCCCCTCTGCCGGGGTGCCGAGCGGGCGCAGGTGGGCGTAGGCGATCCCGGCCTCGGCCAGCCCGGCGGCGAGCCGCGATTTGGAGAAGCCGGGGCGGCGCGAGAGCGGCAACTGGCGGACGTCGATCACCTGCTCGACCGCCTCGCGCTGCAGGGTGGCGAGGAAGCCGGACCAGGCAACGCCCTCGTAGCCGATGGTGCAGAGTTCGGTCATGACGGGCGACACTACCGGACACCGCACGGAACCCGAATGCCGCGGCCGCGCTTGCCCGGGGAGTGCCCGGTCGCCGCGCGCGACCGGGCCGTAATCGCCAGGAGATCATCGATGGCCGAACTTCCCCGCCGCACCCTCGTCGCCGCGTTCGCCGCGACCGGACTTGCGGCGCACGCCGCCGCCGCGCCCGGCAAGCCCGCCAAGCCCGCCGCATTCGCCAAGCCCGCCGCCTCGGGTAAGCTCGACGTGGTCGCGCAGTTCGAGCAGCAGGTCACCGGCGTCGCAGTGACGCCGAGCGGGCGCATCTTCGTGAACTTCCCGCGATGGGAGCAGGACGTCGCGATTTCGGTGGCCGAAGTCGGGCCCGGCAACAAGCTGACGCCCTATCCGAACGCCGAGTGGAATGCGTGGCGCAACGACCACAAGCTGTCCAACGGCGACCATTTCATCTGCGTGCAGAGCGTCGTCGCCGGGCCGCAGAACTCGCTCTGGGTGCTCGACCCGGCCGCCCCGGGCAACGAGTTCAACCTTGAGGGCGGGCCGAAGCTGGTCGAGATCGACCTGGCCTCCAACCAGCCCAAGCGGACCATCCTGTTCGACCGGGAGGTGATCCCGCAGGGCAGCTATTTGAACGACGTGCGGTTCAGCGGCGACGGTAAATGGGCCTACATCACCGATTCCGGCGTGATCGGCGCGCTGATCGTGGTCGACCTGACGAGCAACACCGCCAAGCGCGTCCTGTCTGGCCATCCCAGCACGCAGGTCGAGGCAGACGTCGTCGTGACCGACGGCAAGCCGCTCAAGCGCCCGGACGATCGCGGCCCGGCCTTCGCCGCGGACGGGATCGCGCTCGATCCGAAGGGCGAATACCTCTACTGGCAGGCCCTGGCCGGCAAGACGCTGTATCGGATCGCGACGACCGCGTTGCGCGACGCCGATGCCGCCAAGGCGGTGGCGGCAGTGGAGAAGGTCGGCACCACCTGCGTCGCCGACGGGTATTGGATGGATCGCACCGGGCGGCTGTTCATCACCAGCCCGTCGGACAATTCGGTGAAGCTGCGGCGGCCGGATGGCACGCTCGCGATCGTGGCGCAGGATCCGCGGCTGCGGTGGCCGGACAGCATGGCCGAGGGCGCGGACGGTTCGCTCTACGTGACGGCGTCGCACATCCAGGACATGGCGCAGTGGCACAAGGACGGCAGCACGCGGAAGCTCCCGTACATGCTGTTCAAGTTCCGGGCTGGTTAAGGATCGGGCGTAACCGGCGGCGGCGCCTCGGCAATGGCGCGGTTCATGGCGCGAACCGCCTCCGCCGGGCCATCCGGGTGCGACCAGATGACGGCCACCACGGCCAGGAAGTTGGCGCCGGCCGTGACCAGTGGCGCGCAATTGGCGGCGGTGATGCCGCCGATGGCCACGCACGGGAGTTCCATCAGCTCAGACCACCACGACAGCAGGCCACTATCGGCCCGGGTCGACGCGTCCTTGGTCGCGGTTGGGAAGAATGCCCCGAACGCCACATAGTCGGCGCCATCCTCGCCGGCCTGCATCGCTAGGTCGCGGCTGTCGTTGCAGGTGATGCCGAGGGTCAGCCCGGGCATGAGTTTTCGGGCCTGGGCTCCGGGCATGTCGGTTTGGCCGACATGGGCGCCATCGCAGCCGGTCGGGACGACGAGGTCGGCGCGATCGTTGAGCAGGAACGCGACGTCGCGCGCCTGCACGATGGGGCGTAGGCGATCGATGGCCCGGCGCCACGCATCGTCGTCGGCCTCTTTGAGCCGAAGCTGGACGGCCGCGACGTCGCCCGCGTCCAGCGCGGCCGCGAGCCGGTCGGGGAAGTCGTCGGTCAGCGTGGTCGGCGTGATCAGATAGAGGCGGCAGGGGTCGGGCTTGCTCTCGCCCGGTCCCTCTCCCGTCGGGAGAGGGGGTTTGGGCCTGCCAGGGCGTCGCGTCACTTGTCTTGATAGATGCCGATGATCGTCTCGAGCATTTTCAAGGCTTCGGCCTCGGGACGCTGGAACGTGTTGCGGCCGATGATGCTGCCATTGGCGCCGCCGGCATGGATGCCGCGGATCTCCTCGAACAGCGCGTTGAGGTCGCCTTTGTTCTCGCCGCCGGAGAAGACGACGATGCGGCGCCCGCCGAAGCAGGCCTGCACGACGTGCTTGACGCGGGCCGCCATGGTCGAGATGTCGATGTGCTGCGTCTCGTAGGTCTTCTTGGCCGCCTCGAGGCTGATCACGTTGGTCGGCGGCTTGACCTTGATGATGTGGGCGCCGAGGAGTGCGGCCATGTGCGCGGCGTAGGCGCAGATGTCGACCGCGGTCTCGGCCGCCTTGTCCAGCGCCGGGCCGCGCGGATAGCTCCAGGTCACGACGGCGAGGCCGACCTCCTTGGCCTCCTCGGCGAGCTCGCGCAGCTCTTCCATCTGCTCGAACGCGTATTCGCTGCCGGGATAGATGGTGAAGCCGATCGCCGAGCAGCCCAGCCGCAGCGCGTCGGCGACCGACCCGGTCACCGCCTGGTCCTTCTCGGTCGCCAGGCTGTTCGAGCTGTTGAGCTTCAGGATCGTCGGGATCGCGCCGGCGAACGTGCCGGCCGCGGCTTCGATCATGCCGAGCGGCGCCGCATAGGCCGACAGCCCGGCCGCCAGCGCGAGCTTGAAGTGATAATGCGGGTCGTAGGCCGGCGGGTTGGCCGCGAACGAGCGCGCCGGGCCATGCTCGAAGCCCTGGTCGACCGGCAGGATGACCAGCTTGCCGGTGCCGCCGAGCTTGCCCTGCATCATAATGCGGGCAAGGTTGGACTTGGTGCCTGGATTGTCGGATTCGTAATTGTCCAGGATCGCTTTGACCTGTGGCGTGACTTGCATGCTGGGTCTCCGATTTCGTTTGCGCGCGATTACCCGATGGCGAGCCAGGCGGCAATGTCGCGCGCCGCGCCGGGAACCGCCAAATCGAGCGCCGGGGGCCGCTCGCGCAGCAAGGTGGCGCCCGCATCCGACGCCCGCGCGGCGACCTGGTCCCAGGCCGGACACGGATGCAGCACGATGATGCGGCAGCAGCAGGCGAGCGCCTCGAGCGCTCGGCCGGGCGCGTCGGCGCAGTCGACGATGTCAGGCAAACGGGTGCCGGACTGCGCGATCAACGCCCGCCACCAGCCCGCTCCGGCATAGAGCGCCGCACCCGGCGCCGACAGCAGCGTGACCGCCACACCGGACGCGAGCGCCAACCGGGCGTGATCGAGGCCATGAATGACGATTGCGGGTGGGTGCGGCATGCTTGACGTTCAACCGTCTGCGGGGTTTGTGGTCAGATTAGCTGAAAGGCGGATTCGGATGCAGGCGGACGAGACTCCGGAGGATCGGTTAGAAGCGGCTTTGGAGCGCATCGCCCAGAGCGTCGAGACGCCGGACAAGGCGACGGCCGCCATCGCCGAGCGGGTCGACCGGATCATCGCCACCGTGCGCGCGGCTTTGGGCGAGGCCCAAAAGGCGTAGGTCGAGGCGTGGGTTTAGGCAAAGCAAGGAGGGCCGAGGCATGGCTCAGGTGACACTCAGGATTAATGGCCACGCCTACTCCGTCGGCTGCGAGGACGGCGAGGAGGCGCATCTCGTCGCGATGGCCGAGGCGGTGGAGAAACGGATCGAGCGCGCCAAGGCGTTGGGCGTGCCGAGCGGCGAAGCGCGGCTGCTGGTGATGGCGGCATTGTTCATGGCCGACGAGCTGCACGACATGACGCTCACGCTGGACAAGGCGCAAAAGGCCAAGCCGGCCGGCGACCGCCCGAAGTCGGAACGGCTGAACCGGATCGCGGCGCGAGCGGAAGAGATTGCGGCGTCGGCCGAGCGACACTAAGTTCTGTCGGTGGAGCTGCCCGGTTCGTCAGGTAACTCATCCCCGGGGCCAATAAGCACTTCCTCGGGAGCTGGCGCTGCCCTGATCCTGGTCAGGGTACCTGGCGCCCACCTACGCAAGTAGGTCTCGGGAGGATGCATATGCCAACGGCCATGGCGGCTCCACACTCCTCCAAAGTCGATCTTCGGGAAGCGCTGCTCGCTCAGCGCGCCGGCTGCGACCCGTCGCTCGGCTTGCTGCTGGCCGAGCGGGTGTTGGCAACCGGGTCGCTCTCGCCCGAGGCCGTGGTCGCCGGCTATTGGCCACTGCCGGGCGAGATCGATGTGCGGCCGCTGCTGCTGGCCTGGGCCGCGGCCGGCCATGCACTGGCGCTGCCGGAGACGACGGCGCCGGGTCAAGCGCTGGTGTTCCATCGCTGGCTGCCGGGCGCGCCGCTGCACCCCGGGCGCTACCGCACGCGCCATCCGGTCCCCGATCCGGTGATCCCCGACGTCATTCTGGTCCCGTTGCTCGGTTTCGACCGGAGCGGGCATCGGCTGGGCTATGGCGCCGGCTATTACGACCGGACGATCGCCGGGCTGCCGGGCGCGCGCACGATCGGATGCGCGTTCGCGGCCCAGGAGGTCGCGCGCGTGCCGGCCGAGCCGCATGATCGCCGCCTCGACGCGATCGCCACGGAGAACGAGATGATCACTTGGGAGCGCCAGGCGTGAGCGAGGGCAAATCGGTGCCCGAATCCGCCCCGAACCCGCACGACATCCATCGCGTGATCCGCGAGGAGGGCGAGGAGCAGCTCTCGCGGCACTTGGGGGCGGTGGCGTGGTCGGGGTTGGGGGCCGGGCTGTCGATGGGGTTTTCGTTCCTGACCATGGCGCTGCTGCAGGCCAGGCTGCCGATCGACGCGCCATGGCGGCCGCTGGTGTCGAGCTTCGGCTACACGCTTGGGTTCCTGATCGTGATCCTCGGGCGGCAGCAGCTGTTTACCGAGACGACGCTGACGCCGGTGCTGCCGCTGCTGTCGAATTTCAGCGTCGCACGGTTGGGGCAGTTGTTCCGGTTCTGGGCGGTCGTGTTGGTGGCCAATCTCGCCGGGACCTGGTTGTTCGCGCTCGCGATCGCGCACGAGAATTTCTTCGCGCCGCCGGTCTGGCGCGCGCTCGAGTCGATCGCCGACGAGGCGCTACAGGCGCCGTTCGCGCCGATGGTGTGGCTGCTGCCGAGCGCGGGGTCTGCCAAGACGCTGATCATCTTCGTGCTGACCTACGTGGTGGCGATGGCGCAGTTCAGCCACGTGATCGCCGGGTCGTGCGAGGCGGCGTTCGCGGTGCTCACCGGGTCGCATACGCTGGGCGAGTATTTCACGGTGTTCTTGGGGCCGACGTTGCTGGGCAACACGATCGGCGGGGTGGCGCTGGTGGCGCTCCTCAACCACGCGCCGCTGGCGACCGAGCGTTGAGCCCTCAGAACAGGCGTCGTCAGTGACGGGCGCGGGGCTGCCGGAGCGATTTGATCGTCGCCCAGCGATCGCTGCCGTAGAACAGGCGGATCATGCTCGCCAGCGCGGTGGCGTCGCCGGCCAGCTTGGGGTTGAGCTGGGCGCGCGGGCCGAAGGCGCGGGTGCTGATCGTCTTGACGACGGTCATCTCGAGCAGGCCCTCGGCGCCGCGGGTGACGCCGTATCCGCTCTGCCCGCGGCCGCCAAACGGCAGGCGGGGGTCGGCGGTGGGCGCGATCAGGTCGTTGATGCAGACCGAGCCTGCGTCGACCCGCGCCGCCAGACGCCGCGCCTCATCGATGGGGCCGAAGATGCTGGCGCCGAGCGCGTAGGGGCACAGCGCGTCGGCGTCCAACGCCCTCTCCACGTCCTGGACCGGGACGATCGCCAGCCACGGAGCGAAGACGTCCTCTTGCAGCAGGGTCATCGACGGCGCGGCGCCGGCGACGACGGCCGGGTTGCGCGCGGCGATGCGAGCGCCCTGCTGCTCCGCCTCCCCGAGCAGCGTGGTCAGGCGCGCGGCGATGCCGGGCGGGATCGCCGCCGGCGGCGGAAGCTGGGCGAGCAGTCGGGAAAGCAGGTCGCTCTCCATGTCGGCCCGCACGAAGACCCGGCGCGGCGCGATGCACGTCGCCCCCGCGTTCAGCCGCAGGCCGAAGGCGAGCGCCGCGGCGACCAGGGCCAGGTCCGCGCCCGGCAGGACGAAGACGGCGTCGTTGCCGGACAGCTCCATCGCCGTCGGCGTGAGCGTCTCGGCAGCCGCATGGGCGACGGCCACGCCGGTGCGGGCGCTGCCGGTCAGCACGATGTAGTCGAACCCGGCGCGGACGGCCGCGGGCCCGGCATCCTCTGGCAAGATGCGCAGCAAGCCGTCCGGCAGCCCGGCCTCGGCCAGCAGCCCGGCCAGCGCGACCACCGGCGCGGACTTGCCCGGCGCCGGCTTGATCGTGACGGCGTTGCCCGCGGCCAACGCCTGCAGCGCCTGCACGCCGGGAAGCATCAGCGGATAATTGCTCGGCGCCAGGATCAGGACGGCGCCCCGAGGCTCGCGCCGGACTTCCTGGCGGATGCCGAACAGCCACAGCGGGGCGCCAATGAGGCGCTTGGGCCGCAGCAGACGCGGCGCGTGGCGCACCAGAAAGGCGGCCGCGGCGGCCAGCGGCAGGATCTCGGCCCCGAGCGTATCGGCGGCCGCCCGATCGACGGTAGCGGCCAGCGTCTCGGCGTCGCGTGCGATCAGCGCCTGCGCACGACTGATAACGGCCAGGCGGTCAGTCAGCGACGTTGCCGCCCAGTTCGCGCCGGCGGCACGCGACATCACGAGATTGGGATCGATGACAATTTTGTTCATAGCCCCAACTCTATCGAGACAAACAGGATGGGGTTACGGTCGCGCATGGTATCCCGATTGGCGAAAGACGGCTCTATAGCATGACGAGGCGAGTCGGCGTAATCGGCGGCGGACCCGGCGGGTTGGCGGTAGCGATGCTTCTGGCCAAGGCCGGGGTGGACGTCACCCTTCATGAATCGCGTGATGTGCTGGGCGGGCGCTCGGCGACGATCACTGCACCGACCGAGGTGGGCACGTTCCGTTTCGACACCGGGCCCACCTTCTTCCTCTATCCGCGGGTGTTGGCCGACATCTTCGCCGCCTGCGACCGCACGCTGTCCGACGAGGTCGACCTCATCAAGCTCGACCCGCAATACGACCTCGTGTTCGAAGACGGCGCGCGCATCGCGGCCACGCCCGACATGACGCGCATGGCCGAGCAGATCGCCTCGCTGTCGCCTTCCGACGCGCTGGCGCTGCCGCGCTTCATGGCCGACAACCGGGCCAAGCTCGCCGTATTCCGCCCGGTGCTGGAATCGGCGTTCAATAGCATTCGCGACCTGGGGCGGCCGGAGATCCTGCGCGCCTTGGCCAAGCTGCGGCCCCATCGCAGCGTCGACCAGGATCTCGGCGTCCACTTCAAGGACCCGCGGGTGCGGCTCGCGTTCAGCTTCCAGAGCAAGTATCTGGGCATGTCGCCGTTCCGCTGCCCGAGCCTGTTCACGATCCTGTCGTTCATGGAATACGAATACGGCGTCTACCATCCCCGTGGCGGCACCGGCGCCGTGATCGCGGCGATGGCCAAGGTCGCGCGCGACTTGGGCGCCGATATCCGGACCGCAGAGCCGGTCGAGGAGATCCTGTGGCAAGGCCGCCGCGCCGTCGGCGTGCGCGCAGGCGGGGCCGAGCGGCGCTATGATGCGGTCGTGATCAACGGTGATTTCGCGCATACGATGTCGACGCTGGTGCCGGACTCGTTGCGCAAGCGTTGGACGGATCGCAAGCTGGCGACCAAGAAATTCTCTTGCTCGACATTCATGATGTATCTCGGGCTCGAGGGTACGCTGCCGGACCTGGCGCACCACACGATCTACCTGGCGCAGGATTATCGGCGCAACTTGGCCGAGATCGAGGCGGGCGAGGCGCCGGGCGATCCGAGTTTCTATGTGCAGAATGCGTGCGTGACAGATCGCGCGATGGCGCCGCCGGGTCATTCGTCGTTGTATGTGCTGGTGCCGGTCGGGCACCGGGTCGGCGAAGGGGTCGATTGGGAAACGGAACGGTCTCGCTATCGCGCGCTGACGCTCGAACGCCTGGGGCGGATCGGGCTCGGCGGCATCGAGAAGCGGATCCGGTTCGAGAAGATCATGACCCCGCGCGATTGGGAGCACGATCTCGGCGTTCATCGCGGCGCTACGTTCAACCTGGCGCACAATATTCGCCAGATGCTGCACATGCGGCCGCGCAACCGGTTCGAGGATCTCGATCGGGTCTATCTGGTCGGCGGCGGCACCCATCCCGGCAGCGGCTTGCCGGTCATCTTCGAAGGCGCGCGGATCACGGCGCGGCTGTTGACCGAGGATTTGGGCATTACGCCGAACTGGGGCGCGGGCTCGGCGATGGCCGCCGATCACTACGTGCCAGCCATAGCGGAGGCATTGTAATGAACGCGGTTGCGGATTTCGGGCGGTTGCCGGTGGCGGTGGTGGGCGCGGGTCTCGCGGGTCTTGCGTCGGCCTGCGTACTCGCGGCGCGCGGCCACAAGGTCGTGCTGTTCGACAAGAATCCGTGGCTGGGCGGCAAGGCGGCGCAACTCGAGTCCGACGGGTTCCGTTTCGATATGGGACCGACGATCCTGACCGTTCCGGGCGTGCTGTCGCGCGTGTTCAGCGAGGCTGGCCGCAAGATGTCCGACTACCTCGACCTGCGTCGGCTCGATCCGCAATGGCGCTGCTTCTTCGACGACGGATCGGTGCTCGACCTGCGCGAAGACATGCAGACCATGGCGGACACGCTCAATGCGTTCTCCCCAGGCAACGAAGCCGGATTCCGCGACTTCATCGGCATGAGCGCCAAGCTGCACGAAGTGTCGGAGAAGTTCTTCTTCTGGAAGTCGGTCGAGGGCATTTCCGACACGCTCAGCATGAAGGGCATGAACCTCGAGACGCTGCGCGACGTGTTGAGCCTGCGCATGGGCACGTCGGTCGCGTCGCAGATCAGGAAGCGCGTGCCGGACGGCCGGGTCGCCCAGATGCTGGACCATTTCGTGCAGTATGTCGGCAGCTCGCCCTACGCGGCGCCGGCCGTGCTGTGCAGCATCGCGCACATGCAGACCGACCTCGGCGTCTGGTACCCGATCGGTGGCACCCGCGCGGTCCCGCTGGCGCTCGAAAAACTTGCCGTCGAACTCGGCGTCGAGCTGCGGCCGAGCACGGACATCGTCAAGATCGTCGAAGAGAACGGTCGCGCGAGCGCCGTCGTGACGGCCACCGGCGAGACCATCCGCACGAGTGCGATCGTTTCGAACATGGACAGCGTGCGCACGATGCGCGAGCTGGTCGGCGGCAAGCCCGCGCGCAATTTTGCCAAGCGCTGGAAACGCGAGCCCGCCTGTTCCGGAGTGGTGCTCTACCTCGGTCTGAACCGCGCCTACGAGCATCTCGCGCACCACGATTTCGTCTTCTCGCGTGACCCGGCCGAAGAGTTCGACTGGATCTATCGCCGCGGCGAACCCGCGCCCGACCCGACCTGCTATCTCGCTGCCACCACGCGCACCGAGCCCGCCACCGCCCCCGAAGGCGGCGAGGCGCTCTACATCCTGGTGCACACGCCCTACCTGCGCCCGCACCACGACTGGTCGACCATGCTGCCGGCCT
>JAABUQ010009671.1_pt1 | contig 12961 bp, 14 predicted proteins | sample 5560001 | NCBI WGS metagenome assembly JAABUQ01 (sample SAMN10711888, study PRJNA513371) | rock metagenome | isolation source: Antarctica rocks | place: Antarctica: Victoria Land, Finger Mt nord | collected 2015-12-18 | reverse complement strand
GGGCAAAATTTCCCTTGTTGCGTCAACGTGTCCTCCATGCTTTGTAGAATATCTGAAAGGATCTGTTCACGTGCAATACTCACCAATTTGCATCACCTAAAGTGTGCCAGAACCCAATCTTGGAACAAATGTGACATGAATCCTCGAACAGTGACATGAATCCTCGAACACTCCCCATCTAAGTACCTTCAATACACCCTCTTACACCTTGTTGTGATATACTGCATGCATGTACATCCTCTGTCGGTTGTTTTTTGAGTGATTTGCGAAAAGGGAAGCCGATGGATACACAACCCTCATTACCTTCGTCAAGGCCAGGCGTTTCAGGTCTCGACATTTTTAAGATTGCCGGACAATCCATTTCAGGATTTCTCCCAAGCTGGAAAACCGGTGACCGTTCTCTGATTCGACAGCCCTATATGTCTCTTCTCGAAGCACGCTTAGCACTCCACTTGGAGTACCATCCTCATGTTCGCTTCTACCAGCGTGGTGATGTCAGCGAAGCCTTTGCACGCGCTCGTCGCCTCGTCACCCCTTTAGGAACAGGCCTATCAGTGTGATCCTGACGAAAAAGTACGATGTACCATATAACTATGCATCAGCCTTACAAAAAATGGCTTCCAGAGCCATTTGATGAATAGTAAGCTTTTCTAAGTTTTACAACAAGAGAATGGAAAAGTAACATATTTGCTTCCAGAGAAGCATTTTCTGGATGAGAATGAGCAAGTTTGAAATGTATTTGAAGCAAATAAGGATATCTCAGCCGCAGTTATATGGTACATCGTACTTTTTCGTCAGGATCACACCGATAGGCCATATGGGGTGAGGCATCATCGACTTTGAAGCCGCGCAGGTTGACCGCCGGATAATCTCCACGCTGTTTGAGTGCCTGGCACTCGCGGAGCAGCTGGCAGGCAACGGACCACTTTCGCGCAGCCGTCGCCTTTGCGTGACGCGCGGCCAGAAAATCTCTATAGGCAATCATGCCGGAGCGGTCCACCGTCTCTAGCGTGTGCTGATGATCGAGGAGCCAAGCGTGAAAGGTGACGGCACTAAAGGTGTAGCTCTGCTTAGAAGATGACGCGACTTGCCCAATGACGTTGAGCCACGGTTGGATCATCTCAGTATGCAGGGCCAAGCTCTTGTCTTGGGTAGTGGCAAGGGTTGTCATAGTATACTATGCTCCAATCGTTCTTAAATGTCCAGTTTGTAAACAGGCTGCCTAGGTAATCTTCTATCCCAGTATGCTTCGTGATATCCTAGAAGCTTGAGAAAGACTTTATCAAGGACATTTACGAGGAAGAAATATTCTTGAACGAGATATTCTTGCTCTTGTGTTCCTTGTTCTGCTGTTTCACAGTAGAAGCGCCCTTGATGAATAAGGCTATTTCTACAATCAATAAAATGCTTTCGGTCCTCTTCATCAAGTTGTAAATGGATACGCTTGAAGATATCATCTAAAATATCTCCAAAGCCCCGCCTTTTCAGCTTATTTTTGCTTAGCATAAACTTTTCTATAGGCGAATCTGGAAGACTCGTGAAAACATCTTTGATTACTTCCATTGCTACTGCGAGCTTAATGCCCCTTACTTGTAGATAGTCATTTTCGGCCTTCGCATCCAGATAGGTGTCAATTGTTCCCATATCAAGCCTGTAGCGTTCGCAATTCCTCGCGTAGATGCTATAGGTTCCTTTTACAAAGGTTTGTATATCTCGATCACTTCTAAGAAGTGATAAAGGCCCATATCCTTTTGCAACTTTTGAAGCATGAACTCTCGATAGGCATACATTGGTCTCTTCATAGAAACTGCGGTAAATCCATTGTATCTTTGTTCCTTGAGCAACAGAGAGTAGGTAGCAGAGGTTGTTTATTACTTGGTCTAGGTTTGCTATGTCTTCTGTTTCGTGAATGGAAATCGTAATCTCGCATGTCACATCAATGGATTGCAAGTCTTGCAGACGCGTTATAACCTTACTATGGTGTTTAACAGGTTCTACTGAAACGGCTGTACTGATACCATCATGTTCTAAATCTAGGGAGAACATTGCATCGAATACGAAGTTGGTAATACCGTAAGACACCGACTCATATGAGGGTTCACTTCTGCGTGCAATAATCCCTGGAATAAAAAGGGGCATGAGCAGTAAAACAGGCTCAGTTTGAGCATACGGTGACCGCGTTAGCCCCGATTTTATTCCAGACGATACTGCACATGGAAGACAAGGCTCATATGAGTCGGTGTCATTCCATACTTGTCAACTACAATATTTTTGCTACTCCTTTGGACTATTTCATTTCTATTCGTTGTTATCTAAGGCTTGAATAAAGTCTTTATCGTTGCCTTCATTGTTCATACATCTTGCGATGTTTCCCCGAACACGATACACTGACTGCACAGAACAAGTATAGTAAGGGATGGGAAGCATGAGTGAGACAGCATTTCGCAATTATCTACACAAAATTGAGAAAGCCTATCAAACAGGCAACGCTACAGAACATACCTACCGTTCGGCACTTCAAGAACTCATCGAGACACTCTCACCAGGGATTACTGCAACCAATGAACCAAAGCGTGTGAAATGTGGCGCACCTGACTTCATTATCACCGACAAACACACTCCACTTGGCTATATCGAAACAAAGGATATTGGTGTTTCGCTTGACCTGACCGAACGTACAGACCAGATGAAGCGGTACTTGGGGAGTCTTGGCAATCTCATCTTGACTGACTACACTGAGTTTCGTTGGCATATAGGAGGGATAATTCCTTGGAAGTAATCAGGACCGACAATGGCATGTTCTATAGGTCTGCCTATGGAAGCGAAGCTGCTCTTGAAAAAGCTATACTTGAAGTGCAGGCAGAGCTCTTTGGGAATAACAGGATATATCTAGATGTAAAGAAAAAGATAGGAGCCAAAGGGGGAGTAAACAACATTCCCGATGGGTATCTGCTCGACCTCAATGGTCAGAAGCCTCGTCTCTATGTCGTTGAAAACGAACTTGCGTCACACGATCCACTTCGGCATATTGCTGTTCAAATATTGGAATTTTCGTTGTCCTTCGAAGCAGAGCCGAGAAAAGTCAGAACTATTTTGTTTGAGGCTCTGCAAAATCAGGGAGAGGCAAAAGGACGATGCGAGGAATATGCTTCTCGTCATGGATTTCGCAATCTTGACCACATGCTTGACTACTTGGTGGCTGAGACCCCGTTTGCTGCTCTCGTCATCATTGACGAAATTCCCGATAATCTCGAGAAGATTCTTCTCACCCGCTTCAAATTTGGGGTAGAAGTCCTAGAACTCGCGTGTTACGCGTGTGAGGATGGGAGAATGTATTATCGTTTTGAGCCGTTCCTGGCTGATGTGAACGCTGACCTTCGCGAAGCATTCCCAAATGAGAAGCAAGAAGAGAGCATCACACAGGACGACATTGATACTATCGTTGTCCCTGCTCGTGAAGAGGGCCTGCAAGACACCTTCCTGAACGAAAACCGTTGGTACGCGATAAGAATACACGGGACAATGAGGCCCCAGATAAAGTACATTGCAGCGTACCAGGTTGCCCCGCACTCTGCAATCACGTATATCGCGCCAGTGAGTTCTATTGAACCATGGGGTGACACCAACAAGTTTATCGTCAACTTTGCGGAGCCAGCAAGAAAAATTGGTCCTATTCCTTTAGCCAAAAAAGGGAGAGTGAAAGCGCCGCAGAACATACGCTATACCAACTATGAACGCTTGTTACACGCGCAGTCACTAGATGACATTTGGGGGCAAATTGTAACAGAAGAGTCACTCTAGCTGATGCTAGCCTCTCATCAGTTGAGGATAACTGAACAGGTATATTTGCTTGATGGAGTGCCTTTTTCTTTCAACAAAAGCGTATGAAACCATGGATTTTATAAGTAAATAGATTATAACTCTCGACTGAATAAGGAGACATAAGGTATACTAGAACAAGCTCTTAAGGCAAGTACTCTTCCTCAAACTCTGCTTGCCAAGATGAGGTGAGGACAAGAGATATGTGGCAGAGAAGCACTAGAATAAGAGAAGCGTGATTAACAGAAACCAGAATCCAGAACAAAAAGCCCGTGATGAAATCGATGCTAAGCTAGCAGAAGCTGGTTGGATCGTACAGTCTGCCAAGAAAATAAACTTTCAAGCTGGTATAGGGGTTGCTGTTCGTGAATACAAAACAGATGTAGGTCCAGCAGATTACGTCTTATTTGTTGATGGTAAAGCAGTTGGTATTCTCGAAGCGAAGCCCGAAGATTGGGGCTATATCATCACGACCGTGGAAGAGCAATCCAGTGGATATGCCAGAGCAAAGCTAAAGTGGGTGAACTACAATGAGCCACTTCCTTTTGTGTACGAAAGCACAGGCGTAATCACGCGATTCACTGATGGTCGCGACCCTCATCCAAGGTCGAGAGAAGTTTTTACTTTCCACCGTCCTGAAACACTACGAGAATGGAGTAGAAACAACATTTCGCTCAGAGGCTTATTGCAAACGTTGCCGCTCTTGAGTCATGATGGTCTGAGGTCGTGTCAAGTCACGGCAATTGAAAACCTTGAACAGTCTTTTCAAGAAGATAAACCTCGCGCACTTATCCAGATGGCAACTGGAGCAGGGAAAACCTTCACAGCGATTACTTCTGTGTATCGCTTACTCAAATACGCTGGTGCTCATCGCATTCTTTTCCTTGTCGATACCAGGAATTTGGGAGAACAAGCCGAACAGGAATTCATGTCCTACATGCCAAATGATGACAACCGCAAGTTCACGGAGCTGTACACCGTACAACGTTTGAAATCATCGTATGTAGCAAAAGATGCACAGGTCTGCATCAGTACAATCCAGCGCATGTATTCCTTGCTGAAAGGTGAAGAGTTGGACGAGTCCCTTGAGGAATTGAATCCAGCAGAACAATCGGTACGTTCAAAACAGCCACTACCAGTAGTTTACAATAAGAAGATCCCCTCGGAGTTTTTTGATTTCATTTTTATCGATGAATGTCACCGCTCAATTTACAACCTTTGGCAACAGGTGTTGGATTATTTTGATGCCAGCCTGATCGGTCTTACCGCGACACCGGATAACCGTACCTATGGCTTCTTCGAGAAAAATGTGGTGAGCAAATACACGCACGAAAAAGCGGTGGCGGATGGCGTCAACGTTGGCAACGAAATCTACGTCATTGAAACCGAAAAAACAAAGACAGGCGGGACTATTCGAGCCGATCAGCAGGTGCAAAAACGCGAACGCCTCACGCGCAAGAAACGCTGGGAAATACAGGATGAGGATGAGTCGTACACCGCGACTCAGTTAGACCGAGATATCGTCAATCCCGATCAAATCCGCACCGTTATACGCATCTTTAAGGAAAACTTGCCTGAGATTTTCCCTGGTCGTAAGGAAGTTCCCAAAACGCTTATCTTTGCAAAAACAGACAGCCACGCCGATGACATCATTCAAACCGTTCGCAAGGAATTTGGACAAGGCAACGAGTTCTGCAAGAAAATTACCTATCAGTCTGAGGAGGATGCGAAGTCTGTTCTCGCTCAATTCCGCAACGGCTACTACCCGCGTATTGCCGTAACGGTTGATATGATCGCAACGGGCACGGACGTAAAGCCGCTTGACACCGACTCTTATGATGAGTATCGTATACGTGCACTAGTTGCTGGAACAAAATCCTGTGGAGGGACTTGCTCGTGTGGCTCTGCAGGCCATTTCTCCTTTTTAGAAGTTCCGGGATCGTCTCTTTTTCTTCCAGAGGATGCTGCCCACAGACGATACTCATCATAAGAGTTGGTGTCACACGCTACCGCGAAAAGAAGATCAGCTTTCACTCACGTATGTGCTTAATGGCACTCCTTGCCCACACCGCACTCACCGCAATTCCCCCGAATATGATGATATTGAAGACAATCGGCGAGACGGCCAGAACAACAGGGATCGGAAGCGTGAGAACCATGACGATCCGCAGCACGAACTCTCCCAGCAGCAGCAGACCCCAGAAGACCGTGCCTCCCTGGAGCGCATGCCGGAAGCGGGAAGATTGCCAGAGTGTAGCAAACGCCTCGCTCTTCTTGGCATCGTTAGCTGTCAGAAATTGCTTGGCAAAGTAGTAGCCAAGCGATTTCGGCAAGATCAGCGAGACAAGGAAGGCAAGCCCAATAGCACCGGTCACAAACGATTCCCGGATGAGCAACAATTGTTGATTACCGCCGAGCAGGACACCAATGATGCTCACGACAAGCCCTATCAACACCATGATGCCGAAGACGTCCAGGTGACGCTGATAGACAATACTCACCACATTGGCAAGGATAGGGCAGAGCGACGCTACCAGGAGCGGAATGATATTTGATGGTGGAAAGTGCGGGCGCAAGAGATTGTAAACGATGAGCATGCAAGCAATGCTCAAGATCAGGCCTGGTAAGAGACTGCGCGCTGTACTGAGCAAGAATTGGCGTGTGTTGATCCGCTGCATGAACTCTAGAGGTTCTGACATGTTTTTCTCCTTCTTTGACAACAGAGAAGACGACAGGGCTATTTCGTGGCAACCTTGTTGGGGCTACGGCGAGAAAGGACGTCCTACCTGTTGCGAGAGAGGAAAGAAACCGACCCAAGACATCATGGACACATAGTGATTGCTTTTGTTGCAAAAAAACAGGCCGTGCTACAGAGCAAAACGAGCTTGGAAAGCCCTCAGAATCGCGTTTTGAACGCAATTTTGTTGCAACGGTTAGTAACGATATGAGTAAAGGATGTCGGGTCTCCCGACCTTTTGATGAATCGGGGTTGAGGAGCTATGAGGGGATTTTTGGCCGTTTTTGCGAACTTCTCTGTTTTGCTCAAGCCGCTCTACAAGCTTACTCAATAGCCCTCCATTTGTCAACAAGCAAGCAGTGTTTTCCTGAATCATCAAAAGGTCGGGAGACCCAGGATGTCTTGGGTCGGTTTCAGAGGAAACTCCTGACTGCCATCCAGAACTGCAGAACGCCACATGCCGTAAAGAGTGCGACCCGCAACCAGTGCGTCATCAAGAGCCGTTGGAATAAGGGATCAAGGGACCCATCCTCCTGCCGTGCCTGCTTGAGTTGTGCCTGCAGAGGTGCCCACAATACGGCTGTCAAGAGCCAGGACTGCATCTGGAGCGTGATGTTCAACCAGACCAGCCAGACGGGAACCCGAGGCGAACGCCACCCAAGTTGAGCAAATGATCCTAACGTTGCCACAATCCCCGATGGAAAAGAGATGGGCTGAATGCCGCGCCAGCCAGACCACCACGCCCTGTGGTAGTCCTCGAACTCGGTTTGTTTCACATGGGCCCAAAGTCGATACCCCAGTTGAGTCATCCAGATGGTCCCCACATTGTAGCAACTTGTCGCCAGACTGATAAGCTGCACCCATTGAGCGGTCACTTCAGTGTGAGCAACCATCGCTGTATCAACAGTATGCTTCTTGTTTTCAAACATCGTCTTCATTTCCTTTCTTCAGGTCTTTCTCCTGGAGAATAACTTCAAGTTTATACCAATATAGATCGTGCAAGAGCCATGACAGGTTCTTGATGAGAGGAAAGATTCCCAAGAAGAACAGCATGAGCTGTTATCTTCTCCTCTTCATATCGCTATCCTTTCTTGATATGTGCAACGCTTTCCTGGAAATCAACTGAGGAATGAGCAGCCTCTCCCTGCCTTCTGCATATTGCTCAGGGCAAGAGGAGACTTTCAACATCGTTAAGTATTTGGTGAAAATCGATGCCGTCCGGACTCGTAATCTGGTGAAAGAAGAAGCCTTTGATCAGAATGATCAGCTTCGTCGCCATGTCCTCAGGGTCGAGATCACCACGAAATAGCCTTTGATGTATCCCATCTGCAATAATGCGCTGGAGATACAGATGCCATCCCTCATCCAATCGTTGGAGTGCTGGTCGAAGAGACGTATCGCGCAGAGAACGAAGGACGAGTTCACTCAACACGGTGAAGAGTTCCGGTTTTGCTTGGAAACGATCATGGGTCGTCAGAAACATCGCACGGACCTGGTCCAAGGGTGTGGTCGTATCACTTTCGGAGTGAGCAGCAGGAGGTGTACTAAACTCATGCAGCAGATGATCAACAACCCCAGGAATGAGGTCCTCTTTGCTGGCAAAGTAGTAGTGTAAGGTTGCAATATTAACACCAGCCCGTGAAGCAACGTCTCTCGTACGAAGATGCTCAAACCCTTTCTCTGCAATGAGCTGATAAGCAGCAAGAAGAAGCGAGCGACACCGCTCATCGCGGTGAGCGCTCCGCCTTCCATCTCTCTGTTCGTCCTGTCTTGTAGGAGTCTCATTCATAGCTCTTGTCCTCATATCAATCATTTGATTGAAGTATAGCATAGAGAATGTGCAATATCAATCATTTGATTGACTTTTGTAAGAAAGGAGAGAAGATTGGTCTGTCAGTGCGCAATGAGCGGAAAAAGAGTATGTGCCAGATAACCATACGGCGTGTTGAAAAACTCTCTGTTGAGCTTTTTCCGCTCTTAAAGGAGAAGCTCAACTATTGGAGAAGAGAAAGCTCGACAAAAAGTGAGCTCTCTTGCCACTTGTGAAAAACCACTGAGAAGCTTCTAAAAAGGCCTATTAGGCCCGCCAACATACATATACAACGTTAAGCCCTTGCTAAGCATGAAAAAAACGGTATGAAGCTACAACAGGTGTGTCTAATGGTCATGCATGAACCGTTTAAAGTAAGTGAGAAAAAATGAAGCCTTCCTCTCAATTGGCTTGCGAAGCTGACTGAATGCTTAACGTTGTAAATTTCGTCAATGGGCCTAATAGGTGGTAATTAAGGTGACGAGTGGGCAGGTTTTAGGGCCACGAGTGAGCAATCGGCGCGAACACTACAGTCGCACTTTTTAACCCAGCGATAAAAATGTCTAAGAAGAAGCAAAAAAGCTTCATTTTCTTCCTTTTCACGATGTGACACTCTGGAAGAGTAACGTCACCATCCGAGTAGTCCACGTGAAAGGAGAAGAACTTGAAGCATCATTCCCCCACCATATCACAGGAAACCAAGACAACTGTTACTGATATTGTGCGATGGACCCAGGAATTGGATCGCTTGCATGCCCGGCTCGCTCCGCGCTTTGCCCGGCCCGAACCGCGTCGTCGTGCGCTCGCGTTTCTGCACGGAATCCTCAGTACCATCTCGCGCAAAAACGGCTGGCAACTGGCCGAACACGCCAGAGAAGCACGCCCCGATGGGATGCAACGGTTGCTCTGCAGCGCCGTCTGGGATACAGATGGCGTGCGCGATGATCTGCGTACGTACACTCTTGAACGGCTTGGCAACCAGTCCGCCATTGTGGTCATCGACGAAACGAGTTTTCCAAAAAAGGGGAAGAAGTCGGCAGGTGTCGGGGTGCAATAGTGCGGAACCACTGGACAGGTCGAGAATTGTCAGGTGGGCGTCTTTCTCGCCTATGTCACAGCCAAAGGCCATACCCTCATTGACCGCGAACTCTACCTGCCCCTGGACTGGACAGAGGACCGTGATCGGTGTCAAGCGGCTGGTATTCCAGAGTTGGTTCGCTTCCAGACCAAACCGGAACTGGCGAGACGCATGTTGACGCGTCTTTGGGATACCCAGATACCGATTGCTTGGGTGGTGGCAGATACGGTTTATGGAAGCAACCTGGACCTGCGTACCTGGCTGGAAGACCGTAGATGTCCTTACGTGCTGGCGGTTGCTTGCAATGAACCAGTCGGGATCGTGACTCCTGATGGGGTTCGCAGGCGGGTGGAAGCAGCACAAGTGGAAACGTTCTTGCTTCATGCCCAGGATTGGCAGCGCCTCTCGATGAGTGAAGGAAGCAAAGGTCCCAGGCTCTTCGACTGGGCCTGCGTCCCTATGTTGCATCGATGGGAAGATGATGGGCAGCATTGGGTGCTTATTCGCCGCAATCTTACTGATCCCAACGAAAAAGCCTATTACTTCGTTTTTGCTCCAAAAGGGAGCACTTTGCCGGAGATGGTCAAGGCCATTGGCGCACGCTGGCGTATTGAAGAAGATTTTGAAAATGCCAAAGATATGGGACTGGATCACTATGAGATCCGCAGTTTCACTGGCTGGTACAGGCACATCACACTGGTACTGGTGGCTCTTGCCTTCTTGACAGGCATTTGTGCTACGGAGCGTTGCTCTACATCTCCTCCTGCTCTTTCTGAACCTCCCGCTCAGCCTGCCGTACTCGCCCTGACTGTCCCGGAAGTGCGTCATCTGCTTGCACAGCTCATCTGGCCCTCTTCTTCATCCGCATGCCGGGTTCTGGCCTGGTCGTGGTGGCGTCGCTACCACCAAAGTCAGGCCAACTATTACCACACGAAACGGCGCCTTCAGGCCGGCTGATCCTGGCTGGCTCCCACAGCGCTGCTCTCGGTTTTGTTCTTTACAACATTCATTTCCCTGACATCCAAGAAATTTCCGGGAAGTGCCGGAGTTCCTGGAAATCTGTGCGTGTGTTGTCTCCCAGAGGTTCTTTCCTCGAAAGGAGTTCTCAGTATGACTCTTCTTCCTGTCGCAGACGGCGCTCGTCTGCTTGGCATTCATCCCAAGACGCTCCACCACTGGCTCAAAGAGGCCAATATGTCTCTGGCCATCCACCCGACAGATGCCCGTATCAAATGTGTGAGCCGGGAGCATCTCCAACAGGTAGCCAACCTGCATGGTCGTTCGCTCCAATCGCCAGCACAGTTGGATACAGCCTCTCCTCCTCTTGTGCCATCTCAGATGCAAACCCTCTCTGTGCCTGCAAACGGAGGAGAACCTGCATCTCCAGCCTGTTTGTTACCTCCTCCCCATGTGTCTGATGCAGAGTTGACCCAGAAACTGGCTTGCTTGGAAAGCAGGCTCGACACTCTTCAGGAGCACATCGCCCAGCTTGCGCTGACACTCCTTCAAGAGCGGGAGAGATCGGTCGAACATCGCATCACCACGCTGGAATCCCTGATGCAACCATTCATGGGAGGGCAGATGTCCAATCTGCCAGTCCCAGAGGTGAGAAAAGAGCCTGCTTGCCCAGTACCGCCGCCTCGACCACTCCATCCAGCCGAGCACCTTGCTCGGTCGCGCAGACCTCCTCTGATCGAATACTGCGCATCGGGCATCTACGTGATCATCAGTTCCCAAGAAGGTGAGATGCATCTGGAGCCCAATTCGCGAGCGTGGTTTGACTGGTTGGCTACCCTCACCTCATTCCGTTTCATCGGGCCTGTCGGGCGCTTTACGGCCCATCGAGGCTACAAACAGGGCCAGCAGACGCTCTATTGGTCGGCTTCTCGCTGTGTGCGCCATCATACCTACAAGCACTATCTTGGCATGACGGAGTCTTTGACGCTTGCCGGGCTGGAGCACACTGCTGCCAGACTCCAATCTGACGTGGACGCACGCTAGGTTGTCGCGCTTTTCCACGTTGATGACCTCCTCTGGCTCTCAACAAGTGCAACTGTAGTGTTCGCGCCGATTGCCCACTCGTGGCCCTAAAACCTGCTCACTCGTCACCTTAATTACCACCAAGTCAGAGAGAGTCAGATTCCTGAACTCCAGCGTTTCGTTCGAAGCATTGAGCGAGACAAAGCTGCGGTGGTGGCAGGTCTCACCTTGTCTTACAACAACGGCCTGGTTGAAGGCAAGGTGAACAAATTAAAACTCATCAAACGCATGATGTTTGGAAGGGCTGGATTTGCGCTGTTGCGCCAGCGTGTTCTTCACGCCCTGTAGCTATCATCAGCCACTTTTAGCCACCCGCTTCTCTGAAGTACTTCGTGTGCTACCTCTGTCACAGATTTGCCTTCAGTATTGACCAACATGTCTTCGACACAGGCTCGTTCCAGCTTCCTTGCTAGCTCAAAGGTTCGCTGAAGATGTCGGTCAAGACCCGAGCCTACCTCTCGACGTTGTAAGCGACGCTCTAGTTCGTGGAAGGAAGCGTGGAGCCGAACAACGAAAAGCTCTGCTCCGGAAATTGCTTGACGATACCGTTCCAGATGCTCCCTCTCTTCTACAACATCAGCTATGACGATTTGGCGAACACCTGCTTGTAGAAAGGTGCTCCAAAGAGCATTGAGATTTTTCATAGCTATTTCAACATGGAAACGATCAGAGGAAAGAGGAAAATATCCCCATCGAAGGGCATCGATATCGACGTAAGCATGAGGAAGGTGAGCCTGATCGAGAAGTTCGGAGACCTCTGCTGCTACTGAAGTTTTTCCCGCCCCCAAAGAGCCAGTGATGAGCAAAACAGGAACATTTATTTCCATCGGGTATTTCCTCTTGTTCTCTCTTTTCTTCAGTGTAACCCTCTCAGCGAAATGAACGCAAGCAAGTAGGCAGCACCTAAAGTGGGGGAGACCCCACGGGATGCGCAACGAGATTGTACACAAGATACTTGCGGAGGAAGAAGGCAAAGACCTCTAATGAGAAGGTAACAAAACAATTTCTCAGAAGGAGGTCTCTCTAGGCATACTTACTCATGACCTGGGGTACGTATTGTTGCACTCATCACTTGCGGGTAAAACAGGATTTTTTATAGGATAGCTACAAAACATTGAAGCAAGAAAATAGCAATTTTGGGCTATTTTCTTCACCTCTCTCAACTCCAACGCTTGCACAACAAGAAGCAACACAGTACGCTATCAGTATCTCTCTTATTTGCCTTTATTTGGTGAGGTGAACGCCATGCCCCGAAGCAGACGCGAGCGCCGAGAACGCACTCATGACTGGCAACAGATTCAGCAATATACCCTCTGGCCGGAGCAGCAGCTCTATGAAAGAATTGGGCCTAAATCTAGACCGTCTACCCACTCATCCCGCTTCACACCTTGTTGTCTACGTCGGCACATATACTCACAAAGAAGAGGAGTTCTTTGTGTTCTGTAAGTGTAACATATCTTTGGACAAAGTAATAGAG
>JAABUQ010009669.1_pt1 | contig 12962 bp, 17 predicted proteins | sample 5560001 | NCBI WGS metagenome assembly JAABUQ01 (sample SAMN10711888, study PRJNA513371) | rock metagenome | isolation source: Antarctica rocks | place: Antarctica: Victoria Land, Finger Mt nord | collected 2015-12-18 | reverse complement strand
ATTGCCGATAGCGGAAAACGTGCTGAACCGGCGTTTCGCCGTAAGCGATATCGGTGAGCGCGATCGGTACTGGTCCGGCGATATCACATATATCTGGACGGCCGAAGGTTGGCTCTATCTTGCCGTACTGCTCGACTTGTTTTCACGTCGAGTTGTCGGTTGGTCGATGAGCCATGAGATGACCGCGCAACTCGTCGTCGACGCGTTTACGATGGCTGTTGGGCACCGCCGCCCTTCGGCCCGCATCGTCGTTCACACCGATCGTGGCAGTCAATACGCAAGCGCGCTTTTCCAAGCAGAGCTTGCGAAGCATGGCGTGACGTGCAGCATGAGCCGGAAAGGAAATTGCTGGGACAATGCGCCGGTGGAGAGCTTTAACGCAACCATCAAGACGGAATTAATCCATCGGCAGGCCTGGCCGACGCGGGATGCCGCACGGTCGGCTATCTACGAATACGTCGAAACCTGGTATAATGCGAAACGCCTACACTCAACGCTTGAGTATCGCAGCCCGGCGACCTTCGAGAGCCAGCACGCGGCTCATTTGTCTTAACCTACTAGTCCACTAAATCGGGACCAGTCCATAGCGCTATATTACGCGACAAGCCGGCGAACGTTCGCCGCCGGCAACCCGCCCTTTCGGAAGCGCGCGCGAGCGTCGTAGCGGTGGACAAGGGCGACGACAATGCACGCTCGAAACGCGCGCGTTACCACACGACTACATTGCGGCCGTCAGGGTGCACTTGACGTCGCACCGTCTGACCGTCGGCGACGCAAAACAGAGGCTGCAGCCGATGCCTCGTGCGCAACTCTCACATGCGCTCGATTGTCTTCCCCGCGTTGTGAGGCACTCTTGCCTGCCTGCAGGGCGTGCGGCCGAACGGAATGCGTATGCTCCTAGGTATCGCCCTCGTGTTGTCCGGTGCGATTTGTGCCGGCGCTTCGCCGAGCTACAAAAGATCGGGGCGCGCTGTCCCCAGGCTGCCTAATGTCCGCTAACGTTGCACGTCGCGGAACTGGAGCCGCGACAATCTGTGCGGCTTGCATCGTTGTGGCCGGCATCGCAGCGAGGGCATTACTTCTAGGCGTGCCCGCGCACGATTACGATGAAGGCGTGTACTGGCAGTCACTGCTCGCCATGGACTCCGGATACGCATTGTATCGGGACATTTTTTATTCTCAGCCCCCGATGTTTCTCGAACTGACCTTCGGTTTCTTTATCATGTTCGGCAAGACGCTTGCTGCGGCGCGCGTTGCAATGCTACTGAGTTCAGCCGTTACGATTACAGCTCTCGCATTGATCGGGAAGCGCCTCGCAGGCAATACCGGCGCCTTCATCGCCCTAACTCTGATCGCCATCAATCTTAGCGATATCAAACAAGCAACAACGTTGCAGGCCGAGGCACCGGCAATTGCGTTCTCAACGCTGAGCGTTGCGCTCGTGCTGATCTGGTACGAAAGCCGAACCGTCCGCTCGATGCTGTTGCTTGCTGCTCTCGCCGGCGCTACTGCTGTCGCGGGAATTCTTTGTAAGCTTCTGGTCGCTCCGTGCCTGTTGATGTTCCTTGCGCTTGTAGCGCACAAGCGCGATTGGCGCGCAATGGCCGCGTGGGCCGCAGGCGGCGGCGTCCTTGCGGCGATCGCCCTGATTCCCTTTGCCGGACGGATTCACGAACTCTACGCTCAAATTATCGCGTTTCATGCGCCCGCGGGCGATGTTTTTGCGGCGGAAGAATCGCAAAAATGGCGCTCGATCACTTTAGCGTTTGCCACGCCCCTGGGCGCTCTAGCCGTATTCGGCGTGGTTCGCACTCTCGTGCAGCGCAATCTTCGCGGAGGCGCCCTACTGCTCTGGTTGTGCGGAACTATCCTGACGTTGGGCCGGATAACGCCGCTATGGGGCGACCATCATTTCTCCGCCCTACAACCGCCGCTTATCGCGCTCAGCGCGCTTGGACTATCCTGGGTGCTCGAGACGAGGACTCGTGCACTCGTGCTGCCGGCGGCGACCCTTTTTGGGCTGTGTTTTCTCTGGGAAGCTTACGGAGCGGCTTCTTTGATGCGCAATCCGGAACCGGATCCGTCGGTCGATTGGGCAATCGTTACAGACCTACAGCATTATATTCCCGCGCACTCGTGGATCATCACCGATGGTCAAGGGGACGCAGCAGCGGCCGGACTCGAGACCCCACCGTTTTTAGTAGATACTTCTCATGTGCGAATTCGCACCGGTTACTTGACGAGCGCGCAAATAATCCAGCAAGGCACGAACGAGCGGGTCGTTGCGGTGCTATTTGCGACCAAACGTTTTCGTCGATCGCAGTTGGCAACTTTTCGCACTTGGGTGCATCGGCATTTTAGCCTGATCGCTCGTTACCCGCGGCATGCAGAGCTTTGGATTCGCGAGAGAAAATAGCTTCGTGGCGGTAGATCCGGTAGACCTTCTTCATGCCGTCAGCCTTCACAGCGTCGCCGACACCGCTGGAATCGCTAAGACGACCCGTACTACAACTTCCATACAAAAGACGTTTGGTGCTCGAACAGTTGGAGTCGTGCAACCCAAACTCTTGGCGCCGGCTTGATGAAGTACTCGCGATGTCGGTACTTCGGTACGACCGCCGTCGCTTTCGCGCTCGGCCCCTCGACGATCTGCTGGCCATCGCTCGAGGATCACAGCCGAGCGAAAACCGCGATGGATTGGTCGCGCGGGCGTCGGGCGACGAATTGGCCAGAAGCTGCACGCGCACGATCGCGTTCGTGCCGCAACGAAGACGCACGGAGGGTCGAGCCGGTCGACGGCGGCCTCGTGGCGCGGGGCGCTCGTTTCGCATGCCTCGCGACGGAACGCGAAACGGCAAGCCGGAGCGGTACCGCATTCCGCAGCTGCGAAGCATCCGGGAATGGTGCTCTACCAGCAGCGCGTGCATGACCGGTTAAAAGAACTCGAGCGCGAGCTCGCTCGTTTCGTGGCAGCCGCAAGGCTCTTTCGCGACGTGCACGCCGTTTACGTGTTCGGTTCGTTCGCGCGCGGTAGCGTCGGACCACGCAGCGATCTCGACCTACTCGTCGTTCGAGATACGACGCGCTCCGGGCCGATGCGCGCCGAAGACCTTGCTATCGCGGCTCGACTCACGATCGAGTCGGATATTCTCGTTCTTACGCCGGAAGAGTACGAGCGTCGCTCCGCCTCGACGAAGTTCTGGCGCGACGTACTGGCCGACGCACGGCAAGTCTATGCAGCGTGATCGCTTCGAGTCAGCTCGGACGTGGCTCGAGACGGCGCGACGCGACCTACGCGTGGCTCGCACCGTCTTAGACGTCGAACCGTCACTCGCAGCGTTCCATGCGCAACAGGGCGCCGAAAAAGCGCTTAAGGCCACGCTCGTCGCACTAGCGGATGATCATCCGCGCACGCATACCGCTACGAGGCTGGTTCGAGAATTACGTTCGATCGACCCGACGGTCGACGAATCTTTGGAAGCGGATGCTTCGTCACTGGACCTATATTATCTAAGCGCGCGATACCCGGACGCCGTGGGCGACGAAGATCCGGGGGACATTATTCGTCGTGGGGATGCGGCCGAGGCGATCTCTCGCGCGGAACGGGTACTCCTTTTTGCGGAAGAACGGATAGCGCGCGCGTCTGGCTAGTGCTTGGATCGATGCGCAGTACCGGCAAGCACGAGGTTCACCGGCGCTTACGGTACCAGATAGCCGTCCAAATGCTCGTACGGTCCGCCCTCCTTGGCGTTGTCGTCTGCCGCTAACAACGTCACGACGTGATGACCGGCGCTCGGCCAGCGCCATGCGAAGAGCACGGAATGCGGAAAGCGACGGCCGGCACTCGACTTGTTTTGCCAGACGCCGACGCGACTCGCCGTTTCGACGCCATCCAGCAACACGCGCGCATGACCGGGCTGACAACACACGTCCCCAATCGTCCCAAGTAATGCGATGCCGGCGCCGTCGAACGCGATCGTCGCCGGCAAGCGGTGCTCCTCGTGCATCGTCGACGTCGCATCGCTCCAGCGGTGCACTTCGACACTCGTATCGGGCGCGAGCGCGGCGGCCGCCATCTCCAGCGCGAAGCCGCCGCTGGTCTGCCACGCGGAGACGTCGCCCGGCGGCGGCGGGCCATCGAAGAATCGCCCGAAGGTCCCATCCGTCCGACGCGCCGATGCCGCAGCCGCGGCGTTTGCAAGGATCCACGCTTTCGCATCCGCGTCGCGCTGCTGCGTCGCCAGGAGATACATCGCCTCGACGAGCGGCTCGGCGATGTCGTTTTCCGCTTGTAGATCGGCGAACACGCCGTCCCCATCCGCTAACACGGTCTCCACCGCATGCGCCGTCGCAAGCGCTTGCGTGCGGTACGCGTCGTCACCGGTCAGTTCGGCAAGACGCACGCCGTTCCAGATCATGTTGCCGTTTACGGACGCAAAGAAGCGATGCGGTACCTGCACGCACGTTCGCCCATCGTCGAAAACGTAGACGCTGTAGAGCGGCACGTCGCTGGCAAGAAAGTAATGCCGGATCGCCGCATAACGGCGCACCGCGACGTCGAGATACGCGCGCTCGTGCGTCGCGTCGTAGAGCGCGATGGCCGCGCGCACGCCGTTGGAGTCGGTCTCCAGCGTCTTCAAGTGGTCGCCGCGTCCGAACGGCCGCTGATAGCGAATCGACGGGCAGGCGCCGCCCGAAAAAATGCCGGTGTCTTCGACCGCCGCGAAGGCGGCGCGGGCCTTAGCGAGCGCCTCGGAATCGTGCGGGTCGGCCGCATATTCACGCGCATTGGCGATCGCGTCCCAAAGCGGCACGTCGCTCCACAGGGAACAGCCGGCTCCGTCACAAGGAGGATCGAAGCGGCGCGCCGAGCGCGCGAGCGCCCCGAGCATCGCTCCTGCTCGAGCGTCGCCGAGCGTCGTGCTGCGAAAGTCGAGCGCGTAGGTCAATGCATCCGAACCCCAGTCGCCGTTGTGGACCCGGCAATCCGCCGCCGTGCACTCCCGCCACAAGCCCTCCCCCACATAGAAGCGGTCGATTAGCGTGTCGGTCGCCGCTCGTCCGAGAGCCCCGAACGTCGTCTGCGTCCGGGGAGCCGGAGCTTGGGCTGATTGCGGTGCACGCGCCGCTGCAATACCTGCGGGAACGGCCGCCAGTGCGATAAGCAGTGAAAGCCGTAGAGCTCGAAACATCGTTCCTACAACGCATCGGCAGTCGGAAGCATCTTAAGAAGCATGCGGGAAAAGACTACACCGTGTCACACATGTGTGTTACGCTGCTTACGTGGCCAATACTCTTACAATACGCCTCGAAGAAGGTGACCGTCGCGTGCTCGAGCAGGCCGCGCGTCAACAGGGAATCGGCTTGAGTGCGTTCTTGCGTGATCTGGCCGAGGCCGAGGCTCGTCGATTGCGTCGAGAAGCGATTCGGCAAAACGGTTTGCGCGTGGTCGAACACCTCCACCATGATGCGGAAGCGCGGGCGGAACTCGATACGTACGGAACTCCAATCGGTGATTTGCCGTGAGCCGCCCGGTCGCCGGGACGATCGTATCGGTCGATTGGCGGATCGGCGCGTTACCACGAGAACCGACGAAGATTCGTCTGGCGGTGGTGGTCGAAGACGACGAACTCTTTCCTGGGGCATATCCGAACACCGTCGTCGTACCACTGACTCGAAACCCGGCACTTGCGTATGAGGACTTTGCCGAGCGAATCGATCCGGCTACGGAGAACGGGGCCGACGAGACGTCCTGGGCGCTCGCCCATCACGTAACTTCGGTGTCGTTGCAGCGTACGAAGACCACGGCTTCGCGCATAACGGCCGCTCAGCTTCGGAGCCTTCGACGCCGCATCGGCCTTGCTCTCGGGCTATGACGTTCCCGCAGGGTCATCGACTTCAAGGTGCCGTTACGCGCCGGAAGCGAACGACCGGCTATGCTTCGCTTTTCGAAACGATCGCTGCTTCTTTGTATCGTCGCCGTCTCGATCGCGGGCTGCAAGTCGGACGACCTGTCCGGCCAGGCGGCCACGAACGCACTCGAGACGACGCTGTTCGCCCCGGCCGGAGCGACGCAGACGACGACCTTCGTCGTCGGCGCCGCACGCCCGGCGAAGCCGTACGCCATCGACGGCTTCTTGTACGCGAAGCGTTGGCTCACGTGTTCGGCCGAGCAACCGGGGCTCTTCTCATCGACGTCGGTCTGCGAACTCGACTCGGCCGGCCGCACGTACGCGGCAAGTAATGGCTGGACGTCGGTCCGCGGAGGCACTGCCGGCGGGAATGCCTGCGAGAAGTGCGAGACGTGGACCGTACCGGTCGCGCGTGCCAAATTGCGCCGCGTCTCGGACATTCACCGCACTGGCAAAGACGCGGCCGGCGCAACGTTCGCCTACGACGTGACGCCGAACGAGTTCGGAAATCAACTCGGCGCCTGGATGGCGCAAAATGCGAAAGCTTGGTGCGGTCCCGACCCGCGCTCGGTCGGCGTCTGGGGCGCGGAACGTTCCGGCAATGCGCGGTTCGAGCGAGCAAACGGAACGTGGCGCCCGGTCGACCAGCCGTCGTTTGCGACAACCTTCGGAAGCGGCGCCGTGCCGCCGCGCGCATGCGTCTGAACGCGCGCCTTCGTACGCTCGCGCGAGCAACGCTCATCGCTGGATTCGTCGCCGTCGCACCGCTCGTCGCAAGCGCCCAAACCCCCGATGCAGCCGCCGCCACGCCCGCGCCCATTCCGGCCGAGAAACATTTCGTCACCCATCACGCCGTCCGGATCCACGGGGCGACGGTGTCGTATACCGCGACCGCCGGGACGATACTATTGCGCAATGGGAAGGACGAAGCCGACGCGAGCGTGTTCTACACGGCCTACGTCCGCACGGGATCGGGTGCCGGCACGCAACGTCCGCTAACGTTCTTCTATAACGGCGGTCCCGGCTCGTCGACGGCCTGGCTGCACATGCTGTCGTTCGGTCCGCGCCGCGTCGCCGTCGCGAACGCCTCGCTAACGCCTGCCGCGCCGTACGCACTGGTCGAGAACGACGACAGCCTGCTCGATCGCTCCGACCTTGTCTTCATCGACGCGGTCGGAACGGGCTTCAGCCGCATCGTCGGCAAGGGCAAACCCGAAAACTTCTACGGCATCGACCAAGACGCACGCGCGTTCGCCCAATTCATCCGGCGTTACGTCACCGCCAACGACCGCTGGAACTCGCCCAAATTTTTATTCGGCGAAAGTTATGGCACGACGCGCTCTGCCGCACTCGTCGACGTGCTTCAGAACGACGGCATGGACTTTCGCGGACTCGTGCTGCTCTCGAGCATCCTGAACTTCTCGCTCGACTCGACCTTGCCGAGCGACGATGCCGCCTATCCGTTGTACCTGCCGACGCAGGCCGCCGTCGCCGCGTATCATCACGCGCTCCCGCAACAGCCGGGAGATCTGCGCACGTTTCTGGCCGGCGTGCGTTCGTTCGCTGCAGGCGAATACACGCAAGCGCTCGGCCTTGGGAGCCGGCTTCCCGCCGGTACGCGCGACGCCGTCGCGGCGAAGCTGCGCGCATACACGGGGCTGTCGCAGCACTACGTCGAGCTATCGAACATGCGCGTCACGAACGACCGCTTTGAAAAAGAACTGTTCCGCGACCGCAATCAGACGCTCGGGCGCCTCGACGGACGCTTTCTCGGATACGATCTCGACCGGGTGGCGGATTCACCGGATTACGATCCAACCGATCCTGCCATCGGCGGTCCGGTAACGGCGGCACTGAACCGCTACGTGCGCGACGACCTCAAATACCGTACGACCGACGAATACCGCACGACGAACTACCCCGAGATCAACGCGAAGTGGGACTTCCGCCGCGCCCCGGCAGGAGGCGAACCCACGAACTTTCCGGCGGCCAACGTCGTCGGCGACCTGCGCGAAGCGATGACGAAGAACGCACTGCTCAAGGTGTTCTCCGCTAACGGCTACTACGACTTCGCAACGCCGTTTTTCGCAACCGAATATACGCTCGACCATCTCATGATCGACCCGGCATTGCAACGCAATATCAGTTACGGATACTACGAATCCGGACACATGGTCTATCTCGATCCGGGCGCGCGCGCGCGCCTCCGGGCCGATTTAGGCCGCTTCTACGACACCGCCACGCGGTAACAATCGCCAACAGCGGAAGCGACATCCGACCGGCCCTCGTGCGCCGGCATACCGACAGTCGTATGGGGTAACTACGTCGAGGTCTGCGTCATGGACGGGCTGGTACGGTTTAGCCGTTAAAATGAGGGTAATGTTCGGCGTCGGGTTGATAGTCTGCTGGACGATTCTGCCGGTTCTTGCTAACTGGCAGAATCAGCACTTAATGGTTGTGCGGTGCTACGTCAGGGATGACGGAGAGCGACGCACTGCTCTCCTACAATGTAATAATCTGCGCGGGCACCTAACAGTACTTGAGTTACCAAGGTCCAGGCAGCGTATACGTCGAGACTGCGGCGCCGCAGTAGAAGCACAAGCGAGTTGGTACCGTACTCATTCGGAACAAAGAGTCCATCAGCTGCACGAGTGCCAACGGCGCTTACACGGATACTGGTATCGGGACGAGTTTGCGTATGAATGTTTTGCGGCACGTCACGCTAAGGAGGGGACGGCGTTTTGGAGCCGGCTCTACGTGTCGCCGACTGATCAAGATTTAAGTCGTTAAAGCACGATACAACGTTGAGCGGCCGACGCGCAACACGCGCGCGACGTGGCCTGGGCTCTCGCCGCGCTCGAGCATTTTCTTCGCCTCGCGAACCTGCACGGGCGAAAGCGCTGGAGGCGGCCGATGTGATCCGTAAGCGAACGCAATGCGACGTCGCGCTCGCGTAACGTCTCGGAAATATCGAGCAGGTCGCGAAGCGAGCGCCCGAGACGATCAAGCCGCCAGACCACTATGGTGTCGCCGGGACGCAGATCGTCGAGTGCGCGGCTGAGGCCAGGTGTGATTGCGACGCGCCGGAGGCGGAGTGTTCGTAGATCGCGACGCACCGGCGGCGCGAAGCGCATCGAGCTGAAGCGCCGTCGTTTGCTCGTCCGTAGAGACACGAGCATAGCCGACGAGGCGCGGTTGCCCTTGAGGATGACCTTGTGGGTCATAGAGCCGGGCGAGACGCGTTCCTAAAGGTTTCTTTGCCGCCGTTTTCGGCCGTTTCGGGTGCGGGACAGTCTTGGCAGCGATCGTTGACACTGGCGTCACGGAACCACCGTAGCGACCTACGAGCGTCTCAGGACGGCTGTCTCCGGCGGCGTGGACAGTCAGCAGTTCGTCAAGGCGGCCGCCGCCGTTTGGGCGCCGCTTCTTGACCGTTTTCCGGCGATTAGCGTTCGATGCCATGATTTTTCGGGGGACGCGCGACGTCGCGGACGCGCGACGTCGCGACCCGTTGGGCATGAGAGGAGCACGGTGTCGTCGATGCGCGGCGTTTCGGTAACGCACTGCGCGGCACGTTTAGGATGCCACCGCCGCAACGGCCTAGCACCCGTTCGCAATCGGTCGAGCGTCCCAACACCGCATGGTCTGATCGATGTCGAGTCGGAAGTCTTCGCGGCGATCAACGACGAGGGTCGTGTTCTATTCCATCGTCCGCAGCGAGCATAGCACCTCGGAGATCGTGCCCGGACGGGCCGGGGGGGCAGCCTGTGGACGACCGTGCCGGGGCACGCGTTTCCCATAGAGCTATTTTAGGACAGCCTTTCCGGACGCGCAAATCCGCATGCCGATCGGCTCGAGAAATCGTCCCGAAAGCGGCTTTCAGGACGACGCTGGTGAGGCTCCGTCTGACCGTGCCTGAGTTGTAAAACCTAACGCGATAGGTTACAATGAGGTCGTGCCGAGGATCGTTGTCGAGGGGTTCGTTATCCGGGTCTACTCGGACGACCATGCCCCCGCCCACGTTCACGTCTTCCACGACGGCGCGGAGCTCCGCGTCTACCTGCGCGGCTCTCGTACGCCTGAGGAAGTTGCGAGCCGGATGAAAGCTTCGAACCGGCGTCGGGCGATCCAGCTCGTCGCCGAGCATCGGCACCAGCTCCTTGCTATGTGGCGGAGGTTCCACTCGTGAAAAGTCCCCTACGTGTCGCCAGCGCGAAGGTTGTCCTGGGCGACTCATCGCGTCTCGTGTTGCGTCTACGCGGCAAAGATGATGTCGAGGTGTCGTTCCCACTCTTGCGGATCGACAGCTTCCGGCGTCGCGTCGAGCCGCGGCGCGCACTCCACGAACGCTCAAACGCCCTTGAGGTCGTAGTCGTGGAGGACGACGGTGGGACGATCGAGTGGCCGGACTTGGACGTCAGCTTTTCGGTCGCGGAAATGTTGCCCGAGTTTCTCGGCTTCGGTAGCGCGGTACGCTCGGCGTCCGCGCGCAACGCTGGGACCGTGAAGACAACCGCAAAGGCGCGCTCGTCGCGCGAGAACGGGAAGCGCGGCGGCCGTCCTCGCAAAGCCGCCTAAAGGTTGCGCGTGATCGTGTCGCGTGTAGTCGGCAGCCGCCGGTGCTGCGCAACCGCGACAATAGATGTCAACTAGCGTTAAAAAACCACAGATCCATCAGACAGGAGACGCCGACGATGTCGAAGCGATTGTCTTTCCTTCAATCACTGCTTGTTGCGGGTGCAGCGCCGGTGGTGGCGGAGGCCGTTTGACGTCCCGAGTGCAAGCTCGGCAACCGTAGCTAAGCCTGCTAGGCCTATCTTGACGACCGAAACTCGATTCTACGTCCTCGATGGCGGTCGTCTCGAGTTCGCGAACATGGGCGCCTTTTGCGACACGGGTGAGAACGAAGGAAAGCCCGGAACGCTCGCCGTCCCGTGCTATCTGATCCGCCACGGCGGCTCGTGGATGTTGTGGGACACGGGCCTGGGCGATCGCATCGCCGCCTTGCCTCATGGCGAGATGCATTGGCTGGCGCTTCACGGTACGACGAACGCTCGCATCGCAACTTGCAGCGATCGGCCTCAAACCAGACGACATCGAGTATGTCGCTCTGTTCCACCTGCACGCAGATCACACCGGCAACATCGGCCTGTTTCCAAGCGCGACGTTCATCGTAGCGTCGTCCGATCTCTCGTGGGCTCGCGCAAAGACGACGCCCGTCGGGGTTTTCGAATCTCTAATACGCCCGCTCGAACACGCGAAGGTACAATCGTCCGATGATGATCGCGACGTTTTTGGCGACGGCGCGGTGCGGATTCTCAAGGCGCCGGGACATACGCCCGGGCACCGCATCCTGTCGGTGCACTTGCCAAATTCCGCCCCGCTGCTGGTCACCGGATGTCGTCCCGCAGGGCGGCGTAGATGCCGGCGACGTTGACCGCGGTTTCCGGCTCCATCACGGGAGACGACGCCTGCGGCTGATCCCAGCCGTCGAGCAACAGCCGGAGAACGCCGGACTGCACGCCGCGCGGTGCACCTCCTTTGAGCGACAGTATGCCCGTCTCACCGGCGATATCGAAGCGGAACGGCGTCGCATCCGCTGCGCGCCCGCCGATGATTTCGGTCGCCACCGGAGCGCCGCTCGAGAGGCGTGCCAGCACCGCGAGATAGTCAGGAGTCGTGCGCGCCTGAGTGGTCGTCCGTCTTTAGACTCAACGTTCACCTGCGGAAACTGCGTTGCCGCCATTGCTGATAAGTCAGCAAACCCGCCCAGGACGGTAATCGCCAGGTCCAACGTGTGTGCGCCCTGGATCGCAGGCAGCGTGACGCCGTTCTCCGCCTGCTCGGCGAAAGCCATGGCGCGCTCGACTTCAGGGCCGAACGCCATCGTCGTCGACAGGATGCGCGCGTTCAACACGCGCCCGATGGCACCGGATGTGACCAGATCCCGCGCCCGGCGAGCGGCCGGGTTGGCGCGCAATTGGAGGCCGATGGCAGCGATCGATCCCCATTTTGTAATAGGCAGTAACACGCTCGGAGATTGCGGTCCCGACAATGGCAACACGTACACTATTACGGCTCTTAGCGCAAACGGGCACATGCTGGCGTACGGGCCGTATGATTGCTCGGTTCCCGAGGCGCCGTTCGTCTGGGATGTTAAGAATGGCGCGCGGCCTTACACGATACGAGCTTCTCATAATTGGTATCCTATCGAGATAAATGACAGTGCTCAGCTCCTAGCGGCATATATGGACGGTTCAAAGCGCACACATTGGGGAATCATGAATCGAGCTGTGTCGGATAGTTTAAAGCGCGCTAAGTAAAGGCTAGCTTCGGAGATCCTAGCAGCCAGGTGTAAGCACGTGGTCCCGAGTACTTTCTTCGCTGCTACTGTGCGAATGGCCAGTAAATAACGACGGTTCGAGGTGCCGATGGGAGAGGTGGAGTTGAACTTTCGGAGAGCGGATAGCTTCCTCGCTAAGTGGTAAAGCCGCAATGTTCCAGGTCCGCGGTCTAAACGGGCTTCGCATCGTAGTACAGTGAGGGCACTGGGTGGGTAAAGGAGTCCCAAGTACACGCAGCCCGGACGTTTATTTGCGCGTCAGGATGCCGACGCGTGCTCGGGCAAAGGCAGCTTCGCTAAGGCGGTTACGTAGTCTCGGGCGACATAAGTGTCGCGGCCTCGTGCCTTTGCCTCATATAAGGCGTTGTCGGCGATATCGAACAACGCACGTTCGTGAGTCATACGAGCGTTGCCCACGAAGCCGACTCCGACCGAAACCGTCACGTGACCACGCGCGTAGCTGGCATAAGGAATGCACGCTTCCCGGACGCGTTCGAGCATTCGCTGGGCTACGGCAATCGTACCCTCGCGCTGAACTCTTGGGAGGATGACGACGAACTCCTCGCCTCCATAGCGCGCGACCCCATCTGTCAACATGATCTGAGGCCACCGACTGCAAGCCGGTAAGCTCGAAGCGGGGCAACGGAGAACAGACCATGATGACCAGCACCAATGGCAAGTCGCCGGTGTCGTCGGAGACCGTGCTT
>JAABUQ010009668.1_pt1 | contig 12963 bp, 21 predicted proteins | sample 5560001 | NCBI WGS metagenome assembly JAABUQ01 (sample SAMN10711888, study PRJNA513371) | rock metagenome | isolation source: Antarctica rocks | place: Antarctica: Victoria Land, Finger Mt nord | collected 2015-12-18 | reverse complement strand
ATTGCCCCAACGTACCACTGGGATGACCTAAGTGCGAATTCATCCACTTGCGGCGGAGAGACGCCCTCAACGCAAACGCGGTGCTCCTTCCGGAAGGTCTCCGCTGCCTGCGAATACTGCTGGTGCTCAGCTTGACGACGGATGCTCTCCGTCTTGGATAGTCGTGACATTGAGCGCGCTCCTAAGTAGTGCGAATTTGTTCCCTTATAGCGCAGATTCCGCGATCGTGGTGCGGTGATCCGGAAAAACTTCACGAATCGGTGCTTCCGCCGCTCTCGCTCCAGCGCCTGAAGGACGAACCGGCCGACGATCGCGCCCTGCGACTCCCGCGCAAGACGCGCTTTTGCCTATCGCCACAACTGGCGGTTAATGATCAGCGGCGTCGTCAACTCAGAATAAGCGCCGCTGTCGCTGACTCTTGGTTTGGTAGCCGTCGTCGTTCTACTCGTCGAAAAGACCGACGAGTAGGTCATCGTCACTTCATAATCGCTCATGAAATGCGTAATAGGGCCTCCCGACAGTAGTTTCTGAAAATCCTGGGAAGAGTTTTCAAGTGTAACATCCACCTCAAACGGATAGCGCTCGCCGGAAGCAATCCCATTGCTAACTTGTGGCTGAACTTCGGTTGCACGTCCGCGAAAAGTGAATGCAATGCGAATGTTCGTTGCCGGACCGCTGCCTACATTAACTATCGTTCCCATGATCCTTGTACCGTTTATCGGCTCGCTGTCCAACCGAACATCCCGAAGCGTTAAGAGCGGCGCGAGCGTCTCTTGATGGTGCTGGTCGGCGAGTTCGGTGGCCGCCACGGTCTTAGCTGTCAGCTGGTTCGTCGCCGCAACCGTCTCCGTCGTCAGCCGGTTGGTGGCTCGCACCAGGGACACTGCGGCAACAGTCGTTGCGATACCAACAGCGATCGTCACAACGCTAATAATTGCAGGGTCTACTGAGATCATTGCGCCTTACGCTTCTCCCGCTCGAGCGCCTGAAGGACGAACCGGCCGACGATCGCGCCGCGAGACTCGCCTCGCAGCCGGCAGAGCTCGTCGAGCGCCTTTATCTGCACGTCGTTCATCGAGAGAGAGATCGGCCGTTGCAGACCGATTTCCGGGTTCTTACGCTTCCGTCCGGGCGGCATGCGAACATTATAGCACAAATCTTAGTATGAAAACACTTGACGGACGCTGTCCGATGCGCTAGTATCATATTACGAAATCATAAACGCCCCGTCGCAGTGTTGGCGCACGACGACGGGACTTGAGGAGAACGAGAATGCACTCGATCGCCCCCGCCGCGCGTTTCGCGGCGCCACTTTCTCAATCCCATATCGGCGCATCGGTCGCCGCCCAGCGCGCTCGTGTGGCGCTCTGGCTCATCCTGGCGGACCAGGACGACGTGTGGTCCGTCCTCGACGACGTCGCGGACGACAAGCTCGACGCCTTTGCGTCAACGGCCTACGCGATCGTCGCGGACCGAGCGATGCGCGCCCACGAACATGGCCGTTGCGGCTCGTCGTGCAGCTTCTGCCCACTTCCGGCGGGCGAGGTGGCTCTGTGAGCCCCGCGCAGGACACGAGCTTCGTGCGCGACGCCGTAGAGATCGTCGAGCTCGAAGCTCGCGCGTACCGCGACCTAGATTTGGCCGCCTACATCCGTGGGTTCGTTCGCGGACCGCTCGTCGCGTCGGGCCGCAAGAGCGCTCGCGTCGCGGACGTCGAGATCAAGCTCACGCCTCGGACGATCATCCGGTGCCGGTGCCATCGCGTCGACGTGTCGCAGTGCGTAACGGCGCTCGCCGGCGACGCGATTCGCGTCGAGACCGTCACGTGCGATCCGAAGCTCACGATCCGCCGCGTGGAGGCGAAATGACGAAGGTCGATCGTCGCATCCGCCTCGCGTTTGCCATCGACGCGCTCGGCGAGGCCGAGCTATGCGGCTTGCCGCGCGGTAATGAGCAGCCGTACGGCGAGGCCGGATACTCTGGCGTCGGCGCCATCCTCTTCCGTGCGATGCGCTTGGGCGCGGTGCCCTGGCGCTTCGCGTACGAGGTCGATCGCGATGAGGGGGACCCGTATTGCTTGGCCGACCATAACGGCACGTTCGCCGTCGAGTACGAGCACGCGCAGATCTTCGGGCTAACGGAGCTCGAATACGAGGGCCTGGTCGAGTCATCGCAAGTGCGCGAGGATGGGACGACGCCGTCGTTCGCTGAGATGCGCAGCGCCCTCATCGACGGCACGATCGTCTCGTATCTCTGCGGTACGCGCGTCGCTAGCCGCAACGAGAGTGCATCGTGAGCGACCGTCTCGCTCGATGTCGAGCAGATCGATCGCCTAGCCTCGCGCATCGCGCTCATCGTTAGCGAGCAGATGCGACAGGCCGCACAGCCGGCGGCGGCCGCCCCGGTCGCGCAGCTCGACGAGCGGCGCAGTCGCGTCGAAGACGACACCCGGCCGCTACGCGCCGTCGCGCCGTCGACGTCCGGGCGCGGGAGCGCCATCACGCCGCGGCAATTGGAGATCCTCGGCTCCTGGCGCAATCGACGCGCCCTGGAGGACGCCGTCTTCTCCGTCGTCGGGAACGACGTCGACCTCGCCGACCTTTCGAAAGCCGAAGCGTCACGCGTTCTTGACGCGCTCACGCCTGCGGAACGTCGCCGGCCGGCGTCGGGCGGTCGCCGATGAGTAGCATCGAGCCGAACCTCATCTGCGGCGCCTGCGGAACGCGGTGGTACAGCGCCGCCCGCGCGTTCTGGATCGGGCGGCGCTGCTCGGGCGCCGGGTGCGACGGGACGCTCGAGGCCGCGGAGGCGGTGCGCCTGGTCGACGTCTCGCGTCCACGTAGCATAGTCGACGAGCCAGAAAGCGACCCCTGATTGAAGTGCAGTGATGGAGGCCGCGCTTGCCCTGCCGGGAACCGCTCCGCGCCGGGCGGCGTCTGGTTTACCCGCGGCTTAAGGCAAGATCGCGGAAGCTGACACCCTTGCCTGGAACACAGCACGTGGCGACATGTATACTTGCAACTGATTCACCTTGCGTCGAGGCGGCGCGCACCGGAGGTCTACTCCGCCCAACTTCGAGGCAATGCACCCGGCCACACCTGCACACCGACGACGGGGAAGCCCAGAGATCGACGCGTCGTTCGCCGCTCGAGGGCCATCCCAATTATGTAGAGAGGTGCGAGCAGTGGGATGCTGACAACCGCTGGCTTGGAGAACGCCTACGCGCGACGTTTCTCGAGCCGCCCTTACGGCTCACGCGACCATCGCGCGCGATCGTCGGCCGGTCGATCCCGATAACCCTGCAGCACGTTCTGGCGCACTTTCTGATAGCAATGCCGTTCTTTCTCGGTCTCGTGATCGGCCACCACGACCGGCCAGGACCAATGGTAACCCGGTAACCGTTTGGAGCGCCTTGGTCGCGATCGGCTTGCTCCGGCGAGCGCTGCCAGGCGTCATCGCGTTTGCCCGTCTCGCCATAGAGATCGTCGAATACATGACCGGCCTTGATCTCAACAGTGATCGTATCGCTCGACGCTAATTTTGCAGAGCGGTAGAACGAGACGGCGCCGACGAGGCGGGTTATGAGGCGAATCAGCGCCGTTTCGGCGTCTGCGAGAAAGAGTGCTAAGCCCCTCGATGATTCGTTTGAAATACGTTACGTCGTTCTAGGCATGAAGCGCACGGCGAGGCGGGGGTGCGTTCTTGTCTTTTGCCGGTATCAGATAAAGATGCACGTTAGGCGCGTCCTTTCCTGGCTCGTCAAAGATGCGGTATACCCCCAAGCGTGCTTAATGGCCGCCGATACACTCTGGGTACATGGCGAACCATCGGTCGACGATAAGGCGACCGAAGTGGTGCCGAAGGCTCCTGCCAGCTAAGTATGTAGATATCATCGTCGACGTTTGGAATGTTGAATTGCTGATAGCTTGGCGCCGTGCTGGTTTGCGCCGTAAATGCCGTCGGGACGAAGCATAAGAAATAATGAGTGCTTCCCGGAGTAGGACACTCATTCGGCACGCCCTTGCCATTTTGTTGCTGCGCTTGCAACACTGTTTCGTCACTGGCTGTGGTATCGACCGTCACTAGTGTCGCCGAGATTGGAGCATGATTCGCGATGCCGACGGTGATATTTTCCGGCGTTGGCGGCGCATTACAAGCGTCAATATTTCCTAAGCACGGAGATGAGGTCTCCTTACCCTGCAGCCAAGAATCTTTCCCATGCCACATTACGAGATACATCTTACCCAGCGAATTCTCGAAAAGCGCTTTGTTGAATGAAGCGAAGATCGTCGGATTATCGCCGGCGAAGGACACGGACAGCGACGTAGGAGTATATGTGCACGTATTCAACGCCGGCTGGATCCCATTGAAGACACACGTCGGATCTGCGAACATCGACATCAGTTGGCGTAGCTCGTAGTACGTTGGCTTTGGTGTGATAGCTCCCGTCTCGACAAGCTGCCCGTTGACTGTCGTGCACGGATTATAGAAAAAACCGGTCGCAGTAAATGGGCCGGCGCAGCCGCTTGCACCGTCGATGCCAAAAGCAAAGTACTGTCTGCCTTCAATGTTCGATTGTTGCAACCAGTTTGCGAATGCAAAAATGCTCCTCGGACCGTACTTCCCGGCAACGGACAACGGAGGAAAGCCGGCCTTGGGAATCTGCGCAGAACCGTCCTTGAGGCCCGCCCAAGGGGAGGTGTTGCTTTGCACAAATGGCTTACCGCCACCGATTACGCTTGCGGCGCAAATACGGCCTTGGATCGACGACGAATTGCCGCAGTTGGGAGGTACCGGATTCGTTGCATTGCTCGAACCGGTTCCCGGCGGGTACGGACACTCGACGCCTTGGTTGGCGCAGTCGCCGTGAAGGCTTACAGCGTCAAGGAGGGCCATCATTCTCGGAGCGGCGCTAGGAGGCGGCGATGGCGAAGACCATGTGGGCAGGAAATGGTAGAACGAATCTACCGATGCGAAAGGACTGTTCAGTAATACGAGGTTGGGCACTCTCCTCGCGCCACGTATGTGCTGAGCCTCTGGGTAGACAACCTCGTGTAGCTGAACCTGATCGGATACAAACGTACTGTGCATTGCAGGTTGACCGCCAGGTACGATGCAGCCCTCTGCGAACATCGCATACCCCTCTTTGTCTTGAGGTTTACCTGTAGAGGGCAAGGTGTAGACGTGTGTTGTGGCCGGGGTCCAGGTTAGGTGCGCGACCCCAGCCGCCACTTGCGAATCAGCGGTAAGGGTTACCGTCTCAAACGGGAAATTCAAACCGTTATCGCCATAGTTTGCGTTTAGACCACAACCTATCGTGACTTTGTCGTTCTGATAAAGCGTCGAATTGTTGCTTTGTACTGATATGTCAGCGCTGGTGGAGCCGATCGGAAGAGTCGCACCCACAAGAGTGCCGTACCCGAAGTTATGTTTAAACTTCAACGACTGAGAAGGTATGACATGCACGCTAAGATCTGGGCAACCGAGATGAGGCTCTACACCGAAGCATTCACTTTTGTCGGCAAAGCAATAAGTTTGGCCGCGGTAGAAAGCGTCTATTGCCTCGCGGAATGGTATCGGCGACGGCGGCGAAGTCGTACTTGGCCCCGCCGGGCCATTCAACCAGGCGTTGTACTGCCCGTTATCCGGCTCATTCATCTGTTCCCAGAGCGTCACCCAAGGGTTCATCTGAAAAAACGTATATATCTGTTGCTCCGGAGTACAGGCTTGATTGCCCACCATGAGATCGAAGTGGGGTACGGTGGCTGCTACCTTCTGATAAAATGCGTTGTAGGCCGAGTCGTGGCATAACGCAATAACGCCGTCGTCATAATGGCGAACGCCGTAGCCATTCTTCGGGTACGTGATGCCTTCCGGACTTGGCGACGGTCCCCCGAGAACGGCAAGCTCTGCGTCTGAACTCGCATTCAACGAGTAGCCCGAACGCGGAGGTGGGATAGCTGAACTCCCGTACGTACAGAAGCCTAATACGACACCGGACGAGTCCACGACTCGGTCGGCAATTTGTGCCGTCATAAGCTGGTACGGGGCAGTTGAGAAGGGCCGCGGGCGCGCAAGCGACCGCGTTGCGGGTGCGCGATTTCTTATCTGCGCATCGCTTAACGCTCCGGACGCTATGGCTGCGAGGAAGACGACGGCTAACAAAGATGGTAAGCGCATCAAACACCTGCTGGCTTAAGCCCAGACGAAAGTGATTGGATTTTCCTTGCCGCGATTGTGTAAACCTTTGATTACTTTTTGCTACGTCGTAAGCGACGACTTTTCGGATTTTGCAGACCAATTCGAACCCACGAATGGGAGCCCGCAGCCGATCGATGATGATGAGATCGAAGAGCGTCTGGATGACGCCAAATATGAGACGCCACGTTTCTTTTTGGGCGCCCGAAAATGGGGCAACGGTAGCGCAACTCGCGGATGCTTTGTGTACGCACCACGAGATCAAGGCAACGCGAGCGCGCGCTATCTATCGGGATGCGGACGTTTGCAGAGCGCTGGTGATCTGGCTGGGGCGAACTCTGACATGACGCGCGATGCGCTCGATGTCTTACTGCGCGCGGTGCCCGATGCTGCCGATCGTGCCGCCTTCGCCCGCGTCCTCGAGCAAGTCGGCCATCTGTACCCGCACGCGGAGCTCACCGTGAACTATCCACATGGCAGGGTGCGTGACGTGACGCTTCTGCTGAAGGCGAGGATCGCCGAAGATGACACGCTGGCCCGAAGTTTAGCGCGGCGGCGACGGTAACGCTGACCGACGCAATCGTTAGACCGCTGTCGACTGTGAGCCGTGCAGGGCATGCAAGCCCGGTATCGTTCTCGCAACGTTGCCGGCGATAACGCTGTAATGCGCCGACGTTAGTGTGCGGTCGAAATGTCTGGCAACTTGTTTTTCGATCGCCGCCGGCGTCGCATGTTCGATCGTTGCAACCTTCACCTCGATATTGCCGTGGACGTGCACACCGCCAGCGCCAGCGCCCATCGCGACAACGTGCGGATGCATTCCGTGCGTTGCGTGCGCCGCTATACGGTGAACGGCGTGTGGGCGATCCGCCGCGGTATGATGCGGTTGCGGCGCCTTACTTTTATCCGGCCCGCCGTACCCTTCACCCAGCCCGCCGAAAAAGGCACGCCCGGCGTCCCATGCGCCGCCATGCAAGCCGTGAAAGACGCCGGCGATTGTGCTCAGCACGCCGGCGACGACGAATTTGACGAGCTGCACGAACGCGTCGAAGAGCATTGGCGCGCCGTGCTTCACGACCCAACGCGCGACCTCGCCGATGACCTTGCCAATGTCCCGCGCATGCGCGCCAAAGAATTTCAGCGCGTCGGTAAGTAGCATGATTTCGCCGACAACCGGAACGATCCGTAAGCCGAATCGCGCGAGGACACCGGCAAGCCAGCGCACGGGCATGAGGCCCGAGGCCATATCGCGCGCCAGCATCATGAATCCTCGCCCGAGAGGCTCGAGCACGCGCATAAGCGGCTCGGTCAATCGTGCGAGCGGTCCAGCGAGACCTTCGATGCCAGGAGCGATGAGTCGGCGCATGCGAGTCATGCTCAGGTACTCCGCGAGTACGGCGCCGAAGCGTCCGGCGACGCCGCCTGCGCCGTCGATCGCAGCGCGCATGCCACCACCGCCAAACGTGCGCGCAAGGCCGACGACGCCTGCACCGGCGCCAAGCGCTAAGCCGCCACTTGCGATCGCCGTCGCTGTACGGTGATGCGCGAAGAACGTCCCGGCTCCGCCGACGAGATCGGCAACGTGCGAGACGAAGCCCGTTAGCGGTCCAAGGAGCGGACCAGTCAACACGTTCGCGAGGTTCTGGAACGCGGTGACGAGCCGCGCGGTTTGATCTTTGAGGTTGCCCATCAACATCGTCTCGGCCGTAACGATCGACGGCATACTCGCTTGCGAGGCATCGAGCCGCTTCAGGAAGCCGGTCGTCTTGGGCGACATCGCTTCAGCGAACACGCGCGCGGCGTTAGCCGGCAGCGCGCGATTAATGAGCGCCTGCAGCGCCATCGGACTGCGGCCCGCGGCGTGTGTCCGCGCAGCGTCGAGCATGGCTAGCGGTGTAAACTCGCCGCGCGCGTTTGCCGTCGTTCTTGCAACGCGTCCGGACGAATCGAAAACGCCGAGCTGCTCGAGCGCGGGAAGCTGCGTCTTGCTCGGGTGCGCAATCGTGCGCAGGATCTGGCCGAAGCCGGCACCCCATTTGCCGTGGCCGATGCCCCAATAACCAAGTTCGGCGAGTCGGAGAACGTCGTTCGTTGCGCCCGGACGTCCGCCGGACGCAAGGCGGAATTGTTCGCCGAAGTAGCCGGCTTGCGTTACGACGGCGCCGAGATCCATCTTCGAACCGACGACCGCGCGGTACAACGAATCGTGCACCTTTGCCATTTCCGGCGCGCGGTAGGCGTTGAGAATGTGATCGAGTTGAATAACGTTCTTCGCGATTGCGGCGGGACTTTCGGTCGTGACGTTGCTGCGTTTAAGCACGTTCACGAAGTCGAGAATGCCGCCGGTCGAACCGCGGCCCGCGATCGCATCGTGCAGCTCGGCGCGGTCTTTAATGACGCCGGCCGTTTGACTAACGACACCGAGCGTGTCGCCGAGCGACATGGCCGTTCGGTTCGACGCTGACATCGCAAGCGGTACGTATTCGCGTGCGAGATCGGCGCGGCTGCGTCCGGTTTGCACGGCAAGGATCGCGAGCGCGCGCTGCACGTCCGCACCGCCGCTGAGGCCAACGCCGAGCGTTGCGAGAGCCGCAACCCCGCCGACCGTGGCGGCTCCCGCAGCGAATCGTCCGGCGCCCCCAAGAGCCGCGCCGCCGCCGACGCCGGCGCCCACAGCCGCCGTGCGCATGGCCGCGTAGGATGCGCGCACGCGTGCGGAAGTCGTCTCCGCTGCTACACCGACCGATGCGAGCGAGGCGCGCATATCCCGCGCGCTCGTGGCCATCGCTTCTGCGCCGAGGTCGGCGGAAGCCGCCATGCGCCCATACGCGCCGCGCACATCGCGCCCCGCAGCCGTCGCAGCGGTCGCCGTCCGGCCGAACCCAGCCGCCGCGCGACTGGCCGTCGATGCAAACGCGTCGCCGAGCAGCGCTTGCTGCCGCATCGTTTCCCGCGTCGTGGCGTAAGCACTTTGAGCGACTTGTCGAAATCGCCGAGCGCCGCCGTTGCAAACGCCGCCCAGCGCGACGTCTCTTGAAACACCGCGCGGGCGTTGCTAAAGAAGCGGTACTCGACGCTGACGGCCATGATGTCGGCCATGGGTTAGTCTCCGATCTTCGTTTCGGTCAGCGCAACGGCCGTCTCGCGCACGATCGCGCGCACCTCGCGGCGCGCCGCATGTACGGAGAGCTGAAGCACCGGACGCGCTGGCATCTTACGCGTACCGAGCTCGTGAAAGAGCAAGACGGGGTCGTCGGAGCCGACGCGCACGCGCGGGCCGTCGACCTCGACGTACAGCGAGTCGCGCAAATGCCCGGTGTCGATCAATGGAGCATCGGGCTCCGCAGCACCGCGCCGCGCCTTCGACTCGACCGTCTCTGGTTGCAGCGGCGCAAGTAGTTGTTCGTCCCCGAACAGCGCCCGTGCGTGTTCGAGCGTCACGTCGCCAACGGCGTGTTCGCTCGCGAGGATCTTCGCGTCGGCCGAAGCGGCGAGCATCTCGAAATGCCGAACGACGCCTTCGGGCGCGAGCTTCATCTTAGTCTTTGGCCTCGGCAAGAATCGCGAGCATTGCCGGCGGGGGAATGGGCTTCACCCACGTGCGCGATGCGATCCCATATGAGCCGCCTTTGGCTTCGCCAACCGCAACGATGCATGCGAGGAGATCGCGCTCCGATTGTGCGAGCGCCCATTCGAACGATGTGCCCGGCGCGAGGACTACGAGCTCTGCGGCGAGACGCCGCGCACGAATCCGTTTCCCAAGTCGCTGTCCGTTAGCGCGAACGCCTCGGCGTACTTCTCGATCAGTTCCCGAAGTTCGCGTCCCGTGAGCTCTTGCAGACGGGTCTCGAGCTCGAGGTCGTTCGTCGCGACAGATTGCTCGACGCCGTCGATGGAACGAATCGCCATCGCGGTGCGGAAACTGATGATCGCGATCGGTTCGCGGGCGCACTTATCCGCGTTCGTGCTTTGGAGCCCGTTAAGCTCGCGCAGCGTGAACGTACGGCCGGTCTTGCACTGGACTTCGATCGATTCAGCCATGGTAGAAACCTCCGCGTTTCGCGGCAGCGAGGGCCGCAGCGAACGCATAAGAACGCGCCGCAACGTATCGGGCCGCGCGTATGTAAGATGAGATGCTGTAAGGCGTCATAGGGATCTCATGAGGCGAGCAGCGCCGTTTCGGCGTCCGCGAGAAATAACTCGAGCCCCTCAATGACTCGTTTGAGAGATGTCACGTCGTCGAAAGCATCGAGGGCGCTGCCGGGTGGGTCGCGCTCTTCAAGGTACGCCGCAGCACACGCTCGCGCAGCGGTCGCACGACGCCGCTGTGCATGCGTAAGGGCGCTACGCGCACGAGAAAGCGCGGCCTTGATGGAGCGGGCTTGCATGCCAGGCGACTGCGTCATGGCGCCTCGTAGAACGCTTCGGGATGCTGCTTACGAAGCTCGTCGCGTTCGGCAGCGAGTTCTCGGACGCGATCGCGGAAGCTGCTGATCCGGCCCTCGAGCGAAGCCAGCTCCGCCCGCGTCGCATCCATTTGCTGATCGCGTTCGACGTAGTTAGCGATACCGGCCACTTCGCCGCGATGTAATGCGTCCAGCCGGTGTCCGAGCGGCGCGATCTGCGGGCCTAACTTGTCAGCATCCGCGTGATAGCCGTCCATCTGTTTCTCAAGCTCGGCGCACCGCGCCCGAACCTGCAGTGCCGTAAGTCCGGTCAAAACACGCTCGTAACTGGCTACGTCGTCTGTGTCAGGCAAGTCGCCGGCGAGAAACGCTTCGGCGGCGCGCCGCGCGGCGAGGTGCTGCAGTCTCCTGGCACCCTCGATGCGCCGCTTCGCGTCTACGGTTGCGGCGCGGAAGTCGTGCTGGTCAAGTTGAGTCATAAAGTCACCTCGGCGCCGAGAACGGATTCGGCCGTGCGAATTAAGGCGTAATCAGAGTGGTCACGCGCCTGCTTGAGCACGCGAGCCGAATGAGTTAGCGCACGCCGTGCTTCGCTTATGTCACGCTGAGCTTGCGCCTCGCGCTGGACGGCGGACAACACAGCGGAACACAGCGGCTGAATCCGACAACGTGCGTCCTCCGGATCGTCGTGCGGGGCGGTGCGCTGTTGCTCGAGCGTGCGTTTGTCGCGCGCAAGCTCGCGCAGCTCCTCGGCCGCGTCTCGGCGGGCCGCCATTAGCGGCGCCCTAAAGCAGCACCAAGCGCGCCGTAGGCCGACAACGTGGGCGCGTCGGGCAAATCTGCGACGGTTGCCGTGCGCACGACTAGTGGCGGTCCTGCGCCGACCTGCCGGGTTAAGGCTTCGCGCGCCGTGGTGCGCGGGTCGTTATTGGTCGGCTTGCCGGCGTCGCCGTCGAAGCGGTTGACGTGTCGCTCCAGAGCACCGTTCAAAGTGTTCACGTGTTACTCGTTTCTGGCAACGCCGCCATCTTGCGGAGCGTCGCCTCAGGCAGAGTGTCAAAGAACAGGGAAAAGCTTGCGCGACACTGCTGCATATCGAGCGAGCGTCCACAAAGCGGACAATGGATCGGCGCTATGAGCGCAAACGACCCCCAGGCCGTCCACGTCGCCGACGGATACAGAGACCCGTCCGCGTCTTCGCAGAGCTGCAAGGGCTCGCGCTCGACTCCGCGGCACGTCGAACAGGATTGGGTCCGACGGATGCGGCCTTCGAGAGACGACAGGCGTCGCGCGAACGCACTCATGCAATGTCCTCGTCGTCGAGCGCGTCTTCCAATGATTGCACCCGGGATTCGAGCGCCGCATCGGCGATGAGCCTCGAGCCAGCCGTTGCGATTAACGTCAAGAGCCGCGCACGCGAAGCAGCGTCCACCGAGCCGTCACGCGCCGATGTGATCGCTTCGCCGAGCAATCGCTGGCAGCCGGAAATGCTCGTTACATCGGCCGTACCGTCTGCGTCGCCGGGTGCTACGACGCGAAGCGTGGCTCCCGAGGTACCACCTGTGGCACCCGCTGCACGGCGCCGCGCACGCGAGGCAGCCATGGAACGGCGCCGAGCGGCACGCTGCATAGCAGGGTCGCTGTACGGCATTCAGGCGACTCCGCTAACGGCAGTCGGCGGCTCCGATGGCGGCGATGCCTCATCCATCACGCGGCGGAGAACGTTCCGACGCGCCTGGCGATTCTGTTCGCGGGCCATATCGACATCGCAGGCGAATTGGCGGTCGGCCCGGCGCCAGGCGCAGAAACTGCTGTAGCTCAGATCACCCGCAGCTGGTGCGAGCTCAAGACCGACGCCATTCCGAATGGCGATGAGAATGCGTTGCCGCACTTCGGGCGTCCAACTTGGCGATCGCGTCAACTTACGCGTCTCGATGTCTGTCATGGGAACCTATGTATACTAGCGCAATGCACACTTATCATAGCAGCTAGTGCGACCCGTGTCTACCGTGCACTCGCTAATTACTTGACTTAGCAGAGAACACCAATACCTCAGCACCGACAAAGATGGACTGTTATCGTACGAGTTCGTGCTCACAGCTGGCGTTTTTCGCAAATATTATCGCACGTCTTCTGACGTCGCCCCGACGAGCGTCGTCTTGAACTCCGGCGGATATGCGTCGCGGTGGCGCTGCGGCATCGTGGACCTCCTTCGCCCTCACAGGGCAAGTGTCCACGGAGCCGGGTCAAGATCAGAATACGACCCTGTACAACGGAACCGGTACCGCCGTCGGCAGCAAACGTCTCGCTATTGTAAAGATCTGGTAATTTCGAAAATCTTTCTTGCGCTGGCCGCTTG
>JAABUQ010009667.1_pt1 | contig 12963 bp, 17 predicted proteins | sample 5560001 | NCBI WGS metagenome assembly JAABUQ01 (sample SAMN10711888, study PRJNA513371) | rock metagenome | isolation source: Antarctica rocks | place: Antarctica: Victoria Land, Finger Mt nord | collected 2015-12-18 | reverse complement strand
CCCCAACGCCTGGGCCGCGTGCACGTACTTGGTGACGGTCTCCCGTGCCAACCCGCTCGCCCGAGCGGTGCTCCGTTGCGTTTCGCCCGCCTGCCAGCGGCGGACCACTTCCTGGATGTCCATACGACTCAGTTCCCGATACCCCATGCCGCTCACCTCGTGGTGGCCAACATGGTGATGAACGGAGCCGCAGGTGGCCTAATCCACCGTGATGAGCGACTGGCCTATTCCTTCATGATGAAACCAGCCCCCGCTGGCCTAATCCTCATGATGATTCACACCGCGGGGGCGCGCCTACCGTGACTGAGACGGCGCCCAGGAGCACACGATGAGGCCGGTCTGAACGCGGCATAAGAGCCGTCCGGCGCGACTTGCTCGAGAGGGAAAGTAATGGCCGAGTGACGCCCGCCTGGCCCGTACCTGCCAGCTCCAGCGCCGGCATGGCGTCACAGTTGTGGAACAAACGTTCTATGCTGCAAAGGCATGCTGCCCCAGGACGAGTCCCGCGACGATGTGCCGGCCAGTCTGTGGCAAGCACTGGCCGACGCCGCCCACGAGGACTTGGTCGCGCGCATCTGGCGGCTCGACAATCGGATCCACACCCTCGTGTTAGCGCTGGCGACTGCGCCCCGGCCCGACAGGTGGCCGCGGAGTCCGTACTGGCAGTGGTGGTATGCCGTCCGGGCCCGCGTGCTCCGCGGTCTGCCGCCCGATCTGGAGACGTTGGATGCGGCCGAGGCGCGCCGAGTTAACCTCCCGCCTCATCTGCGCTAGCCGCGGCCCGAGGTTTAGGCCGGGAACGGGCAGCATACCCGCCCCGTGTATCAGACCGTTCCAGCAGCGCCGCGAGACGTGCCCTGTTGACCGACCGGGGACGGCGCCATACCGTCGTAGGTGGCCGGGCGCTGGGGGCGTCGCTCGAGCTCTGTGGGGAGAGGTGCCCTATGTACACGGTTGTCCGGCGGTACACGCTCGATGCCGCCCATTTCGCCGAGGTCGTGCGCCGGGGCGAACAGGGCCTGGTGCCCCAGCTCAGCGTGGCGCCGGGGTTCGTGGCCTACCGGGTCTTCCAGATGGACACTGGCGACCTGCTCTCCGTGAGTGTCTCCTCGGCCGCCAGCAGCAAGCCGAGTTGAAGGCTGCGGTCCAGGTGCCACCATCCGCTGTCGGGATCGACCTGGCCGATTGGAACTGGAAGGGCGTGCGCGCGTTTGTGCACCCCTACGCACTGCACTTCGGGGTCGTCCAGGACCTCCTGCCAGCCCGCGTAGACCCGCGGGACGCCGGCGGCCTCAGCGCGTTCCCGCGCCCGCGCCTGGTCCTGGTCGTAGATGCCGACCACCTGGACCGCATCCGTATCCGTGACGGCTTTCAGATGGGTTTGCCAATGCGTCCCATGCCGACGAGTGCCACGCGCAGCGCCGTTCGATTCTCCGTTCGCACGTCCTGGCACTGTAGCCACCTTGCCGCACCACCGGTCCGGCGCATGGCAAAATGCCCCGCATGGAGCCGCCGATGGTGCTGGCCGACGCCTGATGGGGCCGGTGCGTCGACCCGCCTGGCTCACAGTCCTCGCGTACGCCGCCCTGACGGTCTCCACGGCGGTCATCGCCTACCCGCTGCTCTTCATCCTGCTCGGCAGCTTCGCCACCCCCGAGGAAGTTAACGCCGCGCCGTTCCTGCCCATCCCGCACAGCTTCAGTCTGCGGACGTACGAGGCGATCCTGACGACGTGCCGCCAGGAGGGCTGCGTCCCGGTCTCGGCGGCCATCACCGCCGTGCGCGTGCTGTGGTACATCGGCTGGGCGATGTTGGTCTCGATTATGGGCGGCTACGTTTTCGCCCGGCTCAGCTTCCCGTTCAAACGGCCGCTGTTCGTGTTCTTCCTCAGCGGGTTGATGATCCCGCCGCTGCTCACGGTGCTGCCGCAGTACATCATGCTGGCGCGGGTGCCGCTGGTGGGCGACAACGACCTCCTCGGGCGCGGCGGGCACGGGCTGATCAACCAGTGGCCTGCCCTCGGGGTGTTCGGGCTGCTGAATGTGCTAGCGCTGTTCCTAGTGAAGCAGAACTACGAGATGCTGCCGGCCGACTATGAGGAGGCCGCGCGCGTCGACGGTGCGGGCACGCTGCGGGTCATCTTCCAGATCTACGTGCCCATGCTGCGACCGGCCCTGGTCGCTGTGACAGTGCTGCAGTTCGTTGAGATCTGGAACGACTACTTCGCGCCGCTCGTGTTCGTCGGGGGCAACGCCGACGTCAGTCCGATCGCCCTGACCATGCAGCGCCTAGCCGGCGGCGGGCGGGGTAGCGACGCGGCGGCCATCCTGATGTGCCTGCCGACAGTCGTGCTGTACCTGGTTCTCCAGCGGTACTTCGTCCAGGGGTTGGCTGGTGCCGGGCTCAAGGGGTGACTTGACAAGCGCCGGGCCGACGGGTGTAGGATCGCCGGAACCCAAGAGGGGCGCTGAGCTGTCGTGGCGCCCACGTCTTCCGGCCAGAGATCGCTCAGGAGGGGCGAATGGATCCACAGCAAGGTCTGACACGCCGAGGTGTCCTGCGCATGCTCGGTCTCGGGGCTGGGCTGGCAATCGGTGCGCCGATTCTGGCCGCATGTAGCCAATCCTCGCCAGCACCATCCAGCGCCGGCCAGTCGGCGGCCACGAGCCCGCCAGCAGCTGCCAAGCCGGCCGGGGCAGCCCCGACACCCGCTGCTGCCGTCGCCACCGTCGCCGCCGCCGCCAGCAACGCCGTCACGGCCGGCTCGGGCGGCACCCAGATCGTCGTCTGGTCGGGCCAGATCAATCTGACGGATGACACGCCCACAGGCAAGTGGTCGACCTGGATCCGCGACACGTTCGTTCAGAAGAATCCGCAGTTCAGCCTGCGCATCGAGGACCACGGCTGGGACCAGGCGCTCCGCACCGGTGTCCTGACAGCGATCGCCGCTGGCACCGTCCCCGAGATCACGACCGGCGAGGCGTTCGTCCACGAGTTCGCGTCCCTGGGCGCCTTCGCGGCCATCCCTGACCTGTCGCCTGACGTGTTCGTCCGCTCGACAATCCTCGGCTCGTTGTACAAGGACCAGCTGTTCGGCGTGCCGATCTACACGTCGCCGTTCGCCCTCGAGACCAACAAGCGGACCGCGCAGAAGGCCGGCCTGGACCCCAGCAAGCCGCCCAAGACGTGGGACGAACTCGTCGCGAACTCGCAGAAGGCGTTCGATGCGGGTAAAGGCGATTATGTCGGTTTCAACCTGTACGGTCCCGCACCCGACCGTGTCTACGGCACTGTGCTGCGCACGATTCCGTGGATCAACCAAACAGGCAAGCCGCTCGGAGACGATGCGGGCACCCAGGCCTACTTCAACGCGCCGGAGCACGTGGCCGCCTACGACCTCAGCCGCAAACTGATCAAGACGGCTGACCAGGGCAACACGTTCAGTGGCGATGAAGGCAAGCTGTACGCCTTCCTGTGGCAGGACAAGGGCGTCTACCAGGTGTCCGCCATCTGGAACGTGTTCAACGCCGTCGACTCCAAGGCTGATTCGATTTTCCACCCGCTGCCGCGTAAGGACGTGAACCAGAGCGGAAACGTCGTGCTCGGTAATGCCGTCTTCTCTCCGCTGGCCAAGGCGAAGAACAAGGATGGCGCCTTCGCGTTCGCCAAGTTCATGGCCGACCCCGAGACGCAGAAGCAGATCGGTCAGCTGTACGGGCAGCGTCTGCCGACTGTGACCGCGGTGCTGAAGGACTCGCAGCTGGAGAAGGCGCCCGCGTACACCGCCGCGTCCGCGGCTGTCCGGACCTTCGCCGACATCCTGCTGAACGAAGAGGTGCGGCCGGTTCCCCCCTACGCTAAGAACGCCGACAAGATCTGGGTCGCCTGGGGCGACACGTTCGGCAAGATTCTCCAGGGCAGCGATCCGATCCAGCCGCAGCTCGACGCACTCCAGCAGCAGGCCGAGAAGCTTCTGAAGTAGCCCCATGGCGTCTACCACGTTCCGAGCGCCGGCAGTCGCGGCGCCCGAGCGGAGCCTGGGCGATCGGTGGCGCCTCTGGCGGTGGCGTCACCGCCAAGGCTTCATCGCGTTTGTCGTGCTCACGCCCATGCTGGCGTATTTCCTGGTGTCGACCTGGATCCCGATCCTGGTCATGTTCGCCATCAGCTTTACCGAGTGGAACATCGTCCAGGCGCCGACGTTCATCGGTCTCGACAACTTCGTCCAGATCCTGACCGACGACTACTACCACAAGATCATCGGCACCACTGTCACCTTCGGCCTGGCGGACCTGGTCCTCGAGAGCACAGTCGGCCTGGTCATCGCGATGTTCCTCAACGAACAGCTCAAAGGCCGCGCCATCTATCGGACCATCTGGTACCTGCCGGTCGTCATCTCGGGCGCGGTGCTGGCCCAGACCTTGGCGGTTTTCCTGTATCCGAGTAAGATCGGCGCGCTCAATAGCCTGCTCGGGCTGGTCGGCATCGACCCGATCATCTGGACGCGCAGCGAATTCTGGATGCCGGTCTGGGTGGTCCTGTTCAGCGCCTGGCGCGGCGTCGGCGGGGTCGTCATTTTCTTCCTGGCCGGGCTGCAATCGATCGACTCTAACCTGTACGAGGCGGCCCAGATCGACGGCGCCGATCGGCAGCAGCTCTTCCGCCACATCACCATTCCGCAGCTCGCGCCTGTGACGCTGTTCATTTTCATGACAGCCCTGGTCCGCAGCCTCCAGATCTGGGAGGCGCCGCTCGTGCTCACGCACGGCGGTCCGAATAATTCGACAGCGACGATGGTGTACTCGATGTACAGCGATGCGTTCGGCAACCTGACGATGGGGACGGCCGCTGCGCAGAGTGTGCTCCTGCTGGTGGTGCTCATGGTGGTCAGTGGCCTGAACATGCGCCTCCTGCGCGTGAACCGCTGATGGCCAACGTCAAACGCCCGCTGTGGCTCTCTATCTTGATCTACGCCGTACTCACGGTGACCTCCCTGATCATCCTGTACCCGCTCGCGTTCATCGTGCTGGCGACATTCACCACGCCGGAGCAGTACCTGCGCACGGCGTTCTTTCCCCTTCCGAACGCGCTCGACTTCCACAACTACACAGAGATCCTGGCCAACTGCTCGCAGGGCTGCATCAGCGGTGCGCTCGTCATCACGACTATCCGCTGCCTCTGGTACATCGGCTGCGCAATGTTGGTCTCAGTGGTGGCTGGCTACGTGTTCGCGCGCCTGACGTTCCCCTTCAAGAACGCGCTCTTTCTGTTCTTCCTCAGCGGTCTCATGGTTCCCCCGCTGCTGACGACCCTGCCGCAGTACATCATGCTCGCCCGCTTCCCACTCATGGGGGACAACGACCTGTTTGGTGCGGGTGGCCACGGCATCATCAATGACTGGCCGGCGCTCGGCGTGTTCGGGCTCGTCAACGTGATAGCGCTGTTCCTGGTGAAGCAGAACTACGAGATGCTGCCGGCCGACTACGAGGAGGCCGCGCGCGTCGACGGTGCGGGCACGCTGCGGGTCATCTTCCAGATCTACGTGCCGATGCTGCGGCCGGCGTTGACGGCGGTCGCCGTGCTCGAGTTCGTCAACATCTGGAATGACTACTTCGGCCCTCTCATCTTCGTGGGCGGCAACAGCTCGATCACGCCGGTCGCGCTGACGGTCCAGCGACTGATCTACCAGTACACCCAGCGCCAAGCGGAGACGGTCGGCGATTTCCCGCTCATCTTCGCCGCGGCCACGCTCATGAGCATCCCAACGGTGCTCGTGTACCTGGCGTTGCAGCGCTACTTCGTCCAGGGCCTGGTTGGCATAGGGCTCAAAGGCTAACCCTCGTTCGGTCGGTTAGCTGGTTCACTTGCCAGCTAGCTCCTGCTAGCGATCGACGCGCCGCCAGATGGCTCCGCCGAGGCCAACCGCGAACACCAGCCCGTCCTGGGCGTAGTTTGGCGAGACCGCCAGCGCGACCACCGCCCTCTGCGTTAGCCCCTCGCTCCAGCTCGCAAATCGTTCGCCCTCATCGCGCGAGACGAACACCCCTTCGCCCGTCGAGACGAACACGCTGTTGCCGCCCGCCTCGCGCGACCCCGTTCGTGCCGGGTCAGCGCCGGCTTGCCACGCGGGTACGGTGACCACGCTCGTGATCTGAGCGTTGCGCGGCATCCGAGCTGCGTGCCAGACGGGACGGCGCTCGCCGCCGCGCAGCTCGTGGGAGTGCTCCACAACGCGCAAGACGCAGCCGCCGAGTCCGCCCAGCACATTGCCTCCAGGACCGACCGCGAGACTCAGCGCCCCTTCGGCGGGTTCGCGCAGGATTCGCTCCCAGCGCGGTGTCTGACGTGTCCGTCGCCACACGGACGCCTGGCCATCCTCGTCGCGCGTGCCTAGTAGGAGCGTGCCATCCGCGGCGATCTGGAGTGCAACGATCTCCGCTGGCTCCGTAAGCGCTTCGAGCGCGCGCCACGTTTGCCCGCCGTCGTCAGAGACGATGACGCCGTGCACATCGGTCGCCGCGACCACCATATCCGCAGCTCCGCCCCTCGCCTGGGGTGTGCTCGCCTCGTTGCGCTTGACGGCAGCGATGGCCGTGACGTTCAGATCCGCATCGGTCGTGCGCCGCCATGTGCAGCCGGCGTTGGTACTCCGGTACACGCCTGCCGACGTCGCCGCGAAGAGCTGCCCGTTCCGTCCGTGCGCGACCGCCAGAACCGCGCCCTCGAGGCCGTCATTGCGCGCCGCCCAGGTCCGCCCACCATCCGACGACCACTCCAGCCCGCGCTGGAGTCCAGCCGAGAATAGGCTGGCGTCCTGTCCGAAACGCGGCGAGAGCGCCAGGCCGAGCACCACCCCCGCGGCCAGCCCGGGCGCCTCCAACGACCAGGTCACCCCGCCATCCTCCGACCGCGCCACCCCGTCGCGCGGCAAGCCCGCCAGCAGCACCGAGCCCGCGAATGCCAGGCTCAGCACCGGCCCCAGCTCCGCGCCGGTCAGTCGCCAGCTCCGACCACCGTCATGCGACATCCAGACTCCGCAATCCGTGGCCGCCGCAATGCGCCCACGTGCGTCCGAGGCGAGCGCGGTCACGCTGCGCCCCGCGAGCGCCTGCGCCACACTCCAGTGCACACCGGTATCGTCAGAGTGCAGGAGTCCATGCCTCTCCGTGCCGAGCAGGACCGTCACGTTCGACTCCGCGCCAGACACGAACGCGATGCATTGGACCGCTGCCTCATCGGTCAGACCGAGCTCTACCTCGCGCCACGCGCGACCACCGCTGCGCGTTCGGTACAGCCCCGAGGCGGTCCCCGCGAACCCCAGGTGGTCCTTCGCAAAGGTCGGGGACAGGGCCAAACTGAGCACCGACGTGTCGCGCAGGCCAGCATTGGCACCCGTCCACGTTCGGCCATTGTCTTCGGAGCGCAATACGCCATCAGCCTCGCTGCCGGCCAGGACCAGCTCGGGAGTCGCCGCAAGGCACAGAACACGACTGCCGGTCAGCCGGCGCTCCCACGTCTCCCCGCCGTCGGTCGATCGATATAGTCCGTCAGACGCCGCGGCGAACAGCGTCCTCTCGTCTGCTGCCGCCACCGCTTCGGCGAACGGCACAGACGGTCCGCTGGCAGTCGGCTCCCAGGTCGTTCCGCCATCGCGCGAGCGGTGCACGCCCGCCCAGGTCGCCGCCAGAACCTCGCCTCTGGTGGCAGTGAGCCCCGCCACAGTCCCGCCGCGGGGCTCGGCCAGTCTCTCCCACGCCGTGGTGGCTGGCACGCTACGGTTCGAGCGCCAGCGGCGCGTTCCGGCGATGGATCAGCACTTCGGCGCTCAAGGCAGGCGCGACCGCGCTCGTCGCCGCCTCCAGCGCGGACGCGACCACCTCGAGTGGATCCACGATGCCGGCCGCCCAGGCATCGACCCACTCACCGTGGACCACGTCGAACAGCCACGACGCGCCGCGCACTGTCGCCTCCGCCACGATCGGCCCGGACTCCAGCCCCGCATTGCGGGCGATCACGGCCATCGGCTCTGCCAGCGCATCTGACAGGGTGCGCAGGCCCACACCCTCGTCGCCCGACGTGCGTTCGGCGAGCGCCTGAATCGCCGGTACGCACGCCAGCAGCGCCAGCCCGCCGCCCGGCACCACCCCTGAGCGCACGGCCGCTCGCGCCGTCTTGACGGCCGACGCGACGCGCACCTTGCGTTCCGCCTGCTCGATTTCGGTAGCAGCACCGACGCGAATCGCGGCTGCCGTGCCAGCGAGCTTGCCGATGCGCTCGCGGATGCGGTCGCGCGCTACCTCGTCGCCCGCTAGGTCGTCGATCTGCGCGCGTGCCTCAGCCATCCGCTGTCGAATCGCGCTCCTATCACCCTGGCCGCCCAGGACGGCGAACGCTGTCCGATTGGCCCACGCCTGGCGTGCCCGGCCCAGATCCGCGGACGTCACCTCCGTCAGCCGATCTTGTCGCTCTCTGGCAAGGCATCGCCCGCCGGTAGCCACGGCGATGTCGTCCAGGATCGCGGTGCGGTCACTTCCGTGCGATGGTGCCCGCACGGCCAGCACGTTGTCGAGCACCGCGCGCTCTCGGTTCACAACCAGCAGCCCGATCGCCGAGTCGCGGATCTCCGTCGCGATCACGAACAGCGTGCGGTCGCCGGCCGCGACGCACGCCTCGACGGCCGGCAGAAGCTGGTCGGCCGAGTCGAGGTCGAAGTCGGTGATGAACAGACGCGGGTTGACGACCCGCGCGATGTGCTCGCCCGGCTTGAGCAAGAACGTCGAGACGTAGCCACCCTGCTCCCAGCGCATGCCGTCGAGGTACTCGTAGCCGGTCGTCGTGCCCTGGGCATCCTCAACCACGATCGACCCGTCAGGGCCGACCGCGTCGACGATCTGGCCGAGCGTGTCGGCGAGCTCCGCGTCACCCAGGCCACCGATCACTACCTGGGCGATTTCTTCGGGCAGTTCGATCGGCCGCGCCTGGGCTCTGAGCGCCGCGAGCGCGACAGGTACGCCACACTCAAGCCCGCGTCGGAGGGCGGTGGGATCGCCGCCCGCGGCGATGTAGCGCGTCGCTGCCCTGAGGAGCGCCTCGGCGAGAACGGCAGCGGTGGCCGTGCCGTCGCCGGTCCGTTCGAACACGCGCCAGACCAGATGGCGAATGAGCTTGCCGCCCATGTCCTCGAACGGGTCGGCGAGCTGGATGGTGCGGCGAGCGATCAGGGCGGCCTGGTCAAGGATCTCGGGGGGCTGGCTGCCGAGCTGTCGAGCGATGGCGACGGTGCGCGGCATCGGTCCGAGCGTGGGTCGCAGCAGGCGCGTCATGGCGCTCACCCCCCGCAACAGCGCTGCTCGCGCGGCGGTCGGGTCGGCCAACAGCAACACGCTGGGAGCTACGGACGGGCGGGGCGGGGGCGGCATCGAAAGGACGTGGTCACGAACGGCGGAGGGTAGTTGGCCGCACGGCCGCGCGTCAAAGGGGTCCGGCAACGAGTGCTGCATTTTCGGGCCATTTCGAAAATCGCATAGAGGCGACGTACATGGTTCCCCTGCTTCTACTGACTGGGTTAGGTACAGCTTCGCAGCCGGACTCTGGCGGCATTTTGCCCGTGCTCGAGAAGTTCGGGAGCGCAACGTCTGCTGAGCAGGTGCATTCCGACACCCATTGCCGAGCGCCTCCGTGCAGAGGTTGCTGAGACAGGACGCCCATTCATGCTGGGCCCGTTCGTCGTGGGCATGGGCGCGCAAAGTGGGTCAGATGACGTGACATCCCGCCACACAGGCGCGTCGGCGCATCTGCCTGAGAGGAAAAGAGAATGACCCACTCAGTTCAGGTCAACGAGCTGGCCTCGGCGTGGCGACGCCGCTTACGAGAAGCGTACGGCACGTGGAGCAAGGCGGCCGCCTGCTGCTTGGCTGCCTCGCCGCGCCGGTCGTAGCGCGCCGTGGTCTGCACCTGGGCGTGGCCAGCGAGCTTCTGCACGGTGCTGAGGTCAGCTCCGGCATCGAGCAGATCGGAGATGAACGAGCGCCGGAGATCGTGGGGTGAGAAGTGGGCGACGCCGGCCTCCTGGCCACGGCGGCGCGTCACGTACAGCATGGCCTGAGCGCTCAGCCGACGGCAGTGGAGCTTGCCCCCTTGGTCACCGGCCAGAACAGTGGCCCAGGCTCCAGGCCACGTAGCGCCAGCCAGTCGTCGAGGGCCTCCTTGGCGCCGTGGCGCACATACGCCAGGCGCTCCTTGTTGCCCTTGCCGAGCACCCGCAGCGCCCCGGCCTCGCGATCGACATCCTCCAGGTCCAGGGCCGCGGCCTCGGCCCGCCGCACGCCGGCCCCGTAGAGCACGGCCAGGATGGCGCCATCGCGGATGGCCAGCGGGCTGGGGTCGTCCTGGCAGGCGCCAAAGACGGCGCGTAGCTCGCCCTGACGGAGTGCCCGCCCGCGCGGCAGGACCGAGCCGCGCACGGTCGGCACGTCGGCGGCGCGGTGGTAGTCCTCGGCGGTGACCGTCCCGAGACGCCAGCACTCCTTGAGCACGCCGCGCAGAGCGGACAGGTGCTGATTGGCCGTGGCCACCGCGTAGCGCTGGGCCAGCTCGGCCCGGACGGCGGCGGTGTGCGGGTAGCGGAGCGCGGACCAGTCCAGGGTCAGGGCGTCGCACTGGCCGCCGCTGAGCAGGCGGGCGATGGTGTCGAGGGCGCCGCGCATGACGCGGCGGGAGCGCGGGGAGCCGAGGCGGGCGAGGTAGATGGCGGCCGGATGCCGGTCAAGAGGGCCAGCAACCGGAAGTGCCAGAGGATGGACGTCGCGGACGACCAGGGTCACGGGGTCACGCGCCGCGGGCTCTCATGAAGGCGCGGGCTCCTTTTAAAGAGGGAGAGGGAAAAAGTCACCACCACAGCCCCTATTATGATTGCAAAGGAGCATTTGCATACATAATGCACGCGGGCTTTTGCGGGCCCTTCGGGCATCCAGGGGGGCTGTTAGGGCCCTGCAAGGTTGTCTAGGATCCTGCAACCTGTCCGGGCACCCCACCTCTCTCACGCGTCAAGTCCGTGCGCGCCTGCCTGCTCGCCGTCGGCCTCTTGCGTGACGAAGGCCCCTCCCTTTGCCCGAGGGCGGGTGACGTAAAGAGCCGCGAGGCACGCGTGCGGCACGCCTCCGGGACACTTGGGCAGGTCAGCAGCCGTCTCCCACGCGCCGCCGGGTGTTTTTTGTCACCGCCGCACGGACTCGCCTACGCTGCTCCCAGCGAGAGCGGAGGTAGCCCACCCTCCTCGCGCTGGCTCGTGGGACATATGACCCGTTGGTGGCTCCGCCCGTTCCGGGACCGCCAGCACTCTCTAACCACAGAGGAGTGCGGCATGGCCCGTCACCAGGTGAGGCTTTTCGTGGACGATCCCGCCCTGGAGCGCGTGTTGGGGGAGCTGTTCCCCGATGCCTGCGACACCGTGCCGCGCGCGCGGTCACTGGAGGAGGTCAGGAGTGAGCTGACCGTCCAGTCGGTGGCCGTGATCACCGCGGAGGCGTGGGTGCGCACGGCCTATCAGGCGTTGAGCGGCGCGCAGCGGGAGCAACTGCTCGGCCACGGGCGGACGGCCGCCGTCATCCTGCTCAGCGGGGATGCCTTGGTGGAGGGCAAGGCAGGGAGTGGTGGCGGGACCGCCATCATCGTGGACCAGCCCTACCAGCTGGAGCGTCTGGCGATCCTGGTGGCGGCGGCGGCCGGCCATGAGCCGCAAGCGGATTCCGCCCCCGCCTAGCAGGCCGGCGCTCCACCGTGGCGGGTGGCTCAGCCCCGGCGGTCCGCACCGCTCCACCCGCCGGCTGGGTGCGGCGCGCCGAGCGTGAACGCACCCCTGGATCTGGCGCTCATCACACGGCGCGTGCTAGCCGCCGAGCTTCGGCCCGGCCAGCTGGCGCTGTTCCCCGACACCGACCAGGCGTGGGTGATCTTCTTCGCGGAGACCTATGGCGAGGACGTGCCGCTGCTGCTTGCAGAGATTGCGCGCCTGGTCGAGGAGCTACGCCTGGCGCGGCAGCACAAACAGGAGCAGGCATGAACGTGAGCGACGTGCCGCAGGGGGTGCTGTCCCGCCGTGCCGTTGGGCTGCGGGAGCAGGTCACCAACGTGCGCATCCAGCGTGCGGTCGCTCTGCTCATCCTTGTCGGGACTGTCCTGGTGACAAACCACGCCGCCTTTGCCGCGTGACTGTTTAGCGGGGTCGTGCGGCTTGGGACCCCACGGTGGCGTCCAGCGCGGCAGGTGTCGCGGGGGCGGGGGCGGGGGCGTCGGGTGCTGGCACTGTCGGCAGTCGGGCCACGTGCGGAGCACGGTCTGGGCGGCTCGTTCCTGGTCGTGGTTGCCGCTCCGCCACCACTCGATAACGTGACCGCACTTGGCGTAGGTGAACTGCCAGAGTTCGCCGTGCTGGACCAGCTCGCCGAGGTCCCCGACGTGCATGACGAGATACTCGCACTTTCGCCCCTGAAGCGCCTACGCCGCGGCTGATGAGAGCGGAAGTGGCGTGACGGTGGCGTCAATGAAGTTCTGGTGGGGTGAGGATGCCCGTGTCCCAGGCGGGCGACTCACTGATGAAACGCCCTGGTAGCGTCCCGGTCACGCTGCGGTCACGTACCGTGTGGAGACTGGCGGCGTGCGGTCAATCAGACGCGGGCTTGCTAGGGCTCGGTGGGCGGCTCCTGCAGCAGATCATCAGCATCCACGCGCAAGATCTCAGCCAAGCGGCGAACGGTTGCCACGTCAGCTAGACCACCCGACTCGAGCCGTTGCACCGTCCCGAGGTCGATGCCTACGAGGTTGGCGATCTCCTGCTGAGCGATGGCGCGACGGACACGCCAGTAGAAAAGTCCGGGCAGGACAGGACGCGGCATTCCCCGCTGAGGCTACTACTGCGTGCACACGCGCTTGAATCGCCGGGAAGCGCCGCGGAGATGCCGGTAG
>JAABUQ010009666.1_pt1 | contig 12964 bp, 15 predicted proteins | sample 5560001 | NCBI WGS metagenome assembly JAABUQ01 (sample SAMN10711888, study PRJNA513371) | rock metagenome | isolation source: Antarctica rocks | place: Antarctica: Victoria Land, Finger Mt nord | collected 2015-12-18 | reverse complement strand
CTGGCTAGAATCGGCGGTCGGTGCCGCTGAAGCGGCCGGCGGCCCGGCAGCGCCCACGTAGCTCAGTCGGTAGAGCACTTCCTTGGTAAGGAAGAGGTCTCGGGTTCGAATCCCGACGTGGGCTCCACCTTCTCGCTTCGAGTTCATTCGAAGCGTTTCCTATCTCCTTCCATGGTCTTAAATGGGCTTCGGAAGACTGTCGATTGTTGCAAGGATGAGCTTCAATGTAGGGCCTTGACGACAAAGCCGCTACACCAGTAAACTGCTCAACCGATGCCCGAGTTGACCGTCGTCGAAGGCAAGTCCAGCCAGCTCGGCCGCCTGATCGACGACTACCTTGCCCACTGCCGGGCGGCCGGCCTCTCTTCCAAGACCATCCGGCACGGCTACGGCTATCCGCTTCGCTCGGTCTTCCTGCCCTGGTGCGCTGAGCACGATGTAGAGCGGCTGTCACAGCTAAACAGCCGTGTGCTCGATCGCTTCGTCGCCGACCTCCTGGAGTACGGTGGCCGGCGGGGCGAGCTCAGTAAGCACAGCGCCTGGACCTACGCCAAGGCGGCCAAGCGCTTTTTGGCCTGGGCCAAGGAGGAGGGGGAGGAGGTCGAAGGGCAGGTCAAGCTGCCCAGGCTGCCGCGCCGGCTGGTCGAGACGCTGGAGCGGGATGAGATCCAGCGCCTGGCCGATGCCGCCCAGAGCGAGCGGGACGCGCTCATCGTGCGGCTGCTGGCAGACACCGGGATCCGGGTCGGTGAGTTGGTCAAGCTCCGCCGGGAGGACCTGATCGAGCGCGAGCGCAGCCATTTCCTCAAGGTGCTGGGCAAGGGAGATCGCGAACGGCTGGTGCCGCTAGCGCCAATCCTCTACCGGCGCCTGGTCCGCTACGCCGAGAGGCAGCGGCCCACCGATACCAACAGCGACCGCCTCTTCCTCTCCCGCCGCCGGAGCCGGACCAGTGGCGACTACGAGCCCCTCACTGAGAGCGGGGTGCAGCAGCTGGTGCGCGAGTTGGGTGAGCGAGCGGGGATCAAGAAGCGGGTCCACCCCCACCTCTTCCGGCACAGCGCGGCGACCCACATGCTGCGCCGCGGGATGAACCCGTTGCTGGTGGCGCAGGTGCTGGGCCACTCCTCGCTGGCCATGATCCAAAACGTCTATTCCCACCTGACCGACCTGGACGCCCACGCTGCCCTGATCGCGGCGCTGCGGGAAGACACCTGAGCCGACGAGATCAGTGCGGCGAGCGGTCGATCACCGCCTCGAGCCCTGACACTGCGGGCTGCTTGTGGAGCGCCCTGGCCAGTCGTAGCAGGGTGCTCGGCCGGACGCCGCTGCCGGCCAGCGCCCGGGAAATCGTGCCCTCGCTGATACCCGCGGCCCTGGCCAGGCTGCGCTGGTCCCAACCGCGCACAGCCGCCTGGTAGCGGAGTTCCTCCGCTTGGATCCGGATCATGAAGGACACACCTTCGACGGCGGCCGCGCAGCATAATCTGCCCAGCTCATCGTTCGCGACCTCGCTCCCGTTGCTGGCGTTGTAAAGCTTCCCGTTCTGCCTCCAGCTCATAGCGCCGAGCAAGGCGCCTGAAGGAGCGAGTCAGCCGAGGTAAATGCGTTCGCCAGGGCGGGTTGCTTCGACGATCGCTGCGCAGGCGGAGTCGGTGTTCTCGCGACACTCGGCTCCGCTGGACCGGCTCGAGCTCCAGGGACCGGCCGCCACGCTGCCGCTCGAGCTCGTGATGCAGGCTCAGCTTCATCCGGGCCAGCCGGTCGCGGGTGACGACCAAAGTTCGGAACTGACCGGTGCGAACTCACGTTGCGCTGCCATGACGACGTGCACATGAGGGTGAGCAGTGTTGCGGTGCTCGGCCGCCAGCCAGGGCGGCAGGCCGCCGGTGCCTGCATCCTGCTCCAGCTGTGCCATCACCGAGCGTGTCACGGCTCGCAGGTCGAGTCCTTCGGCCCGCTCGGGCGAGATGACCAACTGGTAGACGGCTCGCTGCCGGTGACCTTCCGGCTGCGAGGCTTGCCGATTCGTCTGGGCTAGTGAGCCGGCCACAAAGACGCCGAGCTGCTTGCGCTCCAAGTCGCCGGCGGAGCCTTGTGGGCCGAAGAGCCGCCCGTCGTTGAGCGCCCGATCGCGATGGGCGACGTACTTGAGCAGTCCGCTCATCTGACGCTCTGACTGCGCCGGCTGGTGGTGGTCGCGGTACTGGACGTAGCGGAGAAAGCCACTCAGCGCCCGCCCGACTTTGGGACCAGCGCAGCTGTATCTGATCGACAGGATGGCGCGCTCGCTCAGCGGACGTCCTCCAGATGCCGTTTCAGCTCCTCCAGCCTCTCTTCGGCGTAGCTGAGCGCAGCCGCCCGGCCCTCTCTGGAGCGAGACCTGCCCTCTGGGAACATCGACTCCAGGAATCTGAGCACATTCTCCGTAGCGACCAGCGCGGCCAGGGCGGGGAGGTCGTCAGCGTCGGAGGGTCAGCGCACGGCCTCGCTGGCGGTGGCCGGATGCGATGACATGGCGTTCTCCAGAAGCAGGCGAGCGAAAGCGCCGACCGAGATGCCGGAACGCTGAGCGCAATCCGCCAACTCGGAGGAGAGCCGGACAGGCAGCCGCAGCTGCAGTCGCCGCCTCGGGTTCTCGGGCTCACCAACGCCGCTCATGTCCAACCTCCACTGATTGCCGCACACGAACCCGGCCCCGACGCTCGAGGCCACGCGGAACCAGGCGTCTCCTCGACGCCTCCACCGCGCGTTAACGGTTGCTGACGCCGGCCAAGCCGCTGTCAGCCCCAGGCAGCGCGGGAAAGGGTGAGGGCTGCATCGAGCCTCACCTCTAAATCGGGCTCTCAGACCTGGCTCAAAGCCGGGACTCACCCTCGAGGCAAATCTGCCTCTAGACACTTAAATGCGCATCGATGAGGTCCCTTTCTATCATGGTGTCATGGTGTCGAACGAGAGGACCAAGCTTCAGGCGCTGACTTTGCGTATCCCGGAGCAGGAGTACCAGCTTCTCCGGGCACTAGCCTTCGCCGAAGATCGGAGCATCAACGAACTGGTCCTGGCGAGCATGCGAGCCGTTATCGGTGAACAGCGGCCACGACTGGAGGAGATCCTGGCCCGGGCCCTCGACGCTCGGACGGCGCGGGGGCAGCCGACCGATCCGCCACGCAATCCGCACGGCAAAGGCCGGCGTCCGCGGACGCCGCGGACGTAACCGCCACTGGTTGGCTTCCTCAACGAGTCACGGCGGGTGGGGAGTCGTTAGAGTCTCGACCGACGCCGGCAGACACTGAAGTGGGGAGGAGTACACCCCCTCCAAGCAGCGCTCATCTCCTCGGCCACCGCTTCCGCAGCGCCGCCCCGCGTGCCTTGGCCAGACGACGGTCAGAGACAGTCAGACGACGGCCAGACGACGGAAGAGCGGCTGGCCGAGCTCCCTCGCATTCCGGCGGAGACGGCCAGCGTCCGCGGACGTTTTTTCTGCGGCTTGGACGTGATCCTTCAATTGGCCAGGATCGGCGACGGTCCCAGGTTGGCTCAAGGCGTCGTCGGAACCGTCGAACGACGCATCCAACTATGCCAACTCTGCTTTCCTGCCGCCTCGAGGCTGGAGGCAATCTGGCTCACTCTGGAGTCACACTGACCACCTTCGGCGGTAGCAAGATATATGGGGCCCCTGCCCCCATCTGTAACCGCAGGGGGGCCGTACGCTGCCTGTCGTGGATGACCTCACTGAACTCTTGCGGGCTCTCCGCCGTCGCGGCTGGTCCGTCGAGCACGGCCGACATCGCTGGATCTGCCGCCCGCCAGGGGGGAGAGGGGCGCGGCGTCACGCTTTCGTCGACACCCAAGGGGTCCCGCTGGCTGTACGCTGCTCTGAAGGAGATCAGGCAGCTGGACCCCGCATTCGAGTTCCGAGGCCGCAGCGGCCGCTAACCAGAGTGATGCTGTGCGAGATCGGCGTTGAGACCACCCCTCTGGGGCTGGTGGAGCGGTCGGAGATGGCGGCGCTGAGCGAGGCGCTACTGGACGTGCTGAAGCAGAGCGACGTCGATGATGCCGTGGCGACGTTCGACGAGGACCGCCGCGTCCTGGGGGCCCGATTCCTGATCGAGGCGCCCGACCTGATTGAGGCGTGGACCTCCTTTCAGAGCCTCAACTTTCTGAGCGCAGTCGTGATCGCCATCAAACAAACCCTCCCTGGCAGCCGGTTTCCAGGCGGCACTGTCGTCGAGGGGAACGCAGTCACCCTGCAGAGGTTCGAGGTAGGACTCGTCGCGGCCGCGTAGGGCCTTGCTGTCGGGGTCATGGACGGACTTGGGCACGGCTTTCCACCCGACTTCGCCAGGCGGCTGCCGAGGCTGGTCAAGCTCTAGATTGGCCTTCGATAGAGCATTTGCGGCGACAGGCGGTCAACGGGCGGCCGCTTGATCATCTCAGGCGCGTGGCGTCCTGGAAGGGGCGAGCCTGCACTGCGAGCATAGTCGCATAGCGATGCTGGGTTTGGACCTGCTTCGGACTCGGCGGAACGAGATCCTCAAGCTCGCTGATTGCCGGGGGGCTACAAACCTTCGCGTCTTCGGGTTGGTGGCCCGCGGCCAAGCCGGCGAGGCAAGTGACTTGGACCTAATAGTGGAGATAGATCAGTGTCGGACGGCGCCCGACCTCTGCGGGTTGATGGTCGACTTAGAGGACGCCTTTGGCGCGCCGGTTCATATTGTGGAGATGGCGTCTCCGCCAGATCCGCTTCTAGCGAAGGTCCTGCCGCGATCAGTGGCCCTGTGAACGAGGAAACGGAACGTCAATACCTGGTTCACCTCTTGCTAAGCCTCGATCGGATTGGGCGATACGTCGGCGAATCGCACGGAGGAGGCAGGCGGTTCGATCCGCTTCGCTCCACCATGTTGTAGTTTGCGACAGGTGTGACACAACGCGCAACGCATCGCGTCATCCTCGCTGCTCACCGCCGACTACCGGCAAGAGGGATCCGAGCAGGCCGTCCGAGCCGACTCGGGTGTCCCAGTCCCGCTCGCGGTAGCCGTTGTGGGAGTTGGTCGTTCGGTCGAGCCCTCGCTGTACTCGGCACCGCAGAGCTGCTGGGCTTCCGCGCCGATCAGCTCCTGCACCATAGTGAGAGCATCTCCCGGAGCAGATCAGGTGCGCTTCGTGCAGCTCCTCGCGCACCCAGATCACGACATCCCGGTCCATACTGGGGCATGGTCATCGGTTCATCTCCTCTGTCGGTGTGGTTGTTGGCAAGGATGACCGACAGTCGTCGTTCGTTCGGGAAAGCTCAGCGCCCCCTGTGCACCACGCGCCTCGACGCTAACCGACCCCGTGGCTGGTCCCGGCGCTGAAGCGCGGGCCTCGGGATCTCCACCGAGTGCTCGAACGAGGGTTGACCCCGGCCCAATCGACCTAAGGTCGGCAGCCGTGCCCCCCTCAGGCGCCCCCTTACGGTCTCTCCTCTACGCTCACTCCCGGGCGCAAAACGGGCACCGTCATGAGTTAGCTGCTCACCTTATGGCGGTTTCGGCCCGAGCCCAGACTTTCGCCGAACCCCTGGGCGCCAAAGGGCTCGCTGCGGCGGCGGGGTCATGGCACGACCTGGGCAAAGCCTCCCCCGAGTTCCAGCAATACCTGCGTGCCTGTGAGGCCTCTCCAGCGAGGGACGGCCGGGGCCCTGACCACAAGTCGGCGGGTGCGGCCCACGCGCTCCGGCGCGGAGTGGGCCCGTTGGCGCTCCTCATCCAGGGTCACCACGGCGGACTGTCGGACTTCGCGGCGTCACGAGCGTGGCTGAAGGAGAGCATGTCCGACAAGGCCATCGACAGCCTGCTGGGCAGCCTTCCCGAGGACTACCGGTCGCTCCTCGACATCCCGGTCGACCCTCTTCCGAACCTGCCCAAGATCGATGCAGAAATGTTCTTACGCCTCTTGTTCTCCTGTCTCGTGGACGCAGACGGGCTGGACACAGAGGCGCACTTCAATCCACGCCTGTTCAGCGCTCGTGATATCGCGCGACCGAGCATTGAGTCCCTGGATTCGACTGCCCAGGCCGCGCATGCCTCGCTCGTCCAACACCTGCCGCCGACCCTAGTGAACAGCGTAAGGGGCCAGATCTTTGACCTGGCGATGGAGGCCGCCTCGGCGAGCCCAGGATTGTTCCGCCTGGCAGTGCCGACCGGTGGGGGCAAGACGATCACCGGGATGTCATTCGCCACCCGGCACGCGCTGATGCACGGTCTTCGCCGCGTCGTCGTGGCGGTCCCCTTCACAACAATCACCGAGCAGACGGCCAGCGTGTACCGGTCGATCCTGGGCCCAGGCAGCGTGATTGAACATCACAGTGCCTTCGATCCCACCGCGGTGGGTGATCAGCCGCCCCTGGCCCGCCTCTGGTCGCGATTGGCTGCCGACAACTGGGATGCCCCAGTCATCGTGACGACCACCGTGAGGCTCTTCGAGAGTCTGCTCGGCAACCGGGTCTCCGACAGCCGTAGGCTCCACCGGTTAGCGCGGGCCGTCATCATCGTGGACGAGGCCCAGGCACTCCCGGTTCATGTGCTGGAGCCGGCCATGCATGCACTGCAGCAGCTTGTTACGCAGTACGGGACCACAATTGTGCTCAGCACAGCAACCCAGCCGGTATCTGACAAACCCGCCCTCGCCTGGTTGTCGACTGCTCGGGACATCGTGCCGCAGCCAGACCGGTTCTTCGAAGCGTTGGGGCGCGTCAAATGGGAACTGGCCGGCGAGTGGCAACACGCCCGCGTCGCCGAGGAGATCGCGATCAGGCCGAGCGCCCTGGCGATCCTGAACACCCGCAAGGATGCCATCCGAGTCCTCGGCCGCTGCCCCGCTGGCACATTCCACCTATCGACCCTCCTCTGTGGCGCGCACCGGAGAAAGGTGCTCTCCCAAGTGCGGGAGCGACTAGCGACGGGGCAGGAGTGCCGGCTCGTCAGCACCCAGGTCGTCGAAGCTGGTGTGGACTTGGACTTCCCGGTCGTCCTGAGGGCGATGGCACCGCTTGACAGCATCATCCAGGCCGGGGGGCGGTGCAACCGCGAGGGGCTGCTCGACCGGGGCCTGGTCGTCGTCTTCGAGGGCGGTGGGTCCCCGCCCGGGGCCTACCGAACTGCTACCGACATCACCCGGAGTGTGATGGCACGAGGTGCGCAGGACTTCGACGACCCCGGCCTCGTCGCAGACTACTTCCGGGCGCTTTTCCAGAGTGTGAACCTGGATAGGAATAACGTCCAGCTTCACCGGCGGAACCTTGCTTACGAGGAGGTAGCTCGGCGCTTCCGCATGATCGAGGACGAGGGTACTCCTGTCGTGGTGCCGTACGGAGAGGGGGAGATTCTGGCGAGGACTGCGGCCAGGAGCCAGGATCTCGGGCAGGCTCGGAAGGTCTGGAGGGCACTTCAACCCTTTACTGTTAACCTCCGCGAGCGTGAGCTGGAGCGGGCTCGAGGGGAAGGCTGGATCCGCGAGGAAGCTCAGATTCTGCTATGGACTGCCCCCTACGACGAGGTCCTCGGCGTGGGGAGCGTCTTGATGGAGGAGATCGATGCCCCATCCACCGCTTGAGGTTCGGGTGTGGGGGGACTTCGCCTGCTTCACGCGGCCTGAGGCGAGGGGGGAGCGGGTCTCTTACCCGGTGATGACGCCCTCCGCGGCTCGTGGAGTCCTGGAGGCGATCTTTTGGAAGCCGGAGTTCCGCTGGAAAGTAGAGGAGATCTGGGTCTTGCGGCCGATCAAGTTCTTCTCGATTCTCCGCAACGAGGTGACCAAGAAGGCCGCAGTCAGCGGGATCAGGCACTGGGATCGCGGGGATGGCTTCTTCGCGGAGGAGGACCGAGCCCAGCGCCACACTCTCGCCCTTCGTGATGTGGCCTACATGATCCGGGCGGACGTCGACGTCAAGAGCGGCGTCGAGGAGCACCCGGCGAAGTACCGGGACCAGTTTCGCCGGCGTGTCGAACGCGGTGCCTGTGCGTTCACCCCCTATCTCGGCTGCCGTGAGTTCTCAGCATTCTTCGGCCCCAGAGTGCCCGGCGAGCAGCCCATCGAAGAGACCGCAGAGTTGGGTCGGATGCTTCTTGACGTCGAGTACTCCCAGACCAGGTCCGGCCACGGCACGCCGCGCTTCTTCGAGGCCCGGATTGCGGATGGCGTGATCGCCATACCCGGGGTGGCTTGACCCGTGCTGCTGCAGAAATTGCGCGATCTAGCTCGCGAACCCGAGGTGATCGCCGAGATACCTCGAGACGCTTACAAGAAGGTCAGGGTTCGTCATAAGGTCAGGCTTGACCGATCTGGCCAGCTTCTCGGCGTAGTTGATCTGGCGGAGAGCACGAAGCCTCCAGGAAACCGCGGGATCGAGATGGAGGTGCCCAATGTGGTGCGCACGTCCAAGGTGAGGCCGATCTTGTTCGCAGACGGACCGGACTACACCTTCGGCCTGGGCCCCAGCGGCAAGGAAACTCGCACCGAGGCAGCCCATCTGGCCTACAAGGCGCTGGCCGCGGAGTGTGCCGATACGGTGAACGTGCCGGAGGTTACCGCCGTAGTCCGATTCCTTTCCAGCGGTGCGGTCCCGGCATCGATCGATCCGGCCGCTGACGCCATCTGCTTCGAGGTCGAGGAGAAGGTCGTCACCGACCTGCCAGATGTGATCAGCTTCTGGGCTCAGAAGGTCAGAGGGGTAGGCAGCGAACCGACCGGGGATTGCCTGGTCTGCGGGGAGGCAAAGCCGATCGTCTCTCGCTGGCCCGTCGTCATCCGCGGAATCCCTGGCGGGCAGACCTCCGGCAACCAGCTCGTTTCTGCCAACGCGGCCGCATTCGAGTCATATGGCAGGGAGGCCTCCGCTACGGCCCCGACCTGCTACGACTGCGCGCGCGAGTCGGCGCTCGGTCTCAATTGGCTCCTCTCGAGACCCGACCACCATATCCGCACCTCGAACGACTCCGTCTTTGTGTTCTGGACCCGAGGAGGCCAGGCCGAGTTCAATCTGGCCACGATGATGACCGACCCAGGCCCGGACGATGTGAGGGAACTGCTGCAAGCTGTGAGGACCGGGCGGCGCGGAGCGGTCGAACTGGAAACGGCTCGCTTCTACGGTGTCTCGCTCACACCAAGCCGCTCCCGGATCGCGGTCCGCAGCTGGATCGACACGAGCGTCCCCGAGGCGAAAGCGAATCTTGCCTGCTACTTCGACGCCCAGAAGATCGTCCAGCCCTCTGGAGCGACACCCGTCCCGATCCCGCTCCGACGTCTGCTGCTGGCTACCACACGGGATGAGCACGATCCGAAGTTCGTGCATCCGAGTCTGGCCGCCGATCTGCTGAACCTGGCAGTCAGCGGCATCCCCTTGCCGCCTTATCCGATCGCGCTTGTTCTTCGGCGAGTCACATCCGAGCAAAAGTTGCGCGTTTCCCACGCCAGGGCGGCGCTGATGAAGTTGGTGCTGGCGGGTGGTGTTCCCAACCTACAGAAGGAGGCGTTCATGCAACGACTGGACTCCCAAAGCGGCGACCGCGCATATCTTTGTGGCCGGCTCCTGGCCGAACTCGAGGCTGTCCAGCGTGCAGCCCTTGGGAACCCCAAAGCCAGCATCACCGACCGCTATTTCGGCGCCGCCTCGTCTGCGCCAGCGACAGTGTTCGGACCCTTGCTCCGCAATGCGCAGAACCACATGGGTAAGCTGCGCCGCGACCGATTTGGAACCTACCTGGCGATCGACCGCCGACTTCAGGAGATCGCCTCACGGCTGACCTCCCTGCCCAATGTGCTGACCATGAAGGAGCAGGCGGTGTTCGCCCTCGGCTACTACCACCAGAAGGCAGAGGATCGGGCAGCAGCCATGGCAGCGAAAGACGCCCATCTCGCCCTCGCTGTCGAACCCGACGAGGACGAAGAGGAGAATCACTCATGAACGAGATCCACATCGACCCCAAGAAGCGTCACGACTTCAAGCTCATTTTCGACGTCACAGACGGCAACCCCAATGGTGATCCCGACGCCGGCAATCTGCCTCGGGTCGACCCCGAAACGATGCAGGGCCTGGTCACGGACGTTTCGATCAAACGCAAGATCAGGAACTACGTCGACGCCGTGAAGGGAGCCGCCGGCGCCCCCTGGCGGATCTATGTCCAAAATCGAGGCGCGGCGCTGAACAGCCTCCACCAGCAAGCCTACGACGCACGGGGGATCAGGTCGACCGGCACGAAGCAGAAGCGCGATGATGTCGATATCGCGCGGGCGTGGATGTGCGAGCAGTTCTTCGATGTCCGCACTTTCGGGGCGGTGATGACGACGGGCGTCAATTGCGGGCAGGTGCGGGGGCCGGTTCAGATCACAATGGCGAGATCGGTAGACCCGATCATTCCGCTGGAGCTCTCGATCACTCGGGTGGCCATCACGCGCCAGGAGGACACCGAGGTGGTCGAGAGCGAATCCGGAGAGGGCTCTGGAGGCAAGGTCACGGAGATGGGCCGCAAATCGTTCGTACCCTACGGTGTTTACGTTGCGGCGGGATCCGTCTCTCCGATCTTCGCCGCACAAACCGGGTTCTCGACGGACGATCTGGCGGTCCTTTGGGAATCCCTCGTGTACATGTGGGACCTGGACCGATCCTCCGCGCGGGGCTTGATGTCCTGCCGTGGCCTTCACATCTTCACCCATGAGTCCAACGTCGGGAACGCGCCATCGCATCTGCTCCTGGACCGTGTGACAGTCCATCGCAACGCCGGTGTACAGGCGCCGCGCCACTTCTCCGACTACACCGTTGCGGTCAGCTCCGAACCCCTGCCGGAGGGAATGACCGCCACCGCATTGCCGTGAGGTCCTGACCGGTGGATGACCTCGAGCCGCTGCCCATCTCCGCGCTGGAGCACTTCAGCTATTGCGCGCGCCAGGCGGCGATCATCCACTCGGAGCAAATCTTCGAGGACAACGTATTCACGGACCGCGGCCACCTGGCCCATCGGCGGGCTCACCGACTTGAGCAAGCGGATCGCAACGTTAGGTTCGCGATGCGAATCTGGTCCGACGAGCACGGCCTCATCGGGATCGCCGATGCAGTCGAAATGCGGCCGGACGGGCCTTATCCCGTGGAGTATAAGGTAGGTCCGCGGCGGCGCTGGGTGCATGAGGCAATCCAGCTCTGCGCTCAGGCTCTTTGCCTAGAGGAGATGTTCGAGTGCAACGTTCTCGAGGGCGCGGTCTACTATCAATCGTCACGAGCCCGCCGAAGCGTCCTGCTGGACGCGAATCTACGCGCCCAGACCGTCGCCATGATCGCTGCGCTGCGAACCACACTCGACCGGCGGACCTTACCTGTTCCGGTCGCCGACAAGCGTTGCCGTCACTGCTCCCTTATCATCACCTGCCTGCCGCAAGCTGTAGTCGAGCGGAGGCGCCTCGGGCAGTTGAAGGGGACGGTCTACAGGATCCGCGGCTGATGCAGTTCCTCAACTGGCTGTACGTTCAGAACCCGCGGGCTTCCCTGCACCTCGATCACGATGCCCTGCGTATACGCGCGCCTGACGTCGACACGATCACGCTGCCGCTCCTGGGGCTCGAAGGTATCGTCTGCTTCGGCTGGGCTCAGGTGTCGACTCCCCTCATGCACCGCTGTGCCGAGGATGGGCGGACTGTAGTCTTCCTCGACTCTGGCGGCCGCTTCAAAGCCAGAATCGAGGGACCTTGCCACGGCAATGTCCTGTTGAGAGTGGATCAGTACCGAGTTGCGGGTGATGCCATCGGTACGCGTGAGATCGCCCGACCCATCGTGGCGGCGAAGTTGCAGTCGGAACGGACTTCCCTTCTGCGCGCGGCTCGCGAAAGACAAGGCGCCGATGCCGGCGACCTCGAACGCGCAATCACCGCGATGGGACGGCTCATAGAGGCGAGTCATGTGGCCGAGACGACCGATGCGCTCCGGGGATACGAGGGCGAGGGCGCGGCGCGGTACTTCGGCGTCTTCCCGTCACTTATGAACCCCGGCTCCGGACTCTCTTTTGATGGGAGAGTGAGGAGGCCGCCTCGCGGGCCTGTAAACGCGTTGCTGTCGTTTCTTTACACGATGCTTCGAGTCGAAGTCAACGCCGCCCTGGAAGCGACCGGACTGGATCCACAGGTTGGGTTCCTGCACCGGCTCCGGCCAGGCCGACCGGCGCTGGCCCTCGACCTGATGGAGGAACTGCGCGTTCCGCTGGCGGATCGGGTGGCGCTGACCCTGATCAACCGGCGGCAACTGAGTCAACGGCACTTCATAGCGGAACCGGGCGGGGGTTCCAGCATGACCGCTGAGGGCCGGCAAATCGTTCTTGCCCAGTACCGCTTCAAGAAAATCGAAGAGGTTCAACATCCGATGCTGAAACAGCGGGTGCCCTGGGGATTGGTCGCGCATGCCCAGGCCAGGATTTTGGCGCGGCACCTGCGCGGGGATCTCAGGAGCTACGTGCCCTTCCTTGCGAAATGAACCGCCGCCGGTTCGTTCTGGTGGCCTACGATGTAAGCACGGAGACGCCGTCTGGCAGGCGGCGCTTGCGGCTCGTCGCCCAGATCTGTTGTGCGTTTGGCGTACGCGTCCAGAAATCGGTCTTTGAGTGTCGGATTACCGATGGACAGATCAGTCGCATGACCGTCCTGTTAAGGAGCGCGATGGACGAATCGGTCGACAGCCTCCGACTCTACCAACTCCCCGATGACCGACGTGGTTGCCTGGCGTTCGGCGTGGATTGCCAACTCGACCTCGAAGGCCTCCTCCTGGTGTGATGTCGGCGATTTCTCCGCGAACCCACAGCTCCTCGGCGCCCAAGCTCGAGGTCAGCGGAGGCGGCATCAACTCGGCATGGCCGTCGGCAGCCACGGCGGTGGCGCTTTGGGCCTGGTGCCTTTTGGGCGGCCGAGTTCGCAGTAGCCCTTGCACCGGGTGCGCGCGCCCGGT
>JAABUQ010009665.1_pt1 | contig 12965 bp, 9 predicted proteins | sample 5560001 | NCBI WGS metagenome assembly JAABUQ01 (sample SAMN10711888, study PRJNA513371) | rock metagenome | isolation source: Antarctica rocks | place: Antarctica: Victoria Land, Finger Mt nord | collected 2015-12-18 | reverse complement strand
CCGATGTTGCCTTTGGAATAACCCTCAATCTTGTGGCAGCCATAGCACGCCTGCTGCTGGAACAACTGCTCGCCGCGCGCGATTGTCTTCATCTGCGGCAGGTAGCTGATTTGGAACGTCTTGGCGTTATAAGCGGCATGGCACTGCGCGCACGCGGCTTCCATGTACTTGGCAGGCAGCATTTGCACGCCGGGAATGGGCGTAATGCCGCCGCCTTCCACCGTCTCGTTGTTGCTCTGCACCTGGTCGCCGACAAACTGGTGCGCCTTGTTCTGGATCAAGTCACGCCCCGACCCATAATGGCATGTGGTGCAGCCGAAGGTCGGGAATGGGTGCTTGACCATGTTCTGGCGCTGCACTTTGAAGTTTGCAAGCTCGGTATCGCTTTGCACGGCATCGGTGACAACGCCGTACTGCAATTTTGCACTATGCACGATGCCCAGCGGCTGGACTGTTTCGGTGCCTTCTACGTCTTGATTGTAAGGCGTGGGAGCCGTGCCGGACGGCAGGCTGCCGCCTTCAACCGCAATGCCGGGGTGCGCGCCCAATGTCTCCACTAAGGCGCGGACATCGTCATGCTTGTCCAGATAATCGGCAACCTGGGCGGTGGGAACCGTGACACCCGTGGATGACTTGATAATCTTCTCCGCCGTCATCTGCGGGTTTTCCAGCCCGATATGGCACGACTGGCAGCGGTCTACGCGCATCTGCTGCGAGCCGTCCTGCTCAATCAGCGGAAACTGCGTGACCGTGACCTGCTTGACTTCAATCGGCGTGTTTCGCGTGGCCTCCTTGACAGCTTCGTCGCTTGCCAGGTCATACGCGATTGCCTTGTATTGGTTCTGCCAGTAGGTGAAGTCTTTGGTGGGCGCGTTCTGGTTGTTCCACAAAGCGCGCGCGCCCGTAATGGCTACCAGCGCGAGCAGAACGACGCTCCAGAACACAAACTTGGACACCATAGACCGAAAGAAAAACATCGCGTACCTATTTCTTGCCTATCACTCCGCCTAGGGCGCGCACAGGACTGTCAATTCTTACTGCACTTCTTGTGGTGGGTTTAGTGGGTTGATCCATCCCCAGTTGGGGCCACGGAAGTACACCCCAATGATAATCAGCACAATCACAACTACCAAGTAGATTGTCCACAAGGCGCAGGCGGTGCGCCGGCTTTTGGCAAACCAGCGCCCGATGCCGCTATGGTGCCTGTCTAAGTAGGGGATTGCCATCAGCCCAATCACCACAAGGCCCGGAATGCCCAGTCCGCCCCAGAATGCATCATAGGCGACCAGTTCCTGCAAGCCGAGAAAGTACCACGGCGCTTTGGCGGGGTTCGGCGGCTTCAGCGGGTTGGCCTGGAGTTCCAGCGGCGGCGGAGCCTGCACCGCAAGGAACAGCATGACCGCAAAACATGCGGCGAACAGGGCGGCCTCGCGAATAAGCAGGTGCGGCCATGATGATACCATATCATCCGGCCCCCGGTCAACGCGCGTGGATGACCCCTTGACCAGCTCCATTAGGCCGTAGGTCTTGTTGGGGTTTCGGGGGAAAATCTCTTCTTCGCGTACTCGTTTCATGGTGTTCTGTTTGGTTTGATGGGAAAGTGCAGGAGGCCCCGTCGCCCTGTTCCCCGGTGCCAAAACCCTGCGAATAGGGACAAGCTTGGGAAACCAGGACAAAAAAGCAGGGCTTTATTGTGAAAGCAGGGCTTTGTTATCTCCGAGTACCCCAGAATTGGGGCGGAGGGGCCGTTCTTTATTCCGGCGACTCTTTGGGGCTGGAAATGCCGCCGTCTTTGCGGATGCGCCACATGTGGTAGATAATAAAGCCCGTGATAATGACAGGCAGTATCGCCACGTGCAGCACGTAGAACCTAATCAGCGCTTCCTGACCGACCGTGTCCGAGCCGAGCAAAGCCCACCGGGTCAGGTCACCCACAGGCGGCATCTGCGGCATACCGTGCGGCATCGCGTTATTCACATGGTCAGACACCCAGTTGGCTTTGCCCGCAATGCCCGCGCCGACCGTAATCGCCCAGAACGCCAGCTGGTCCCAAGGAAGCAGGTAGCCCGTAAAGCCCAGCACCAGGGTCAGCACCATCAAAATCACGCCGATGACCCAGTTGAACTCGCGCGGCGGCTTGTACGCGCCCGTATAAAACACGCGGCACATATGGAAGAAGACCACCCCGATCATGGCGTTGGCCGACCAAAAGTGCATGCCGCGCATGATGCCGCCAAATGACACCGCCGAGCGCAAATCCAGCATTCTGTTGTAGGCCTGCTCGGTGCTCGGCACATAAAAGAACATGAGCATCAGCCCGCTCACGGTCAGCAGGATAAACAGGTACATGGACAGCAGGCCCAGCCCGAACGTGTACGTGAACCGCAGCGCGTGCTTTTCAATCTTGGCGGGCTGTATATGCAGCAGGAACGAGTTAAAGAATGCCTCGGAGCGTTCGCGCTCGGTCTTGGGGAACGCCGTGGTGCGGTACACCGACTTGTAGATGTTGTGGCCCAGCACTTTGGGACGCAGGTTGTCCCACACTTCGGGGGCCTGGCGGTAAATCGCCTGGCTGAGCCGCGCTAGTGGGCTGCCCTGGGAGGGCTTGCGCCCGCCGGAAGACGGCGGCAGCGGGGCGGGTTCTCGTTCTTTAACGCTCATCGCGGGGTCGCTTTCTAAGAGGAGTACGCTTGTTCTAAGGGGAGTGCGCCGAGGGGCCTATTAGGTGACAATTTAGGCGACTGTGTAGTAGCCTTCCGGTTGAAGCTTTTTGCTTTTGTCCACTTCCAGGTCGCCGCTTGGGGTCAGGCTGATGCCGAACCAGTTCAAGGCGATTTGGGCGGGGCCATGGGTCACATTGCCTATGCTGTCGTACTTGGAGCCGTGGCACGGGCAGTCATAGCCTGTCGTAGACGCCGCCACGGTGCATCCGAGATGCTGGCAGACCATGGAGATAGCCCCAATCTTGCTGCCGTGCCGAATAACAGAGACTTTCTGGTCAGCGATATTCTGGTTTGCGCCATCGGGATAGTTGGCCGCTTTGCCGATGTTGAACTTGGACGGCGGGCCGTAGGCGACATTGGGCCAAAAGAACTTGCCAATCAGCCCCAGCGCCCCGAGAGATGCCGCGCCGCCCAGCATATAGCCGCCCAGCGAAAGAAAGTTGCGCCGCGTCAGCTCCTGCTTTTCGCGGTCGTAATTAACAGCCATTGCCTTGCCCCTCAGTCAGTGCCCGTTTTTGCTCAGCCACTGCCCAAATCTTCAGTCGTCGTCTTCATCGCGGAAGACGATGTATTTCGCGTCCTCGGCGTTCTCAAACGCCCCGTTGCGCACACCCCACAAGAACGCGACCAGAGCGATGGTTCCCATGGTTGCCCCGGCCACCAGCAGATACCAGATGCTTTCCATAAGTCGTCACGCCCCGTTTCCACAAATGTTGAATGATTAAACCCAACTTTGTGGGCTTTTTCACAACTGTTATTATACAGGACGATTTGTTCTGTTGTCAAGATGAACCGGGGGATTGGAACAAATAACTCGCGCGCGGTGTTTAGGCGCACCCAGGGCTGCACTAATCCCTATTCAGCGCGTGGCGAGCGCGCACCAACGACGGAAGAAATTAGGCCGTCGTTGATACAGGCTTGGAAAGAGGGGGCAGTACGTGTGCGAAGGCTTAAGAGTCCCTCCCCCGCCCTCGTAAAACTCGTGCTTCCCCTCCCCTGAAGGGGAGGGGTGCCTGTGTCGTTAGGTTGATCTCTTCGGATATAGGCAGTCCACCCTTCCAGGTTTGGCAGAGCGGAATGGTCTGTTATCCAGATCAACCACTAACATAGGCACCCCTTCCCTGCACTGGCAGACCCGGAGGGCTTCAGGGGAGGGGAAGCACGAGTTTTACGAAGGCGGGGGAGGGACTCCTATGCGCGGGGGAAGTCCCTTCGACTTACCGGGCCATAGCCGGGGCAGTGGTGTCGGGAACGGCCATGCTGAGGACGCGCGAAATGCCTGGCTCCTGCATGGTGACGCCGTACCACAGCGGGGCGGCCTCCATGGTGGTCGGGTTGTGCGTGATAATAATAAATTGAGAACGCACGCCAAACTCGCGCAGCAGGTCGGCAAACCGTTCCACATTCGCGCCGTCCAGCGGGGCGTCCACTTCGTCCAAGACGCAAAACGGGCTGGGCTTGACCTTGAGAAACGCAAACAGCAGGGCGGCGGCGGTCAGGGCGCGCTCGCCGCCCGAAAGCAGGGCCAGGTTTTGGCGCTTTTTGCCCGGCGGCTGGACAAGCACGTCAATGCCGGTTTCCAAAAGGTCGCTAGGGTCTGTCAGGGCAAGCTCAGTCTTGCCGCCGCCAAAAAGGCGCGCGAATATCTCGCCGAACGCAGCGCCGACGGCCTGAAACGTGTCCATGAAGACAGTGCGCGTGCTGTCGTCAATCTCGCGAATGGCGTCCAAAAGCTTGCCGCGCGCTTCGTCCAGATCGGCCCGCTGCGTGGTCAAAAACTCGTGGCGGGCGCGGGTCTGCTCCCATTCTTCCACGGCTCCGGTATTCACATCGCCCATCGCGCGCAGGTCGCGGCGCAGGCGGGCCACTTCCTGCGGCGAGCCGTCCGCCACATCCGGGTCGGCGGGCAGGGCGAGGGCATGGTCGGCGCGCATCTCGTATTCTTCCCACAAGCGGGCGGCGGCAGCCTCGCGGCGCGCGCCAATGCGGGCTTCTTTAAGTTCGTTCTGGTGGGCGGCCTGGCCCGCAACAGAGTGCGCTTCCCGGGCGGCGCGAAGCTGGGCCTGCGTGTCCTGGGCGTCGCGCACCAGGGCCTGCCGCGCGGCCTGATGGTTGCCAAGAGCGGCGGCAGCCTGGTCGCGCACGGTCGCGGCGAGGGCGGCGGCCTCATCCAAAGCGCCAATCTGCACCTGCAAGCGCTCAATCTCGGCTTCGGCCTCGCGCCCTTGCACCTCGCGGCGAGTGAGGGCATGGGCAATGCCGTGGGCGTCGGAATGGGCCGCGCGCAGGGCGCGATCCAGGCTGGACACGCGCTCGCCTGCGGTTGCAAGGGCAATCTTGGCCCCGGTCAGATGGGCATTGGCCGCCTCGCGCTCGGCGGCGAGAGTGCGCAGGTCTTCGGCATCGCGGGCCAGGGCGGCATCATCTAATGCTGGCTGTCCGAGTGTTTCCCACGCGCGTCGGGCTGTCTGGGCGGCCTCCTGAGCGGTGGCAAGCGCGGCTTCCGCCCCCTGCGCGCGACGCTGGGCCTCGGCGAGGGTGCTGTCCAAACGCCGGGCTTCCGCCTGCGCGCTTTGGATTTGGCGCTGGCATTCTGCAAGGTTGAGCTGCGCGGCCTGTCGCTCGCCCTGCCGGGCAGACACATCAGCTTCGGCGGCTTCCAAGGTCTGCGCGGCCTTGTCCTGGGCGGCGCGCAGGGCATCCAATCGCTGCTGCGTGCCCTGCGCATCGGCCTGCAGGCGGGTGATTTCGGTCTTGCGGCCCAAGAGGTTGGCGGTCTTGCCCGCCTGCCGCCCGCCGGTCAAGGCCCCGGACGGCAAGACCAACTCGCCGGACAAGGTGACCACACGGTTCCAGCCGCGCGCGATGCGGGAGGCGCTAATGGCATCATCCAGGGTTTCGCAGACAAAGACCCGCCCCAGGAGTGCGTCCAGGGCGGGCCGAAACTGAGGCTGGAAACTGATAATCTCTAGGGCCGCACCGCGCACGCCCGCCGTGCCTTCGGCGCGGGCCATATCCAGCGTGTCGCGACCAGGACGCATGCTGTCCAGAGGAAGAAAGGTCGCGCGCCCGGCCCGATGCTCGTGCAAATAGGCGATGGCAGCCTTGGCAGCATCAGCCGTATCGCTGATGATGTCCTGCAAAGACGCGGCAAGAGCCGTCTCAAACGCCACTTCATAGCCGGGCGGCGACTGAAAAGCATCCGCGACCACGGTGAACTCGCCGCCGAGAGCGCCGTGCCTACGGGCTTCAAACACGGCCCGCACCCCAGCGAAGTAGCCTTCCTGCGCGTCTTCCAAGTCCTGCAAAGCGCGCAGGCGGCTTTGCACAGCGATCAGCTTACCCGACAAGTCATTGGCCTGCGCGGAGCTATCCCGCGCCGCCTGCCGGGCGGCCTCCCGCGCGGCCTGCGCCTGCGCGAGGTGGTCTTCGGCAGGCTTCAGCGCCTCCTGCGCGCCCGCCAGCGCATAATTGGCAGACGCAAGCACATCCACGGCTTGCGCCGACGCGGCTTCCAAGCGCACGGCTTCCGCCCGCAGCGTGGGTACGCCCGCCGCAAGCTCCCCCGCGCGCGCCTCGGCCCGCGCCAGGTCAGACTGGCGGCCTGCCAAAGTCCGCGATTGGGCGGCGGCTTCCATGCGCTGCTTTTCGCCCTGCCGCGTCAGCGCCAGCAGGCGCTCCGCCAAAGCCTGCACCTTGGCCTGCCCGTCCGAGACATGGCTGTGCAGAGCAGCGTCTTCGCCGCGCCGCTCGGCGAGTTCAGCTTGCAGGTCGGCAATCTGCGCGCGGACAGGGACGGCGCGCTCGTGCAATTCTTCCTGCTCGCGCGCGAGGCTTCGCTGCGCAGAACTCAGGCTTTCGGCGCGCTGCATGGCAAGCACGCGGGAGTTTACGGCACGCTCGGCCTCGCGGCCCGCGTTTTCGGCTTGGGTGCGGCTGTGCTCTAGGGCGTGCTCGGCATCGGCGAGGGCCGTGCCCAATGCCAACGCCTGCGCTTCTAAGTGTATGATGTGGGAGTGGTGATGGAGGGCAGCGGCTTCATCGCGCGCCCGCGCCGCCTGGACGGCAGCATACTCATCGTGGGCCGTGCGCAGGTCAATAATCAGCAGGCTGCTTTCAATCGCGCGCAGGCGGGTACGCAGCGTTTGGTACTGCGCGGCGCGCTCGGCGGCAAGGCGCAAAGGCTCTAGACGCCCGTCCATCTCGCGCAGAATGTCCACGACACGGTTGACATTAGCCTGGGTCGCGTCCAGCTTGCGCAGGGCTTCCCGCTTCTTCACGCGGTACTTTTTAATGCCGGCGGCTTCCTCAAACAGCCCGCGCCTGTCTTCCGGGTTGACCGACAGCACGGCGTCTATCTGGCTTTGGTTCACGAGCGCGTAGCTTTCGCGCCCCACGCCGGTATCTAAAAACAGCTCATAGATGTCTTTCAGGCGGCACGGCACCTTGTTAATGAAGAACTCGCCCTCGCCTGTCCGGTAGGCACGGCGCGTGACAACCACTTCATCAAAGGCCATTGGCAGCGTGCCGTCCGAGTTGTCTACAGTCAGCGACACTTCGGCCAGCCCTGTGGCCTTGCGCTTGTCGCTGCCGGAGAAGATCACATCCGAAGCCTTTGCGCCGCGCACGGCGGAGGCTTTCTGCTCGCCCAGCACCCACAAAATCGCGTCGCCCAAGTTGCTTTTGCCTGACCCATTTGGCCCGACTACGGCTGTCACGCCTTCCGAGAACGTAATCTCCGTGCGCTCCGCGAATGTCTTAAACCCGTGCAGTTGCAGTTTCTTGAGGTGCATCAGCGTCCATTATGGCATACGCGCGGGCACAGTGTCAAAGCAAAAGGGCGAGGCACACTGCCTCGCCCTCCGGTTTGCGTCTGTGCGCGCGGGGTTAAGCCTGCGCGGGCGCGGTGCGCTTGCGCGCTTTCAGGCCCAGGGCAGCCAGGCCGAGCATGCCCACGACTAGGCTTGCCATCTGGGACGGCTCGGGGGCCGCCGCCACGACAACGCTGAACGTTTGGCTTGCAATGGTATCCTGGGCATTGCTGTCTGCGCCGCCCTGGATGTTGAACGTGCCGCTATACGTGCCGGGGGCGGCACTGGAAGCCACCATGACAGTGAAGAACGAGGCCGTGCCGCTGGACGGGAAGCTTTGCCCACCATTCAGCATGATCGGCGTGGCATTAAAGAAGTCTGACGTTCGGTCGTCCACCGTCAGCACAGGGTCTACCTGGGGGGACGTGTCACCGTTGAGGAAGACCGTCGGCGCGCCCGCTTGATTGACGACACTGCCGAAGAACGTGACTGTGCTGCCCGCCGTGGTGGAAATCATGTTGGGCGTGAGGCTAAAAGTGACGTTGGCATTTTGGGCATGGGCGGCGCTGCTTGCCGCAAGGCTAAGGACAGCAAGCGCCGCGCAGCGAACGAACTGAGAGGAAACAGTTTTCATAGATGAGTCTCTTGTAGGAATGGGGAAGAAGCGGGCCTTCCTTTTGCCGGGAAGGCCCGCAGGCAGTTAAGGCACCATGACTTTCAGAGAAGCCGTGAAGTTGCCCTGCGTACTAGTCCCCGTCACCCGCAAGACTGCACGGGTGCCGGAAGCGGGTGGCGTCGCCGACTGATAAGCGACCGTAGGCGCTTGTCCCTGTGCAGGAACCGTGCCAACTGTATCGGTGCCCGGCGTCACGACAACCGCGGGCTGATTGTTCAAGGTGACAGTGCTGACAACGGTGTTAGTTTCATCGGCATTGTTTATGTCCTTGAGCGTCAACGTGATGGTGACCGGCCCGCCTGCAACAGCGCGGGAAAGCGCGGCATTGACAATCAGGTTCGGGGTGGCGACCGTTGTCGGCAGGGACGCTTCAAACATGCCGCGCCCGTGCGTGCCCGCACCGACGATGCCTGCGCCCCGGCTGACGGCCAGGTCTACCACCTGCACGTTCGGCAGATTGGACTTGACCCACGTGCCGCCGAAGTTGGTGGTTGTGTAAACGCCGTCATCGGCCCCGGCGTACATGGTGCCGGACCTGCGGTCTACCTTGACGGCATTGAACGGTTCGTTGGGCAGGTTCCCGCTGATGTCCTTGAAGGTCGCGCCGCCGTTGTTGGAGCGGAAGACGTGCCCGCCGCCGAAGCTCGGCTTCGTGATAATCACATCCAACGCCGTGTTGGGGTTGACATAGATGTCGCTGATACTGTCATATATGCTGAACGCAGCGGGCAATGTCCGCTGCGCCCAGGTCGCGCCATCGTTGCTGGTGGCATACAGTGTGCCGCCTGCCGACGCATAAACGGTGTTTCCCAATGTGGCGATGCTGTCGATGGTGTTGTCTGCCGTGTTGAAGCCATTAGCGCCGGGCGTGCCGATGGCGGTGAAGGCATCGCCTTTGTTCATGGACTCGTACACATGGTCGGTGCCGTAGACGACGCGCGATTGGTTCGCCGGGTCCAGCACATACGGCACGTAGAAGGCAGCGGGGTCGCTGCCGTCAACCGTTGGGTCGTTGGGGTTGATGCCGGTTCCCTTGCCGTTCCAGGTCGCCCCGCCGTCATCGGAGCGCTCCAAAGAAATATCGTAGTATTCGTGGTAGACAGTCTGCGGGTTGGTTTGGTCTACGCGGGTGAAGCCGCCGTCGCCGGGGCGCACCTGCGTCCACTGCGTCGAGCCAGTCATCTTTTCGGTGCCGTTGTCCTGGCTGCCGCCATACGCAATCGTCGCATCGGTGGGGTGCAGCGCAATCCCCGTGAACTGCGTGATGGCAAGATTAGTGTTTAGGTTCGACCATGACACGCTGCTGGCAGACGGGTCGTAGGTATTCGGGGCGGTGTTGGGGTTCTCCAACCGCCACATTCCGCCGTCATTGCCGTTCAGCAGAGCGCTACCGCCGGGCGTGAACGCCAGCGCGTGGTGGTCGGTGTGCGGGCCGGAATTGTTGTGGCCGACGGAGTAGTCATACCAGGTATTGCCGCCGTCAAACGACCCAATGAGGCCGACAATGCGGCCTGCCTGGGAGGTTGCGTAATTGACGACGCCTGCCGCGAAGACTTCGCTGGCATTGGTGGGATTGACCACAATGGTGTTGTCGTACCAGCCCTGCCCGCCCAGGAAGTTCGGCACGCCGGTGCTGCCGGTGCCGTCCGTGCTCTTGGGGGCTGCCGTCCAGGTTGCGCCGCCGTTCTGTGTAGAGAAGAAGCCGCCCAGCCTGCCGAAGTTTGCCCCCTTGTTGCTCTGATCACTGCTGCTATAGTCGGCATACAGCACCTGCGGATTGGAAGGGGCCAGGGCAAGCGAAATACGTCCAACCAGATTGCCGGTTTGCTTGCCGTTGGGGAAGCCCGTCAGCAAAGGCCAGCTTGCCCCGCCGTTGGTGGATTTGTAGATGCCGTTGTTTGTATTGCCGCCGATTTCTCCCCCAGCGGCGTAAAGCGTCTGCGTGTTGGAAGGATCAATCGCCAGGTCTGTGAACGATGTTCCCCCATCGAACACTAAGGCCCAGCTTGCGCCGCCATCGGTGGATTTGTAAACGCCGTAGCCAGTCCGGGTGCCATTGGCAGCGCGGGCGGTTGTCAGGTACACCACGCCGGAGTTGGTTGGGTCTACCACAATTTTGGAAATGGCGAGGCCTGCAAAGACATTGTTTGGCCCGGTGTAGACTGTCCAGCTCGCGCCGCCATTAGTGGACTTGTACAGCCCTTCCCCATAGCGCGAGTCGCCGGCGAAGTTGGCTTCGCCCGACCCGGCATAGATGGTGCTTGGGCTGCTTGGGTCTACTGTCAGCGACCCCATGGCAAGGTCAGGCAGGCCATCGGTAAGCGCGGTCCAGCTTCCCCCGCCATCCGTGGTCTTCCAGACGCCGCCGCCTGCCGCCGCGATATAGATAATGCTGCTGTTGGTCGGGTCGGGCGCAATCGCCACAACGCGGCCTGCCACCGGCTGATAGGCGACGCCGACGCCGCCGCCTGCATCTAGGATCGTGGACGGGCCGACACTGCTAAAAGGCGACAGGCCAAATGCGGCTACGCTGCTGGCATGCGGCTGCATCCAAGCCGTGCGCGCGCCTGAAAAAAGCGACGGCCCTGGGATAAACGTGCCGTTTGCCGCGAGCGGCAGGGCAGGCTGCGCGCTGCCTGGCTGCGGCAGCCGTGCAGGAACATGGCGAGGAACCGTCAGCGCGGGCGGGATCAGCGCGTTCTGCGCCTGCGCCGCTCCCGTGCAGGCAGCGGCAGCAGCCCCGGCAAAAAACAGGGCCGCCGCAGTGCGGGCTGCCTTTGTTGAATAGCGTAAGTTCATCAGCAGGAGTCTCCTTCAAGAAACATCATAAGTCTGCCGCACCGAAAGCCGCGTCCGGCAGGCCCGGGATGGGCCTGCGACCGGCGAGTTTCGCTTGGGCGGCACGGCAGACTTCTTAAAACGATAGGGTACAACAAGTGCGCCTGCGAAAAGCAAACAAAGGCTCTGAAGAAGCAGCCTTTACCGTAGGCAGGTTTCATACTATAACAAACTTTGGGGCTTCTGTCAAGCCAATGGAGAGTGCGGGGAGTTTTTATCCCAAGCGGGGCTTTTCAGGGCACTGTTTTTCCGGCATTGCCTAAGCTTTGCCCACGCGTTTCCCCCGCAGCTTAAGCCGACACCAACGACGGAACAAAATTATCCGTCGTTAGGACGCAGGAGGGATGGGTGGAAAACGCCAAGGCAACGCCGGAGAAAGACAAGGGAAAAGGAGACAACGGCGGAGGGTTTACTTGTGCTGCATCAGCAGGGCGCTGACAAACTGACTGCTGCCGCGTGCCCTGTCAAGCAGGGGAGGCCGTCTTACTTGTCTTTGCCCTGGGTGCTTTGTGTATCGGGAGCATGGTAGGCCGCAGGCGGGGGCGGAGGCGGCACTAGCGTGTAGCCTTTGGGAATGGAAAACACATTGTCGCGCACCAGCTTTGTGGAGAAAGAAGTCACGTCAACCGTGAATGTCGCCTGGCGTTTATCACGCCCAATCGCTGTCATGTCCATGTGCAGAGGTGTTCCGCCAATTCGCTGGAAAGCATCCGCCGCTTCCCATATTGGCCCCCCATGCTGGCTGAATACATCAATAGGCGGCAAGTCTGTTGCGACATAAACATCGGCGGTCACGGTGGTATAGTAAATGCTTGGATTGGACTTAACGATGTGGTAGCCTCGGCAGGAGTGTCCAAGAAACGTTTTGCTCCCAGGCAATGCTGTCACCGTGGCAGGCGGCGGGTCTTTCATGCCGGGCATAACACTGATGCCCGGACGATAAGGGTACACGCTGTAAGTGTGCCGGGATGGATTGAAGTAGTAGCCTTGCTTGCTGTCAGCATCCGTGATGCTCAGCTCAGCGCCATGCCAACGCTCCTTTCCGTCTCGGATCAGAGTGTTATGCTCCTCCATGCGCGTTTTGCCATCCTTGACGGAAATGGTGCTTGTCATCTTATCCGTGCCGCCAAAGACGGAGGGAGTAATAAACCCCTGGCGCACCAGAGTGATGTCCGCGTGGGCAGCGGCAGAAAAGGCCACGAGTGTCGTTGTCCAGAGGGTTTGTGCAAGGCGGTGCGTAGTATTCATAGGTGCAATTTTACTATTGCGAATACAGATTGTCAAACAAAGCAGGGGAGCGGAGAACGCGCTAACCTAGACAGTTTAGCAGTCGGCAGCCGGGAAGGGGGGGGCAAACGCTCTACTTGTGCTGCATCAGCAGGGCGCTGACAAACAGGCCAACCGCGCCCGCAATGCGCCAGGGGTTAATAGGAACGCGCGGCACGCCCAGCCAGCCGAAGTGGTCTAAAATCAAAGCGGCAATCAGTTGGCCCAGCACGGTGGCGGTAATCACCAGGGCCGCGCCAGACTTGGGGATTGCAATAAGTGCCGCCACTACAGCCACCGCGCCCAGCAGGCCGCCACCCGCCCACACCCACCAGGGCGTCGCCAAAAGGTCGCGCAACTGACCCCGGCCCAGAATGCCCAGGGCGGCGGCAACCCCCATCAGGCAGGACCCGACCAGCAGCGAAACCGAGGCTCCCAGCAGCGGCGACTTGACAGCGGTACGAAGCTGCGCGTTCAGCGCGTCCTGGACGGGCAGGCCGAGGGCCGTGAGAACGACCAGCAAGATTATAAGATACTGCACAAAGTTGTTCTACGCACACAATCCCGGCGTCGTTACCCAGTGGGCCAAACACTGTCAGAGACTGCCAAACAGATAAGGGCGGCGCGCGTCACTTGCGCGTGGTCATCACA
>JAABUQ010009664.1_pt1 | contig 12966 bp, 11 predicted proteins | sample 5560001 | NCBI WGS metagenome assembly JAABUQ01 (sample SAMN10711888, study PRJNA513371) | rock metagenome | isolation source: Antarctica rocks | place: Antarctica: Victoria Land, Finger Mt nord | collected 2015-12-18 | reverse complement strand
CCTGGACGACCACGAGGCCCTGATCCCCGTGCTTAACCGCCTGCGCCTGTGGCTGGCGCCCCTACTCGCTCTGTCGGCGAACTCGCCGTTCTGGCTCGGCGCCGACACCGGCTACGCCAGCTATCGCTCCGAATTGTGGGGGCGCTGGCCTATGGCCGGGCCGCCCGGACCCTTCGCCTCGCGCGCCGAGTACGACGCGCTCATGCGGGCGCTCGTCGATACCGGCAGCATCGATGACGTTACCAACATCTACTGGGACGCGCGCCTCCCCGAGAAGACGCGGACGATCGAGGTGCGCGTCGCCGATGTGTGTATGACGGTCGACGAGGCGGTGATGCTTGCGGGGCTCACCCGCGCCCTGATGCGGACATGCTACGAGGCGGCGCGGCGCGACGAGCCGTTCGTCGCCGCGCGGCCCGAGCTCTTGCGTACGGCTCACTGGCGCGCGGCCCGCTACGGGCTGGACGCCGACCTCGTCGATGTCGTGGCCGGCCGCGCCGTCCCGGCCTGGGAGCTGGTCGAGACCTTCCTTCTGTTCGTGCGGCCGGCCCTGGAGCAGCAGGGCGACTGGGACGAGGTGTCGGCGCTCGTGCGCGACACGCGAGCTCGCGGGACCGGCGCGGCGCGCCAACGCGCCGTCTACCGAAGGACTGGCCGCCTGGAGGACGTTGTCGATCTCATCGTCGCCGAAACGGCGTGGGGGATCACCTAGGCGATGCGCTCGTGGCTCCTCGGGCCGCTCTTGTTCGTGTGCGTCCTCTCCGGCTATCTGCTTTCGTTCAACGTCGATCAACCCTCGCACAACGGTGACTGGTATCTGCGCTACCAGGTGACCTGCGCGATCGTCGAGCATAACAGCTTCGCCATCACGCCGTTCCAGGTCGACGCCCGCACCGGCCCCGGCCTGCGCCACCAAATCTACGCGCAGTACACGCTCGGGCAGAGCGCGGCCATGATTCCGCTTTACCTGCTCGGCCGTCGTCTGACCGGCCTCGCCCACACCGATTGCGCCTCCCCGATCGCCCCGGCGGTCGTGCTGCTGACCTGCAAGCTGCTCGGCCCTATCCTGGGCGCGCTGCTGGCCGTGCTCTGCTACGCCACCGCGCGCCTGCTGGCTTACCCGCGGCGCGGCGCGTTCGCCCTCACCGCGCTGCTGGCCTTCGGCTCCTCGCTGTGGCCCGACGTGCAATCGAACCTCGAGCACACCATGGAGAGCCTGTTCCTGCTCGCCGCCGCCTATGCGGCGCTGCGCTACACGCGGGAGTCGAGAGTCGAGAGTCGAGAGTCGAGAGTCGGACGGAGGGGCACGTTATCTACGGGAAGCGCCGGCGTCTCGCCGGCCGTATCCGCGGGGAGCGCCGGCTTCCAGTCGGCATACGGTCGCGGCGGCGCTGGTCACCGGCGATTCGCCTGCCCGCGATGGCTTGCCGGCTGGCGTAGGGGCGTATCGCTATACGTCGGGGCGCTCCCAGTAGATCCGCGGGACCTGTGGCTGGTGACGATGGGGCTGGCAGCGGGGCTTGTGTTCGTCACGCGGGTCGCGGGGCTGATCGCCATACTGATCTTCGCCCTCTATCTCGTGGCGCTGCACGTACGGGAAGTCGATAGTCGAAAGTCGATAGTCGATAGTGAAACGGCGACCAGAGGCACGGGGCTACGGCGCGGGCGCACGCTTGCCCAGCGAGCCTACTATCGACTATCGACCATCGACCATCGACTATTGCGGCGCGACCTCGCCCTCTACGGCGCCGGCGTCCTGCCCTCGTTGCTCGTCACGGCCGCCTACGACGCCGCGCGCTTCGGCTCGCCGTTCAAAACAGAGCCGTACCCCGACCAGTCGTTTGGCTACCCACCGTGGCTGGGGCTGCCCAACCTGCTCGTGTCTCCCGGCAAGGGGCTGCTCTGGTACACCCCGGCCCTCCTGCTCCTGGCCCTCGCCGCCCGCCCCTTCTGGCGGCGCTGCCCCCGCCCGGCCATCCTGTTCGCCCTGATCTGCGGCGTGTACCTCGTGTTCTACGCCAACGTGAACTACTGGCACGGCGACCCGGCCTGGGGTCCGCGCTACCTCTACGCCACGCTGCCCTACCTCGTCCTGCCCCTGGGCGAGGTCTTCGCGCGCTGGCGGGGTTACCGGCGTCCGGCGCGGGCCGCGCTCGTCGGCGTGCTGGCCCTCTCCTTCTTGGTGCAGTTCTCCGCCACCACGGTCAGCTACTGGCGGCACTGGCACTACATCTACGGCTACCACTACGACCAAGTGGAAAACCACAGCTGGGGACAGAACCTGAACTATTGGTGGTCGCCGGAGCAGTCGCCGGTGCTGCTCTCGCTCACCGGCATCGCCGACATCACACAGAAGTACGTCGACCACGCGCCATTGGTCCAGCATCTGGCGGCGGAGCGACTCTCCAACCCCGATGAGTCGTGTGGGTTCCACCTCTACGGGCGCGAGGCCAACATTTGCCTCACCGACCTCGACGACCTGCGCTTCGACGCGAACTGGAACACGTTCACTATGTGGTGGGTCCACGTCTACCCGTGGTGGCCGCAGCATACCGTGATCGCGCTGGCCGTGGCGCTGCTTGGCCTGTTCGTCGCCAGTGGCGGCGCGCTCGTCCTACTGTTAAGCCTGATTGAGCGTCCCGGGTGGGGCGGAGCGCGCGCGGCTGGAGCGTACGACGGCGCGCCCAAGCGCGATGGTCAAGGCCATGGCGGCAATAACGGCAACGGTCACGGGAGCGGGAACGGTAAGTCCTTGCCGCTCGATATTGCCGTGCTGCCACGCCTCGACGTGACGCGCGAGCCAGGGGCGGATGTCTACGCCGGGGTGGGGCCGGCCGGCGGCGGATACGGCGCGGTCGCGATCCAGGCCCCCCCGACGCCCCGGGTCGCGGCGTCCCCGCCCGCAGGCGCGACGCGCGCTATCACGGGGCTGGCTCCGCTCGGCCTGGCATCCGTCATCGCCTTGCTCGTCTACGGTGGTATCATGGACGCGGCGGCCCTGACCGCCCCGCGCCAGGTCCCGCCGCTGATCCGCCAGGTCCCGCGTGACACGACGGTGCGCGACGGCAACTGGACCTATCGTGTGCTAGACGTCACCGCGCTGCCGGCGTTGCCGGGCGGAATCGACGCGCCCGCCTTTGGTCACCACTACGTCGTGGTGCGGCTGCGGTTGTCTAATGGACTGACGCGCCCGCACCATGTGCGCCTGGAAAACTTCTCCCTGACCGACGATGTAGGCCTCTCCTACCCCAACATGTACATCATCAACAGCGACTTCCGTGAGCAGGTCGGTGAACTCTACCACCTCACGCCGCTCGGTATGCAAGTTCCCGCGCGCGGTTCCGTCGACAACGCGCTCGTCTTCCTCGTGCGCAACGGCGCGCGACACCTCAAGCTGCTCGGACCGGGCATCGCGCTGGTGGACCTGGACCAATAGGCGATAGGCGATAGGCGATAGGCGATAGGCGATAGGCGATAGGCGATAGGCGATAGGCGATAGGCGATAGGCGATAGGCGATAGGCGATAGGCGATAAGTACGGCGTGCAATGGGCTGATAGCAGGCACAGAGGCGGCCGCAGTGGGATGGCTCATGATGTATAGCAGCACCCTGCGACTATCGACTATCGACTCCCGACTCCCGACTTTCACTTCCGACTGAGCGCCAGCGCCAGCGCGGCGTTGGCGGCGAGGGCTTCGACCATCTGGGCAATCTCGATGTGCTCGTCGGCTACATGCGCCTGCGTTTCGTCGCCGGGACCGAAGCCGACCGTGGGGATGCCGGCGGCCATGAGGTGGCCGCCGTCGGTGGCGAAGCTCCAGATGTCGGGCGGAAATGGCCGCCCCAGCAACTCCTCAAGGGCGTGACGGGCCGACAGGAGGACCGCGTCGTCCTCATCCAGGACATAGGAGGGGAAGATGGAGGGGAAGTCCTCCGCGACGCCCGTGTACGAGGTCAGGCTCTCGATGTCGACGCGCGCCTCGCCCGTCGCGCCCTCCGGTAACGCCGCCCGCATAGACTCCTGGAGCAGCGGACGCAGCGCGGCCAGGATGTCGTCGGGCGACTGCCGCGGGACGTTGCGCCAGTCAAGGAAAACGCGCGCGGCGCTGGGGATAACGTTGGGGCTGGTGTTGTCGGTGTCGTAGAGGGTCGGGGCCACCGAGGAGGGGCCGAAAGGCTCCTGCGTGGGCATCGGCAGCCCTTCCAGGCGCGTCAGGAAGGCGGCAAGGCCGTAATGCGGGTTGACGCCGCGCGCGGGGACGCTGGCGTGCGCGGCGCGTCCGCGCACCTCGACGACGAGGCCGACGCGGCCGCGGTGCCCGCGCCGTAGCGTGTTGGAACTAGGCTCGCCGACCACGGCGCGGTCGGTCTTGAGCGTGCGCGCCAAATGCTGGCTGCCCAGGCCCCCGCGCTCCTCGAGCACCGCGCCGACGACATAGAGATCGCCGGCGGGCCGCAGCCCCGCCGCCAGCAGCAGGCCGCCGGCATGTACCTGGCAGGCCATGGGTCCTTTGATGTCGACGGCGCCGCGCCCGTAGATAGCGCCGTCGCGCACGGCCGCGGAGAAGGGCGGATCGGTCCACAGCGTGGGGTCGCCGGGCGACACATGATCGAGGTGCGTGTTGAGCATCACGGAGTAACCCGTGCTGTTACCGTCATTACCCCCGTTGCCCTGGCTGCTCTGGCCGCGGATCAGGCCAATTACGTTGCCCACCTCGTCGGCGCGCACCTCGTCGTAGCCGAGGCGGCGCATCTCCTCCTGCACCAGTGCCGCGACGTCGCCCTCCTCGCCCGATGGGCTGGGCGTCCGCAGCAGGCGGCGCGCGAACTCCACCAATTCCCCCTCGCGCGCGCGCGCCAGGGCCACTAAATCCACCTCTTGATACATCGACTCGTTTCCTTTCTCACCGACTAGGGATACGTGCTAGATTTTACAGTGCGGCATATAGTACAGTTATGCCACAATCAACCTCACACTTGTCGCATGCGCCATTCGGGGGAGTACTATCTTGCTTAGCGAATCCGTACCCACTATTGTAGTGGGGACCGTTCAAGTCGAGCTAGCCGACGCGTATGACAGGTATCCGGTGTGGCCAACACCTACTGTCATTGTGTCAGACGGCGCCTATGGCGTTGGCGGCTTTCCCGGCGACCCTCCCACTCCCGACGGACTCGCGGCTTGGTATGAACCGCACGTTGCCGCATGGACGGCTTATTCGTCGCCTGAAACAACGTTACGGTTGAAGGACCACAACGCGCAAATATTGCACGCCAATCAGAAGCCTTTACGCTTGATCGAGCAAATCATCGCCGCGTCGAGCGATCCTGGGGATGTTGTTTGGGAGCCTTTCGGTGGCCTCTGCTCGGTCGCGGTAGCCTCTTTGCGCATGGGCCGTCATTGCTACAGCGCAGAGAAAATTGGTGAATACTACGAGTTGGCGAAGGCGCGCCTCGAGCAGAAAAACATTGTCATGGCGCCGAATCTAAAAGGAGACAACGCTTGTGTTCCCGAGGCCACGCGATTACCGGTAATTCAAGAAACCTTCTTCAGCACCTATGAAGAGGACCCTGTTGTGCTATCAAGGCTTCTGCGCGAGGAGCAGGTCACGCTGGCCGCTAGTACATAGCTGCTAGGGCGCCGGAAACATATGTATGCGCTAGAAATTGAGAGCAAAGAGTGCAACCGGACCATAAAGGCCAATCCTCCAACAGTCAAACACAACAAGGGCCAGGAAATGGCTCGATAGAGGCTGGCGCAACGGATGAGCCCGTAATCCCACCCGCGCCCGAACCGCAAGAGCCAGATGAGTCGTGGGAACACATCGACGTGTTCGAAGCCGTCAAGCGGGCGCTCGGCGCACTGCCGTATTCGTTTTCCACGGACCTTATCATCACGGGTGTCGCCGCGACCGACCTGTTCAGCTTCAATACCTCGCTCGGCGCGTCGATAGAAACTCAGGTTGTTAAGGCGCTAAACGAGATGCGCCCCGTATGGGACCCAGACCAACCGGTTTGATGGAGCGATACATCGACGACCTGTATCGTCAGGAGTTGTCTGGCATCCCTTTAGCGGCGTGGCAAAGACTTCTCAGCCTATTCATCGAGGACCAAACTGAGGACAGAATCAATCGCGCGCTCGATCGCATGGCTAGGGAATATGCGCAAAACCGGCCACAATTGTCCACAGAAGCAATCGCGGGTATCAAAGCGCGCTTGGCCGAGATCGTCACGTTGCTGGGGAACGAGTAGAGTAATTTACCGCGTCAGGTCGAGGACACTGACGCTGGCCGGCGCGTCGTGGAAGCGTTGGGGCGGCGCCGGGATAAAAGGGAGCGCGCCGCGTAACGGTCCCGGCAGCCAGCCCCAGGGGTCGGCGTCGCGCACCGCGCTGCTCCAACGCGTGAGGACGGCATGCCCGGTTCGCGCGTCCACGGCGAGCGCTTGCGGGGCGGCGCCCGGTACGGCGATCGTGCGTAACTGGCGGCCGGTCGCGCCGTCAAGGACGAGCAGGCTGTCCCTGGCTCCGACGATGAGATGTCCGTTGCGCGCGTCCACGGCCAGCGCGGAGGGATTCCGTACCGCCATCTGGCGCAGGAGGCGGCCTGTCGCTACATCGATCATAGCGACGCTGCCGCGCGCCGGCTGGGGGCCGCCCGCGATGAGGGGCGGCAAGCTGAGTGCGAAAACCCGCCGCGTCCGCGCATCCACGGCCACCGCCGCGACACGACCGGGTGGTGGGCCGAGCGTGACGGTACCCAGGGTACGCGCGGTCCCGGCGTCGAGCACGCTCACGCTGTTGCTCAAAAGGTTGGACACGAACGCGCGCGCCGTCCCGGCGTCGACGGCTATGGCGGTCGGAAACATGCCGGCGACTCCGCTGTGCAGGATTGTCCCGGTCGCCGCGTCGCGCACGGCGACGCCGCCGCCGAACGACGCGCCGCCGGCGGCGCTGTCCCTGGTTACGGTCAAGACATGGCCGGTCCTGCCGTCCAGCGCCAGCGCACTGGCCCGCGCATCGAGCGTCAGGACGTGGTCTACGCGCCCGCCGCGCTCGTCGATAGCGTAGAGCGCGCCGGCCCGGCCGGAGTAACTCCCGGCGGGATCGAGGTCGTCGGCCACGAAGACACGTCCGGCCCGCTCGTCCACCGCCAGCGCGCTGAGCGCATGGCCCACCGTGATCGTGCGCCACAGCGCGCCCGTCTTGCTGTCGAGGACGAACACGCGGCCGTGCGCGCCTGATCCAGCGCCGGCCAGGGCCACGAAGGCGCGGCCGGTCCTGCTGTCCAAGGCCAGGGCCACAGGGTTTCCATCCAGCGTCATGGCGCGCGCCACGCCTGCCGTGCCGGCGGGGCGCGCCACGGCCACGGCGAGTATGACCAGGATCGCGGCGAGCGCCGCGAGCAAGGCTAGGGCCGCCGTCATCCGTCTTCGTCGCATTCGTCGCCCTCCGTAACGCGAGGTCCCTATTCGTACAACGCGCTAAGGGGGCCTGAGGATACGCGGCGGCGGGTTTTGGGGCGGTGGCTCGGGACCGGTCACCACGCGTATCTCGTACACTAATGAAGACTACGACAGGAGGAGAGCGCCATGACATCCGACGAGCGACTGCAGGTCTTCGCCAATGCCCTCAATCTTTTCACCGACGACAGCGCCCAGAGTTCCCAGGCCGTGAAGAAGCTGGCCACGCTCGACGTCCTGCCCGACAAGCTGGCGTTCGGAGCGGAAGGCTATATCATCCTCGCCGACCCACAAGCCCCCTCGACGTACACGCAGGTCGCCAGCGCGGAGGGACGGCCCCTGTGGTGGGAGGTCTCGTCGCAGCCCTACGATACCGACCTGACGCCCGTGCAACTGCGCGCGCTGCGCCGCTACGGCTTCACCGTACCGTCGGGCGGCGATAAGAACCCCTATCAGGAGTGGCCGCGGGCGCGCGTCGAGGAGTTGCCCGGCTGGATCGAGCGCGTCTTCCGCGATGTGTTCAGCCTGCCCGACGACTATACCGTGACGCTGGCCGGCGGGGTCTGACAGCGCCGCACGCACCATGGGAGGGCCGGACATAAGCGCCGTGGTCACCGGCTACGTTATCCACATCCGGAGGGTTTCGTCCGTGCGGCGCGTTCATGATCGGTTCATGTACCCCTGCGTATAATGGGCGTAGATGTGATGTCGACGGGCATCGCACCTGCGCCGAACCGGCAACTCATTCATTCCTTTATCCCCTTTTATCTCGCCGGTAGGAGCACGCAGACTCAGGGACCCCGGGGCGTATGCCCCGGGGTCCCTTCTTTGTGTGATTTATAGGGGCGAGACCTGACCCTGCAGGGTCAGGCTCCCACCGCTACGCAACCACTCGGCGTACACTAGGGTGAGAGAATCGGTGAGCGAAGGGCGGGGTGCGAAAGTGGAAGACGACCAGATCCCGATGTTGATCGCCACGCTGGGCAGCAGGCGAGGCGGACCGGGCGCGCGCGCGCAGGCCGCGCGCATGCTGGGCGCGTCGGGCGACCCGCGCGCGATCGATCCGCTGCTGGACACGATCGAGGACACGGGAGACCCCTACCGCGTGCCGGTCGTCACCGCGGTACTCGACGCCCTGCCGCGCTTCGGCGAGGCGCTGGAGCCCGCCCTGCTGCGCATCCTCGACGACCCGGCCGACTTCCGCCGCCGCTACGTGCCGCGGTTGCTCGTCTCAGCGCGTGGGACCGCCGCCGCGCCCACCTTGCTGCGTCTACTGGACGATGGAGACGACGAGGTGGCTATGAACGCCGCGACCGGCCTCGGCTCCCTGCACGACGACGCCTACACCGCCCCGCTGCGCGCCGTCGTCGCCGATCATGCGCGGCCCATGCTGCTGCGCGGCGTCGCGGCCTCCGCCGTGGGCATGAGCGGCGGCCGGGACGCCTACGACACGCTGGCGCCGCTGCTCGGCTCCGGCGAGCAGAGCCTGGTGGCGGGGGCCATCGACGGCCTGGCCGAGCTCGGTGACCCGCGCGCCGCCCCCCTGATCCAGGCCGTGCTCTCCGCCGGCCGCCTCGACGAGCGCACCGCGCGCGGCGCCAAGCTCGCGCTGATCAGCATGCGCGCGCGGCGCTAGTAGTCAGTAGCCAGTTGCCGATTCGCGCACTGTACGGTCTCAATCGATAGGTATATATTGGGGTAGGACAAGCATGCGAAAGGATGAGATGCGCGTACTCTTACAATTACGCTCCTGGCCCGCCGCTCGCTCTACCGCATGGGCCCGCGTTCCGGACTTCGTACTCAGTGCCCTCGCTGACGCCCCTCCCCTACCTCTAACGATCGATCCAACCTACCCGCCGGTACCTCTCCCCTCTAGTCGCGCAGAAGGGGCACATGATCTCCTTGATCAACAGTTTGATTTCGCAGTACAAGGCGAGGATTTAACCTATCTTCTACGAGGATCGATACCGGATAGTGATGCCGGGATAGAGGTAGCAAACTCTCTTAGAGAAGACCGCAAGGTTGTTGGCGTCTTTGTTGACCCTATTATCGAACCTTGTGTCATTTGCCCCGGTGACCCGGCTATAGGCTCGGACAAAAATGTTGCCGCACTACTACATGTTCCGCAACTGCATGCTAATGGTATGGACGGACATGGCGCCCACGTTGCCGTCGTCGACACGGGGGTCAACTTATCTTATTTGTGGTCGAGAGGGCGACCACATCGCCTCACATCATCGAGGAGCTGGACGCCTCGCGGCGTGACATCTACACCAGGTAATCATCCAATCGACCATGGGACGATGTGTGCTTATAGTGTCGGTATCGCAGCGCCGCGCGCCCAACTCCTCGACCATGCTGTACTCCTGTCGCAAAGATCGGGACCGACTGGCATGGCTGGCCTATTGAGTGACGCTATATCGTCATACTCCAATTTGCTTCAAACCTTCCTCAAACGCTCTCCTACCAGGCGCACCTTAGTCGTCACAAACAGTTGGGGAATGTACTCACCCAGCTGGGACTTCCCCCTAGGGACCCTAGGAAACTATAGCGATAACCTAAACCACCCCTTCAACATCATTGTCGAGACTCTAGAGAACGCTGGGGTTGATATAGTGTTCGCGGCAGGCAACTGCGGACGCGATTGCCCCGACACGCGCTGTAACTTTGGTAGCTCCCCTCCCATTTGCGGAGCGAATTCGCATCCAAGTGTCGTTTGTGTAGCAGGCGTTGACACAACAAACATGCGTGTCGGGTATTCATCTCAAGGCCCTGGCCGTCTACACAAAGAAAAGCCGGATATCGCTGCATACACACATTTCGACGGGTCTGGAGTCTATCCCGTCGATGCAGGAACATCGGTTGCCTGCCCTGTCGTAGCAGGTGTCGTGGCTGCAATACGTAGCGTACATCCACCTTCCAAACTTCCTCCCGTGATGCTACGTGACCTGCTCAAGACGACAGCGAACACAGGAGGAAATTCTGGATTCAACGTGGATTACGGCTGGGGAATCATAAATGTGCAGAGCCTGTTGGGAGCACTCCCCTAAAAAAGAAAACTCGCAGTGAGTACGTGTCACATGATTGAAAAATGGGTTACAATGTGCATATGGATAAGGTTATGGTAACTTTGCGCCTCAACCCGTATGAGGCAACTACCTCAAAGGTTCGGCGTAAGCTCGGGTTGTCTTCAACGCAGATTGATAAGGATTTCGGCGTAGTGCTGATCAGGCTTCAAGACAGTCTTTACACTATCCTTATTGATCAAGATGCAGTTGCACAACTTAATACCGTTGATACCGGCGTTGGTGGTCCGTACGCCAATCCTCGTATTGAGCCATTCGGCCCACCAATGATGCCTATGGGTGAGGCCAGTAGGCGATAGGGTTGCCTGTGCCAAAGACCGCCCCTCCCGTGGGCCTAGTCGGTGGTACTCGCTTTCCTCTTTGGCCCACGAGGCCGTCAAAAACGTCCCCTTCTCGCAATCGTGTAGCCTTAAAAGCGACTCGATGGTTATTCGCCGGGTGTCGTCGCCAACTCTTGTGGTCGATCTCATAAACCGCCCGCGTGACTCCTTGATACACGGCCACCGCATAGGGAAAGGACTTTGCATGGGTAATGCCGATACGCCACCACGCCCGGGTGCTGTCATACAATTCTTGATCGCTCATATCGCGGCGATAACCGTAGCCCTGACGTGGTAGCTCGGTGTCATCCTCCAAACCCCACCAATTGAGCTTGATCAAGACTACTCGAATATCGGTATCCAAAAAGGGTGTTTGCAGTTGCTCCTGCAATTCCTCCAAGCTAATCGACCCCAAATCGGCATCATGGCCTCGCACCTCGTTAGTGAGCCCTTCCCCTTGATAGCGACGGAGGACATCGATGAGGGCGGCCTCTACCAGAAATGCCTCTTCGGACGACTGGATTTGAATCCGCGCGAATTCGACCCTCGGCTCTTGGTGTCGAGCACGTATTGCCCTGATGCGGGCAAGCTTGGCTCCGGCTTCATCATCGGTAACGGCATCGTTACCCAACACTTCATCGTTTAAGTGGGCGTTGAAGCGCCAACCTGTGCCTTTGCCAACGTATAAAGACCTCATCTGTCCCTGGATCGACAAGGAGATAGACGTAATATGGGCCAATGTACTCGGCAATGAGAGGATTGTTCAAGCTGTTATCGTTATTCAGTACCATATCTTGACCTACTCCTTATGAATCGAATCTACAATTGCCTTCTCGTACAGGCTGGCGCTCCAGTTCCGGCCGGCTATGTCACAGCGATGACCGAACCCCGCCGCTTCGTAATACGCGCGCAGCGCGGCGCTCTCAGCCATGCAGTCGAGCCGCAGGTACCGCTTGCCCCGCGCGGCGGCCATCCTCTCGGCCCAGCGTAGCAAGTAGAGGCCGAGTCCCCGGCCGGCATAGGTCCGGTGGACAGCCAGCTTGTGCAGGTAGAGCGCGTCGTCGGGCGCGTCCGGCCAAAACAACGGGTCGGACGCCTGCAGCGTCAGCGTCCCTGCCGGCTGCCCATCGACCGTAGCCAGGTAAATCTCGCCGCTGTCTATGCGAGCTGTCAGTTGCGCGCGGTCGAACGAGCCGGGGCGCCACTGATCGATGCCGCGCGACGTGAGCCAGCGCGCCGCGTCATTCAGGATGTCCAGGACGATGTCGATGTCCGCAGAGCCTGCTCGTATAATCGTGGCCCCACACACGTCTGCCGGCAATTCGCCAGCGTTCTCGGTAGACATAGAGGTTAGCCCGGCGGGACAAGCTCGAAGTAGCGATCGAGCAGTGCCCGGTCGCCGAATACGTCGAGGCGGTCGGCGGGGACGCGGCCCCACAGAAACAATAGCAGGTCCGACGCTGTGCCGCGCACCGCCACGTCGCCCTTGGCGTGCTCGTGCGTGACGGTCGCGCCGGAGCCCTCGAAGCGCGCCAGCCACTCGCCCGGACCGTCGGTGCGGTGGAAGTGATAGGTCTCGCCGGCGCCCTGCCGGAAAGACTCGCCCCATTCGCGGCTCGACGGTATCATAACGTCGAGGACCTCGTCGACGCCGTCGCGCGCCAGTTCCGCCTCAATCGGCGCGGCGCCCCCGTGCGCCAACTGGGCGTCCCAGCGATGCACCGCCGTTTCGTGAGCCATGCGCCGCATCCAGAAGCCGGCCGTCTGGTCGGGCGGCCACCATGTCCAGACGGGCTCCGTCGGGCTGGTGGCGCGCAGCAGCGCCTCCAGCTTGGCGGCCGTCTGCTCGAACAGGGAGAGCAAACCCGGTGGCGGGACGGGATGTTTGCCGGCCGCATCCGGGTCGAACTCGGCGCCGAACAGTTCCTCATACTCGGGCGGCAGGTCCAGGTCCTCGTAAGAGCGCACGGTATTCTCTCGGGCGCGCGACCCGACGATCTTGACGCGGTGCGCGTAAATCCCCGTCAGGTGCGCGACCAAGGTAGCCACGCTCCACCCCGGGCACGAAGGCACGGCTGCGTCCAGACCTTCGCGCGCCGCGTC
>JAABUQ010009663.1_pt1 | contig 12967 bp, 12 predicted proteins | sample 5560001 | NCBI WGS metagenome assembly JAABUQ01 (sample SAMN10711888, study PRJNA513371) | rock metagenome | isolation source: Antarctica rocks | place: Antarctica: Victoria Land, Finger Mt nord | collected 2015-12-18 | reverse complement strand
CTCAGCCGGGCCATGGGCTGGGCGTCGGGGTCCTCCAGCAGGCGGGTCCGATCGACCCAAGGGCCTGTGGCGTTGATCACCTGCTTGGCGCCGATGCGCAGCCCGTCGCAGCGAATACCTGTCACGCGGCCGCCCGTGATCTCCAGCTCGGTCACCGGCAGGTGGTTGATGACTGCAGCACCGGCCTGGGCCGCGGCCTGAACCGTGGCCAGCACTATCCGGCTGTCGTGGGTCTGGGCGTCCTCGTAAACGCCGGCAGCGCGAAACCCTTCGCCCTGGAGAGCTGGGATCAGGCGCTGAGCGCCCTTCAGGCCGACCATTCGAGAACGGCTGTGGCGGAAGCCTGAGAGAGCGGCGTAGGTCAGCATGGCGCCCGCGATCATCGGCACGTTGTGCGGGCCACCCTTGAAGACCGGGATGACGAAGTCAAGACGCTTCACCAGGTGAGGAGCTATGCGGTCGAGCAGCTTGGCCCGCTCCTGATGGGCCTCACGGACCAGGCCGAAGTCATACATCTGCAGGTAGCGGAGGCCGCCGTGGATCAGCTTGGAGGAGGCGCTGGAGGTCGCCGAGCCGAAGTCGCGGGCGTCGATCAGTGCCACCTTGGCGCCGGCGTGGGCAGCTTCGAAGGCGATTCGGGCGCCAATCACCCCGGCTCCCATCACCACCAGGTCAAAGTCCTCTGTCGACAAGCGCTCCCGCGTGCGATCCCTATCCATGAACCTATTCTGCGCGGACCGCCGGGAGGAGATCGGGACGCCTGGCATCTTCAGATCCGCAACCTGCGCTGGCTGACATCAAGTCCAGTTTGGCCTTCCGGCTCAGTTCGCCGCTTTGGGCGGGGCCAGTCCGGATCTATACTCCACACTTCCGGAGCCGACCATTCCTCTAGGAGAAGCAATGAGATCAAGACCGCTTGGCCTCCTCATGCTGGCGGGATTGCTGATCGCCGCCTGCGGCGGCGGCACCAGCACTTCCAACCAGCAGAGTGGCCCCAAGCATGGCGGGACGCTGACGGTGGCGGTCGGCATCGACCCTGACACCCTGGATCCCGCCGCCCAGACCACCACAACAGTCCAGCAGATGGTCTTGATGATCACCGAGCCGCTCCTCGCCTACGACGAGAAGAACACTTTGAAGCCGGTCCTGGCCGAAAAATGGGACGCCGCCGCGGACGGCCTCAGCTACACCTTCACGCTTCGGCAGGGGGTCAAGTTCAGCGATGGTGAGCCGTTCAACGCAGCGGCAGTCAAGTTCTCGCTGGACAGGATGCTGAATCCCGCAACCTTCAAGACCCAGCCGGGCGTCCTGCGTGTCATCAAGAGCACTGACGTGGTCGATGACAGCCACGTAAAGATCAGCCTGAAAACTCCTTTTCCTCCGTTCTTGGGAGCGATGACCCAGGCGGCCGCCGCCATCATCGCACCGAACTCTGTCAGTCAGGCGCCCAACACACCCGCCCTGATCCAGAAGCCAGTCGGCACCGGGCCTTATGTGTTCAAGGAACGGGTCAATGGCGACCACGTGACCTTCGACAAGAACCCGAGCTACTGGGGCAGCAAGCCTAACTACGACGCGCAGGTCTACAAGGTGGTGCCGGACGCGGCGACGCGAGAGGCGTTGGTGAAGGCCGGCCAGGCGGACGTCTCCTACCTGCCACCCGCCAACGATCTGCCCGCGCTGCAGCAGAGCCAGGACCTGAAGGTCATCCTCGGCCCCTCCGACCGCACCATCTTCATGAGCATCAACACGCCTGGTAAGTTCCAGCCGCTGCTGCAGAAGCCGGCGGTGCGGGAGGCGCTCAACTACGCGGTCAATAAGGATGCGATAGTCAAGAACGCCCTCTTCGGCGCCGCCACCCCGCTGGATGCCCCGATGTCCAAGGCCCTGTTCGGCTACTGCAGCATCGGCAAGTACGACTACAACCCTGAGAAGGCCAAGCAGATGCTGAAGGATGCCGGTGCCGAGGGGATGAAGATCAAGGTCATCTCCCCCCAGGGCCGCTACATAGGCGATTACCAGGTAGCCCAGGCAGTGGCGGGCGACCTGCGCAAGGTCGGCCTCCAGGTTGAGCTGGCCAACCCCAGCGATTGGCCCACCTACCTCTCGCGCATGGTCAACGTGCCGCCCGACCAGGCGACCGCCGACCTGCACCTGCTGGGCTGGGCGCCCAGTTTCCTGGATGCTGCCCAGCAGTTCCAGATCATGACCCCTGACAACTTCCCGCCCAAAGGCCTCAACACCTCCTACTACAGCAACCAGACCGTGACTGATCTCGTCACCAAGGCCAACGGCGAGATCGACTCCAATCAGCGCAAGCAGGACTATTGCAGCGCCGGCAAGCAGGTCTGGAAGGATGCTCCTTGGATCTTCCTCTACAACCAGAAGAACCCGATAGTCACCACCAGCAAGGTGACAGGCATCTATGGGCTTGCCAACGAGCAGTTCGTGACGTCTTGGGCCTCGCCCGCTTAGTGGACTAAGGACCCGGCGCGTGCTGAGCTACATTGCGCGTCGGGTCCTCATCGCCATCCCCACCCTGTTCGGGGTGGCGACAGTCATCTTCGCCCTCGTCCATCTGCAGGGCGGCGACCCGGCCCGAGTGATCGCCGGCGCCAATGCGACGCCTGAAGACGTGGATCGCATCCGCCATCAGCTGGGCCTTGACCAGCCTCTCCTGGTCCAGTACCTGATTTTCATCGGCAATCTCCTCCGCGGAAACCTGGGCACCTCGGTCCGCTCGGGGCAGCCCGTTTTCAACGAGATAGCGAGCCGTGCTCCCTACACGGTGGAGCTGGCGGTGATCAGCACCATCCTGGCTGTTGCGATCGGCGTCTTCCTCGGGGTGGTCGCCGCCACCAACCACGACAACCCGATCGACCTCGCCATCTCCAGCTTCTCGGTCTTCGGTGTTTCCATGCCTGTCTACTGGCTCGGGCTGCTGCTGATCATCCTCTTCGCCGTAAACCTGCACGTGCTGCCCGCGGCGGGCGCCAACCAACCGACTGGTTTCATCCTGCCGTCCTTGACCCTGGCCTTCTTCTCGATCGGCTTCATCGCCCGCCAGACGCGGTCGGCGATGCTTGAGGTCTTGGATCTGGACTTCGTGCGGACGGCGCGGGCCAAGGGCGCCGACCGGCCCACTGTCCTGGTCAGGCATGCCCTGCGCAACGCGCTGCTGCCGATCATCACCGTGATCGGACTCCAGTTCGGCACCCTGCTGGGGGGTGCCATTCTGACCGAGACCATCTACGCTTGGCCGGGGTTGGGCCGGCTGCTGGTCGACTCGATCTTCGCCCGCGACTTCCCTGTGGTTCAGGGCACGGTCTTCGTGTTCGCAGGCGCGCTGATTTTCGTGAACCTCTTCACCGACCTCCTCTACGCCTATGTCGATCCTCGCATCCGGTACGACTGACGCCGCGCCGCTCGCTCTGAGCGAGGCGCCGCCGCAGTCGGCGCCAAGGCTCTGGCGGCGGCTGCTGCGGCACAACAGCGCGGTGGCCGGCATGATTCTGCTCGGTTTCCTCGTGCTCGCCAGCCTGCTCGGCCCCCTGATCTTCCGCTCCGACCCCACTGCGCAGGATCTGAGCCTGGCCTTCATGCCCCGTTCGGCAGCGCATCCTCTGGGCACCGACGATTTGGGCCGCGATGAACTGGTCAGGCTCTTCTTCGGCGCCCGTTACACCCTCTCCCTCGCCCTGGCTGCCGTGGCGCTGGGTCTCGTCGTCGGCGTGCCGCTGGGCGCCATCTCCGGCTACTTCGGGGGCTGGGTCGACCTGCTCGTCCAGCGTGTGGTGGACGTGATGCTTGCCTTTCCCAGCATCCTGCTGGCGATCTCACTCGTCGCCGCGCTGGGCGTCGGTCTCCGCAACGTGATCGTCTCGGTGGCCATCGTGGCCATGCCTGGCTTCATCCGGCTCGTGCGGGCTTCGGCCCTCTCCATCCGCGAAGCTCCCTATGTGGAAGCCGCCCGCGCCCTGGGTGTGCCGTCCTGGCGGATCCTGCTCCGCCACGTGGTGCCGAACTCGCTCGGCCCACTCATCGTCCAGGCCAGCCTGCAGCTGGGCGGCGCCATCCTGGTGGCCGCCGGCTTGGGCTTCTTGGGGCTGGGGGTCCAGCAGCCCACGCCTGAGTGGGGCGCCATGCTCGGCTTCTCCCACACCTACATCTTCAGCGACCCCGGCCTGCTCACCTACCCGGGGCTTTGCATCTGCGGCGCCGTGCTCGCGTTCAACCTGCTGGGCGACGGCCTCCGCGACGCCCTCGACCCCCGCATGAAATAGCTGACGGGCGGCGCCTGACTCCGTTGGGCGGCGGCGTCGCCTTCCAAAATGCCCCGAATGGCAATGGTTACGTCGGGCTGACCATGCGGTTGCTGAGCCGGCCCAGGCCGTCGACCTCGACCACTACCTCATCGCCGGGCTTGAGCCAGACTTTCTCGTCGCGACCGAGGATCACGCCCTCAGGGGTGCCGGTGGAGATGATGTCACCGGGCTCCAGCGTGAGATGGCGGCTCAGGTAGCTCACGAGCTCCTCCACGCCGAAGATCAGGTCCGCGATGACCGAGTCCTGCCGCTTCTCGCCGTTCAGGAAGCAGCGGATGCCCAGCCGGGTCACGTCAGGGATCTCCTCCTTGCTCACGAGGTAGGGCCCGATCGGCAGGAAGTGGTCCAGCGACTTGCCGAGCAGCCACTGGCTGGTCCGCGCCTGCAGCTCCCGGGCTGAGAGATCGTTCGCGTTGCAGTAACCGAAAACATGGTCCAGCGCCTCAGCCTCAGCGACGTTCTGGGCGCGCTTGCCGATCACAACCGCCAGCTCCGCTTCGTAGTCGTACTGCTCGGCGACTGCCGGCAGCGGGATGTCCTCGCCGCTGGCGGCCAGCGAGTTGTTGAACTTGCTGAACAGAACAGGGGTCTCCGGCACTGCCATTCCTGCCTCGGCGGCGTGACGCCGGTAGTTGAGACCAACACAGATGATCTTGCCCGGATTCGGCACGCAGGGAGCGAGCTTGAGCTGCGCCTCCTTCAGCTCGGCCCCTGCCGGCGGTAGACCGCCGGCCATCACAGCAGCCAGATCCGCGGTCCCCAGATCGTGAACTGTGCCGCCGCCATCCTTGCTGGCCAAAGCGATTCCCTGCGGCGTGTGATGCGAGATCAGGATCATGCTGTCGGTTCCTCCGAGCCAAGGTTGACGAGGCGTAACGCGAGCGGCGTTCCGCTCAGGATGGCAGTTTCGACGAGCCGCCGCCCCAGATCAGTCGGCTAGCGTCGTCAACCCTGGCCAGTCGGGGCGGCCCAGTGTCACTTCGCATGGCGGCCATAGCCGCTGCCTTCAGCGGCCGGTCTCTCACGTCGCTATCATCCCGCCCATGCCGACGCGCATCATCGGCGCTGTCACTCACGACGTGCGCTTCCCCACCTCGCTCGAGAAGCACGGCTCAGATGCCATGAACGTGGACCCCGACTACTCCGCTGCGTACGTCGTCCTGGAGACCGACCATGCCCAGGGCCTGGCCGGCCACGGCCTCACCTTCACCTGCGGCCGCGGCAACGAACTGTGCCTGGCAGCCATCCAAGCGCTGCAGCACCACGTGGTCGGTCGCGACCTGGAGGACATCACTGGCGACTTCGGCGGCTTCTGGCGGAGCCTGGTCGGCGACTCGCAGTTGCGCTGGCTCGGTCCCGAGAAGGGCGTGATCCATCTCGCGACCGGCGCCCTCGTCAACGCCGTTTGGGATCTCTACGCCAAGATGGAGGGAAAGCCTCTCTGGAAGCTGCTCAGCGACTTGAGCCCGGAGCAGGTGGTCGACTGCATCGACTTCCGTTACATCGAGGATGTGCTGAAGCCGGGCGAGGCGATCGAGCTGCTGCGGAGCCGGTTGAGCGGCCGCGCCGAGCGGGAGGCGAAGATGCTCAGCGACGGCTTTCCCGCCTACACCACCTCCGCTGGCTGGCTCGGCTACAGCGAGGAGAGCTTGCCCGGCCGGGTCGAGACGGCGAAGCAGCAGGGATTCAGCCACATCAAGATGAAGGTGGGGGCCGATCCGGAAACTGACCTCCGCCGCGCCCGCATCCTCCGCTCCGCCATGGGCCCGGAGATGAAGCTCATGGTCGACGCCAACCAGGTCTGGGGCGTCGAGCAGGCGATCAGGGCTATGGCGGCCCTGACCGAAGTCGACCCGATGTGGATCGAGGAGCCGACCAGCCCTGACGACGTGCTCGGCCACCGAACCATCCGCCAAGCCGTGCATCCCATCGGTGTCGCCACCGGGGAACACGTCCAGAACCGCATCATCTTCAAGCAGCTGCTGCAGGCACAGGCCATCGACTACTGCCAGATCGACGCCTGCCGCCTCGGCGGCGTCAACGAGGTGCTGGCGGTACTCCTCTTGGCGACGAGGTTCGGCGTCCCGGTCTGCCCGCACGCCGGCGGGGTCGGCCTCTGCGAATACGTGCAGCACCTGGCGATATTCGACTACATCGCCGTCGGCGCCTCGCTGGAGAACCGCATCTGCGAGTTCGTCGACCACCTGCATGAGCACTTCGTCGACCCCTGTCGCATCTCGCACGGCCACTACGAGGCGCCGAGCGCGCCGGGCTACAGCATCGAGATGAAAGCGGAGTCGTTGGCTCAGTACGCGTATCCCGACGGACCCACGTGGCGGAGCCTGTCGGCGAGGGAATCCGCTAGCTGACGCATTGCTCTACAGAAGGGAGGGATTGGTGCTTTGAGGTTGGAGAACAAGATCTGTGTCATCACGGGAGCCGGGTCAGGCATCGGTCGGGCGTCCGCCTTGCTCTTCGGCCGGGAGGGGTCAACAGTGGTGGCGAGCGACGTGGACGAGGCCAGCGCGGGCGCCACTGCAGCCGAGATCACCGGCGCCGGCGGCAGAGCTGAACCCCGCCGAGTCGACGTCGCTAACCCGGAGGACACGCAGGCGCTGGCCCGCTGGACTGCTGAGCGCTTTGGTCGAGTCGACGTGCTTTTCAACAACGCCGGTATCGCCGGCGTGGGCGACGTGCTGGAAACGGAGCCTGATCTCTTCGACCGGGTCATGGCCGTCAACGTGCGCGGCGTCTACCTGATGAGCCGGGCGGTCGTGCCGCTCATGATCGAGCGGAAGGCGGGGAGCATCATCAACATGTCCTCCTGCATCGCCGACATCGGCCTTGCCCGCCGCGTCTCCTACGCCGCGTCCAAGGGTGCGGTGCTGGCCATGACCAGTCCATGCAGGTGGATCTCGCACCTCACGGCATCCGGGTCAATGCGTTGATGCCGGGCACCATCCTGACGCCCTTTGTCGACCGCTACCTGAAGGAGTCGTACGCCGATCCGGAGGAGGGCTATGCGTCCATCCGCAAGCGGCAGCTGGGAGGCGACCTCGGCCGCCCCGAGGACGTGGCCTACGCCGCCCTCTACCTGGCCTCCGACGAATCGCGATTCGTCATGGCCTCAGGCCTAGTTGTCGACGGAGGCGTGACGGGCGGCAAATAGCTCTGGCTGCCGCGAGATACCCGCAGAGTGCGATCATCGTCGAGGCGGCTGCGTCATCGAGAGTGGCAGGAGCATTCTTCATTCCCGACGCCAGTGAGCACCTGACGGGCCGTGCTGGCTCTCGGGCAGAAGGATCCTGGGCGGCGGAACGTCAGTGCTTGAGGGCTGCCTCTTCGGCGATCGGGTCGATGGGCTGGGGCGGTGCGAGGAAGACTATCTGGGGGTTGGTGCCTGACCAAGGGATCTGACGCGTGTCCACCCGAAAAGGCCCCACGTAGTTCATCTCCCACACCGTGTAGGAGACGATCTGCCCATCGGCACTCCGCTCCACCGAGGCCACGTACGCGACATGGCCGTGGTAGGGATCGAGCAGCGGGCGTTCCCAAGACACTATTGCGCCGGGCTCCGGCTCGAGCTGGATCGGGCGGCCGATCGCCTTCGAGAGATTCGGCGCCACGTCGGCCCCGTCGCCCATCACCGAAGGGCTGTTGGGGTCGGAGATGAGGTACCAGAGCTGCTCCGCGTACCAAGTGCACTGACCAGGCGCCCCTGTCGTGTTGGCAAGGGCAGAGGTGGGCACCCAGCCCCCAGCGTCGCTCTCGACCAGGCCGCCGACCACGCCGCTGCCGTTGTTGAAGCCATGGAGGGCGGCCACCTTGTCGGACGCCCCGTGGAGGGACGCTTTCAGCACGTCGATCCTCTGCTTCAGCCTGGTCAGGCGGTCCAGCAGCGTGCCTCGCTGCGCCAGCAGCTTGTTGAGCTCGGCCCGGGCTGTGCTGCGGGAGTTCTTGTCTCGCGACTGAATTGACTGCATGCTCTCCAGCAGACGTTGGGAGCGATCCGCCACCAGCCTCGACTCGGCAGCGGTTGCCCAGACGTCAGAGAGGCTGCGAGCGTTAAGCAAGCGCTGCACGTCAAGCCCCCGCGTCTCGTAGCGCTGGCGGGCGTTGGCGCTGATCGCCCTCCGCAGCGAGTCGATCTCCGCCTGGTCCTGCGCGGCCTGTTTCTCGGCGGCCGACTGATGGGCCCGCGCGAGCTCGATCTGGCCGTTCAATGGTGCCAGCTGGCTCTCGCCGGCCTTCTGCTCCGCCTGCGCTTGATCGAGCGCCGCCAGCACCTCGGCCAGCAGCTTTTGCTCGGCGCTGGGCGGCGGCGGCGGGCCTGCCGACGAGGCGTTGGGGCTGGGGCTGGGCGAGGGGCTGTGGCTGGGACTGGGGGCGGCGCTGGGAGAAGCCGTCGGCGGCGCGCTCGGGCTGGCCGAGGACGTTGGGCTGGGGCTGGGTGAGGGTGTGGCTGGCGGAGAGGCGGCGGCCACGGCAGCCGGCGAGAACGCGAAGAGGAGGGCGAAACACAGGATGAGCCGCCTCATTTCGGCACCCGCACCAGCAGAGCGGAGCTACCGAGCAGAACGCAGCTTCCCACCACTGTGACCAAGCCAATGTCCCTGGCGGCGGCGAGAGGATGGCTCAGCGTCAGGAACGGCAGCGCGTAGCTGAGTCCCTTGGGCAGGGTCGTGCCGAGCCACCAGAGAGCAAGCAAAGTCAGCGCTGAGGCGGCCAGGGCCACACTGAGCGCCTGGAAGAGCAGCGGCGCGCGCAGCACCGTCGGCCGCACGCCCACCAGGGCCAGGATGCGCAGCTCCTGGCGCCGGGCCCGCGCTTCTGAAGCGGAACAGCCGCAGGGCGGCCATGGTGGCGACCAGCGCCACGCCGAGATCCAGGGCCAGGGCAGCGAACCGCAGCACGTCGAGGATGCGGCTCAGCTTGCGAGCGTCCTCCGGGGTGTAGGAGACGGGCACCTGACGGTCTGCCGCAGCGCTCTTCTGAGCGGCCTCGGCCACCCGGCCGCCCGCGGCGGGATCCTGCACGTCGACGACCAGCGTGGCCGGATAGGGATTGCTCTGGGTGCCGTTGCTGAGCGGGGCAAGCTGGCTGTCCTGCCTGGCCAGCTTGGCCGCCTCCGCCTTGCTCCGATATTGCACGCCCTTCACCCCCTGGATGGCCTTCACTTGAGCCGTCAGCCCGCTCACGTCCTCCGGCTTGGCCTCGTCGGCCAGGAAGACCTGAATCTGAGAGGCTGACTGCATCTCCCTCTCGACCGCCCCGCCGACCAGCGTCACCGTGAGCTGAACCGTGGCCGCCAGAGCCATCAGGCTGCCGACCACTATCACCGAGCCTGCCCAGGAGATCAGGTGCGGCCGCTGCCAGTGCCACGAATAAGCCAAGAGGCTCAGGGCATGGCGGCGGACGGCATTCAGCTGCCGGACTATCCTTCGGGCGAAGGCTGCTGACGAGGCGGAGCTCACAAGCGCAGCACCTCTCCGTCGAAGTGCTGCAGGGCCGTGGCATCGTGGGTGGCGAGGAGCACTGTCATGCCGTCCTCGCTCAGCTCCGCCAGCAGGTCGAGCACCTGCCAGGTGGCGATTGTGTCAAGGTTGCCAGTCGGCTCGTCCGCGAGCAGGATGCGCGGCTGGTGAGCGATCGCCCGCGCGATGGCGACTCGCTGCTGCTGGCCGCCGGAGAGATGATCGGGCCGCCGGTCGGCGAGATCCGCCAGTCCTACCCGCCTCAGGGCCTGGTGAGCCACATCCTCCGGCGACTCGATTGACCACTGTGCCAGCTCGAGCGGAAGCCGCACGTTCTCGAGAGCAGTGAGATGCGGCAGCAGCTCGTAGCTCTGGAACACGAAGCCCAGCCGCCGACGGAGGCCCGAGACCTGCCACGGCCAGAGCCGACGCAGATCTATGCCATCCACAAAGCCCTCTCCCGAACGCAGCCGCACAACGCCGTAGAGCAGGCGCATGAATGTCGTCTTGCCCGCGCCTGAGGCGCCGGTCACCATCACGAACTGGCCGGGCACGTAGCTGCAGGTGATGCGGTCGAGGACCTTCCGAGTGCCATAGCCGGCCACAGCGTCCTGGAGGACTACCGAGCCTGGCGGGTGCTCCATGTTGGCTGGGTGCTCGGGGACCGGCCCTCCTGTGCCTCTCAGCGCACTCCGCCCTGGGCCCGGCTGGGTACTCAGCACGGGCGCCGCAGCCTGAGAGTTCCAATACCAATCATTTGAGTTTGCCTTCGAAGACCGCCCCCTAGCGCCTCCCCACCTCTCCGTCGAGCGGTTCGGCCCTGTGGCCCTCCACCTTACCGAGATAACGGCGGCCTGGCTACGGTTGTGGCCGGTCCGTCTGCCGCTCCTCGCCGCCGGCGTGAGGCCGATGGACAGGCGAATAGCCGGAGCAAGAGGTCACAGGTAGGCGGGGATAACGCGGAAAGCGAACGTCGGTTTGCGAGAGCCGGCAGAACCAGAACTCGCTGCGCGCACCGCTGACCCGAGCGGCGAAACCGCAACTGCCGCAAAGCCCGATCTTCGACTGCACGCCAGAGCATTTAACCAGCGGCCGCCAGGTCTACGCGGAGATCCCCTTTGGAACGGTCGCTTGACATTTCTGACACGGCGGCCTGTGACCGCAAACGGACGGACCGCGAGAAGCCCGGCTTCCCGCGGTCCGTTTAGAAAGGGAGGAGGGTTTATGTCTGCGGTGAGGGACTCGGGCTGGTGGTGGGCTTTGTTGAAGGCCTGTTCCAGTTCGGGATCTTCTTGGCCTGGAGGACCTTGTTCTCCTGCGCGCTGGTCAGGGTTCCGTTCTGAACCAACGGATCCAGGAGCGGCTTCAGCGCAGCCTGGTACTGGGTGCGGTACTGGTCCTCGCTCAGGCCTTTGTCGCTCGCTAACTGCTGGACGGTCTTGCCCTGCTTCAGATCGGCGACCAGATCCGTCCGTTTGATGCCGAGGACCTGAGCTTCAGCGGTGCCGATCGCAATGCGTAGCTGGCTGGCAGCCGCGCTGTTCTTGGCAGTGGCAGGCGAGTGCATGCCCGGTGTGGGAGTGCTGGACGCAGCCGGGGCCGCGGCCTGAACGGTGTTCTGAGCACCGTTCTGCCGGTCGTGAATGACGGCAGCGGCGCCACCGCCGACGATCAGGAGGCCGACTCCAGCGGCGGCCAGCTTGGTGGCTAGGGAAACGCTCGGAATGTTCATAACCACAGCCTGCCCCTGCATTGCAAAAGCACTGCGCCGCGGAAGGTCAAGCTTGTGTAAGGCCCTGGTCGAGGGTCGATCCTGAGGCTGAGCCCGACCTGTCAGGGGCACCGGCAAGCCGGGGGGTGCTCCGGCCGCTGGTCAGTCAGCGCTTGCTCTGCAGGGCCCCCACGAGGCGGTCGACCGAGCTTGACACACCGTACCGGCGGCCCAGCTCGGAGGCCGTTTCGGGATTGGCGGGATAGGCGTCGCGGCGGCCAGGTGGGAGTTCCACTGGAGCATCCCGAACCGGCAGCACCGCGAGCAGCGCCCGCTCGAGATAGTCGCGCTGCGCCTCGCTGTACCGACCGGAATCGATCAGCCCGCGCACGCCGCCGTGCCGCTTGACCAGCTCAGCAGCGGTTTTCGGCCCCACTCCAGGCAGGCCAGGCAAGCCGTCGGAGGGGTCGCCCCGAAGGACTGCGAAGTCGCCGTACAACGCGCCCGGGACCCCGTACCGGCGTTGGAGCTCGGCGTCGTCCACCTCGGCCAGACCTTTGCGCTCGGGATAGAGCACCTTGATTTGGTCCGAGACGAGCGCAAAGAGATCGCGGTCCCCGCTCACGACCTCGATGCGCATGCCCACCGCCCTGGCCGTCCAGGTCGCTATCACGTCCTCCGCCTCGTAATCCGGCACGCCGACGAAGTCAACGCCGACGGCAGCGAGGAGCTCGTGGATGAGCGGGAACTGGGGCTCCAGGGGATCGGGGACCGGCTCGGCCACGCGATGCGACTTATAGCTTGGAATCAGGTCCACTCGCCACTGCGGACGCCAGTCCTCATCGCTGGCCACCGACAGGAGGTTCGGGCGGCGGGCATAGATGAGGCGGGCCAACGTGTCCAGGAAGCCGCGGACGGCGTTGACCAAGCGACCGTCCGGCGCCACCACCGTCTGCGGCACTCCATAGAAGGCGCGAAAGATCAGGCTGGAGCCGTCCACGAAGAGCCAGTCAGGCCTCAAGCTGCAACCCCATAAGCAGCTACAGTCTCGCTGATGACGTTCGGTCCAGGGCTGGGGAGGAAACGAGCCCGAGCCTGCTTGGGAGTGCTTGCGGGGCTGGGGTTCGCTCTGGGTGCCGGGGCGCTGATCCGGCCGGAATTATTCGCCCGCGTCGGCGGCCAACCCCCACCCACGGGGACCACAAGCTGGCCCTGGCGCCTCTTCGCTGTACGGGAGCTGGGCTTAGCCTGGGCCCTCTTCGACGCCGCCAGGCGAAACCAAGCGGACGCCGCCCGGACGGCTGCAGGCTGGCTGGCCTGGAGCCAGGCGGGTGACGCCGCCCTGTCGGCCTGGCTGGGCGTTCGGAATCGGATGCCCAGGCGGCTCTCGATTCTGGTCGGACTAAGTGCGGCTTCTACCTTCGCCCTCGCCGCCGCCTGCCGCGGCGCGTACGCCA
>JAABUQ010009662.1_pt1 | contig 12968 bp, 14 predicted proteins | sample 5560001 | NCBI WGS metagenome assembly JAABUQ01 (sample SAMN10711888, study PRJNA513371) | rock metagenome | isolation source: Antarctica rocks | place: Antarctica: Victoria Land, Finger Mt nord | collected 2015-12-18 | reverse complement strand
AAAAATTTTCTCCGCGCCTGCGGCGCGGGAAGGGGCTGAGTATTGGCTACAATACTTCTATATAATATAAAGATACCATCTTTAGCGAGAGAGGAGCAGAAACGATGGCTATTCCATCTCCGAAAGCGCATTCCACTATGATATAATCCCCTCAGTTGTTGTTATCTTCGATCAAGTGGAGGATTCATGCGAGGGCCACGACGTATTGCGATAGACGGACCGGCTGGCGCGGGGAAAAGTACGATTGGTGAACAGTTAGCTCAGCGCCTGGGCTACCTCTACGTCGATACAGGGGCTATGTATCGTGCGGTAGCCTGGCTGGCACTGCGCGAAGGTGTAGATATTTATGATGGCCACACGTTAGGGGAACTGGCGCGGCACGCGGAGGTGACTATCAGCCATCCCGCGATCGACGATGGGCGGCAGTATACCGTTACAGTACGCGGTCGTGATGTGACATGGGAAATTCGCGGTAAAGACGTTACACGCGTCGTCTCCACCGCCTCCTCTCACGAGGAGGTACGCTCGACGCTGGTCGCGCAGCAGCGGGCAATGGCGGATGAGGGGCGCGTGGTGATGGTGGGACGTGATATCGGCGCGGTCGTGCTGCCGGACGCCGAACTCAAGATTTATCTCACGGCGAGCCTGGCAGAACGCGCGCGGCGTCGGTACACGGAGACCATCGAGCGCCTGGGCGCGGACAATCCCGCTCTGCCCACGATCGACGCGGTGATGGCGGATATCCAGCGCCGCGACAAGACCGATCGCGAGCATATGAGGCCCGCTGAAGATGCTATTTTTATAGATACCGACCACCTTAGTGTGCCACAGGTGCTGGACACCATTTCACATTATGTGGAGGAGAGCCGATGAAACAGGAGACAACCCCGACCGACACTGCGGCCGGGAAAGCAGTCAGAGCAGCGGAGACACACAAGCCAGAGAAAAATTTATACGAGCCATATGTCACGCCGCCCGTGCTCTACGAAGCGATGCGCTATATTGTTCGTGGCATTATCGCCATCACGATGCGGGTGAAGCTGCGCGGACGCTACAATCTCCCCAGGAGAGGGCCGTATATTATCGCCGCTAACCACCTCTCCTGGTGCGATGTGCCATTAATCCCGGCCTATGTGCCCGGCAAGGTCGTCTATATGGCGAAGGAAGAGACGTTTCACAGCAAGGTTGGCTGGCTGGTGCGCTTCCTGGGTGCGTTCCCCGTCAAGCGCGGCGAGGGCGACCGGCAGGCGATTCGTGCCGCCAGTGAGCAGCTTAAAGCGGGCAATGTGCTGTTCATCTACCCAGAGGGGACGCGCAGTAAGACCCATACCCTGGCGCACGGCCACGCCGGCCTGGGCATGATCGCGCTGCGCTCAGGCGTCCCCGTTGTCCCCGTCGCCATCTGGGGCAGCGAAAACGGACTCAAGAAATTTGGCGCGCCGATCACGATCTCGTATGGGAAACCGATGGTGCTCAAAGCCAGAGGGGCTAAAGTGACACGCGAGGATGTGGACGCGGCGACCGAAGAGGTTATGCGCGAGATCGCGTCGATGCTGCCCGAACGCTATCGCGGCGTCTATAGCGATAACACACAGGAAATCAGCACAGTTCAAGTGGAGCAATAAATTGCGACTCCTTTGTGGTTTGCTGCCCATTTTTCCTTGCCTCTGGCAAGTAAAAATGGGCAGCAAACCACAAAAATGAGTGACAGCGCCGGAGGGCGCTGGAAAGGAGACAGAGAAGTTACTTCACTGCTGGAAGTGCTCGACGGTCTGTTCGTCGCGCAATGTGACCTCGTCAGGATTCTGACCGGCATGGCGGCGGGCACGGCGCTGGCGCAGCAGATCCCAGTATTGATCCAGGCTTACCTCTAATTCACGCGCGCGTGCATGCTGATCGCCGTGTAGTTTTCCCTCTTCCTCCAACTGCAACAGTTTATGTTCTTCGTCTACCAGCGACTGGATACGCTGCATAATTTCCTGATCGTCCATACTTTTCTCCTCTATTTTTCTAGTGATGTTCTACTTATAACAAACAGAGACACCAACTCGATGAACATCTTCTCGCCGCATAATACTACATTTTGCGAGAGATTTGTTATGTATACGCTCGATTTCGTCTCGCCTCTGGCGAGACGAAATCGAGCGTATACATAACAGAATTTACGCCGGGCAGATGAAGAAGAAGGGACAGGAGGGACAGCGGAACGGCTCAGCGGGGAGCGCTGGATAGGCATTCTCCTCCAGACCCTTGATAGCCTGCTCCACACCCTCGTAGAGTCCCTGCTCTTTTTTGCTCGTCATCGTGACAGGCGTGACCTCGCCTGTGCTCATATTGTGGCTATGCAGTTCGACAGGCTGGCCGGGATAGCACTGGCGCGAGGCGAGGGCGTAGAAGAGTTCGCGTGTCTCGGCCGTCGGCTTTTCTCTGCGCCGCCCGAAGCGGGTACGCACAAACTTGACTGGCTGCTGCGTCCCGCTGGCCTGCTCAACGCGATCCACAGTGACACGTACCGTCTTCCCCGCGATATCAACATCAAAGCCCGGCCGCGCGTCCCATGTGACCTCTTCTTGCGTGCTCAAATCGCGTCGCAGCGCCTCTACAACTTCGTGCCCGTGCTGCTCATACATAGGCGCGAACGGCGCGGTATGGCCCCCTAACGCCTGCCAGTGCCGCGTGTAGAGCTCTTGAATCTCCTGCTGCTGCGGTACACGCGCGGGCTGCGCTTCTTCCCCAGGCCGCGCGCCTACGAGCCCGGTACGCAGTTCCTCAATGGTCTTCTGTGTCGCCTGCCAGAACAATTGATAGCCATCGGCCTCGCTGCTAAAGCGGTAAATGTTGCTATAGGCATACTGGCGCGGACAGCGTTGATAGGCTTCGATCGCCGAGGCGCTCAGCTTAGGCGAACACATCGCCCTGATGAACTGCTCGCTCGGCTGCGATGAGCCAGGAGTTGCACTATGACTATCTGAAACGGCGGTACTCGTCTCTTTGCTATCCCAGCGCAGCATGGTAATGCGTTCCGCTGGCAGCCCGGCCTCCAGGGCGTCAAGGTAGAGCGAGCGTTTGTATTTGAGTTTGCCGTAACGCTCGCTGTAACTCAGAACGAGCTGGTCGCGCGCGCGCGTGACACCGACGTAGAAGAGGCAGGACTCGCCGCTTTCATGGGCCGCGCTCCCCTCGCTCTCCGGGTGCAGCATACCAGCAGGAGGCGCTGCCGCGCTGGCACGGGCCTGGAGGGGAAAGCGGCGCTGCACCAGGCCCGGCATATAGACGACGGGAAACTCCAGTCCCTTGCTGGCATGGACGGTCATCACATGGATAATATTGGCGTTCTCCTCGTCACCGTCTTCGCTCCCCTGGCGACTGCCACCATCCTGCCGTAACAGGACCAGCAGGCTCAGGTATTCCAGCCAGCCCTTCAGGCGTTCTTCAAGCACGGGCGAGGACTGCTCTTGCCCCTCAGACGCCGACAGAACGCGTGCCCGCCGCTGGTCATAGTGCCTGGCAAGTTGTAGCAGCCGATCGTAATCAGCCAGCATCGTGTCTCTCTGCTTGCTCTGCACGCCGGACAGAAGATCACGTACAGACGCAGTCTCAATCAGCAAATATTGTGCCAGCAGTGACCAGGTATCGCTCGCGTACTGCAGCGCTTGCAGGATCTGTGAGAGACGCAGCAGAGCGTGCCGTCCCTCGACACTTATGGACAGCGGCACCTCGCCCGCGAGGAGCAGCGAACGCACGTTAGTCCCTGGTTCACGGGCGGCCAGCAGCAGCGCCTCGATCTCCTTTTGACTGAGGGGATGCTCAGGCAGGCGGGCTGCGCGCAGGAGGCCCATGCCGCTGGCATCAAGCAATAACAGGACGATCGAAAGCACATCTTTGATATGTTCCTGTTCGAGCATTCCTCCCTGCTCGACGACCGGCAGACCCTCCGTCGCCAGGAAGCGCGAGATTTTCTGTACCTGGGCCCGCGTCCTGCACAACACGATCATGTCGCGATAGGCATAGCCGTGAGCATGCTTATAGTGTATATCCCGCGCCAGGCCCGCTAACTCGCTCTCCTCATCGCTGGCACGTGCGATCGATACGTAAGTATCGGGCTGCGTCAGGCGCACCGGCTCATTCTTGCCTGGCTCCTGCCCCAGTTCCAACTGAACGCAGCGAAACGCTTCCGCCAGGGCGACCAGGTCGGGGCGTGAGCGATAGTTGCGGCTGAGTGGCAGGACGACAGCGCCCGGAAAGTCCTGCGTGAACTGGCTGATATTGGCAGGCGAGGCTCCGCGAAAGCCATAGATCGCCTGATTGGCGTCGCCGACAACCCAGACACGCCGCGCGCCTCCCGCCAGTTCGCGCAGCAGCACACCACTGGCGCGGTTGACATCCTGGAACTCATCGACCAGGATATGTTGATATTTCTGCTGCTGCTCGTGGAGAATGTCTGGTCGGACCTCAAAAAGTTGCAACGTCAGCGTAAGCAGGCCACCAAAGTCTGTATCTCCTCGGCGCTGAAGTTCCTGTTCATACAGCGCGTAGACGCCAGCGATCTCCAGGGCCTTTTCGGCCTTTTCCAGCGTCTCCTCGTCGCGTGCCTGCTCTTGCAAACGCTGTGCCAGTTCGGCGTATGCCTGCGGCAGGATGAGCTCATCTTTGGCGCGCGAGATGGCCTTTAAGAAATCGGGGAAATAGTATGCCGGCGACTGCAACTTTTGATAGTGGCGCAGACGCATCTCATTGGCCGCCTGGCGCAGGAGAAAGTAGCCTTCAGCCTCGTCGATCAGAGCGAAGTCGCCGCGCAACCCTACATGTGTGCCATGCTGTCGCAGCAGGTCGGCGCAGAATGCGTGAAAGGTGCTGACGACGGCCAGCGAACGCGTGTCAGTGCCCAGCATTTTTTGCAGGCGCTCCTCCATCTCCTGGGCTGCTTTGCGTGAGAACGTCAGGGCCAGGATCTGCGGGGGCGGGATGTTAAGGGTGCGAACCATATGCTCGACGCGGCCGATCAGTGTACTGGTCTTGCCGCTGCCAGGACCGGCGACGATCAGCGCCGGGGTCACAGCTTCAATCGCGGCGCGCTGGTACTGATCATACTGCTTGCCGGGTGCAGCGGCCTGCCGTTGTGGCGGCGGAGCTTCTGACTCCACATCTCGCGTACCGCCAGGGAGCGGATTTTTGAGCAGACCCGCCAGTCTGTTGAGCAGCGCTGAGTGCGAAACGCCAAACAACTGTGCCAGAGTGGCCGCCGGGGCACGCTCTACCAGGTACAACTTCCGCACGCGCTCGATAGGAAGCAGCAGGGCAGCAGCGAATATATTCGCCGCCACCTCGCGCTGGCTGCGCGGATCGTAGCTCTGTCCGCTGCCCAGCGCCTCCTGAAATTGCTCCTGGTCGAGCAGCCCGGTCATATCCTCCTGCACATCAGTGGTATGACATGGATCATCACGCGAAAGCTCAGGGGCCGTCTGCTGAAGAGCCTGCGCGGCCAGCAGCCCGGTGCGTTCGGCGATGCGAGAGGCAAGCATACGCAGACGACGCCCGCCATGACAATGCAGAATGACATGGCCCAGTTCATGGGCCAGGGTGAAACGATGTAATGTGAGGGGCAGGTCGCGACAGAGCCAGATCAAGTTCTCGTCTTCATCAGGATCGATAAAACCGTAGGTGCCCTGCGCGTAGTCGCCGGGATGGAACGTCGCGACCTCCAGACCCTGCCAGGCTACCAGGTCATCGATCGGCGTTTTATCATCAAGCCAATCTGGAGCAGCAGATAGGCTGCCGCCTCCGCCATCATGTACATATCATTGTCCACAATGCTCTCCCTTATGATGCCTTGCCGCGCTGAACGTACGAGATAAACAACCGCGAAGCCACACTCGCTTTATTATACCGCACATTGTCTGCTATAATAGGACGAATGTAACATCAGGTGCCACGTTCTGAGCAAGGAGTTTTACCATGCAAGCTGAAGAGATACTGACCAAAGCCAGAACAGACACGGGGCGGCCAGAAGGTTGGATAGTATTTCCACTCCTACGGAGCAAGGTAGCACAGGGCCTCGCTGGCTGGGTGCTTGGTATTATCATGGGTGTCGGTCTGCTGGCGTTGATTGTGCCGGTCGTCATTCCTGACAACTTTGAACACGGCCTCTTCGCCATCATCTTCACCTGCATCCTGCTCGCTATATTGATCTTTGTTGCTATCGGTAGCCTTGTGCTGTTGCTAGGCGATCTCCAGCGTCTCAGAAAAGCGGATAGCCACGTTATCGTGATTACCGGCGAGGATTTTGTGAAGCAGGAGGGCGATAAAATTATTCATGTGCCGTTGGTAGACGTACGCCATGTCACGGCACGCGGCCGTCCCCCCGTCGATCGCACTCCACCACAGGCAAACAGGAGCAGCGTGCGCGACGTTCCCGGCATTGGTGCCAGCCTGCTGGGTCCTTTTCTGGGGCGGAGACCCTCAGCAGCAGCGGGTGCGCAGCCACGACGCAAACGCATGCGTACACCAACCTCACTGGCCTTTATCGACGCGCGTAGCGAGACGGAGGTAACGGTGGTCAACGATGGATCATATGGCGACCCCTTCGCGATTGCCAGAGTTTTGCAAGAATACGCGGCGGCGACACAATAACTTTTTTTAAGGAAGTGGGACAGCTATGCTGCTGGCGCTAGATATCAGCAACACAAATATCAAATGTGGCCTTTACCAGAGCGAGACGATGAAGCATCACTGGGTCGTATCAACGGTGCGCCAGCGCACAGCAGACGAATATGCGATGGTGCTCGCCGATCTGATGCGTCACGTCGGCTACCAGTTCGCCGACATCGACGATATCATTATGTCCTGCGTCGTCCCTCCCCTGACACGTGTCTTTCAAGACCTGGCCCTACGCTATTGCGGGAAGGAAGTAGTGACGATTCATCATCGGCTGGACCTGGGCATAGAGTTGCAGGTCGATAATCCGTGGGAGGTGGGCTCTGACCGTATCATGGCGATCCTGGCCGCGCACCAGCTCTACGGCGGACCGGCGATCGTCATCGCCTTTAGCACCGCCACGACCTTTGATGTTGTCTCAGCGCAGGGAGACTTCCTGGGCGGAGCGATCGCGCCCGGCCTTGTCATCTCGGCTGAGGCATTGAGCAGCGCGGCCTCGCAGCTGTACCGTGTAGAAATGACGCCGCCGCGTGCGGCGCTGGGCAAAAACACCATCGAGAATATGCAATCAGGCATTATCTACGGACACGTGGGGCTGGTACAGGGACTGATCAGCCGCCTGCGCAAAGAGATGCCAGACGTGACCCAGGAGAGCGAGGTCAAGATCATCGCACACGGCGGCCTGGCCCAACTGATGGCGCCGATTATTCCAGAGATTCAATATGTGAACCAGTACCTGCCGCTGGAGGGTCTGCGCCTGGCTTACAACAGACTCAAGCTTCACGTATGATTTACGCTTGTAATCAGCGGCGGCGGAAGAGTATCCCCAACCCGGCCGCCGAGACGAGGCCGACCCCGCAGATAACCAGCCACGCCAGCGCCGAATTGTGGAGCTGGCGACCCAGATCATAGAGCAGGCCACCGGCATAGTTGCCCAGCCCACCGCCGAAGGCCAGGGCAAGCGAGTTGACGCCCAGGAACGTCCCCAGCCAGGCGGGATGCGCTAATTTCGCCGCCACTGTTCTCTGTGTAAGCATAACCAGCAGCGTACCAAGCGTCACAAATAGAACGCAGCACAATAAGACTGGCACAGTGTGGGCAAAGGCAAGAGAGCCAAAGCCGAACGCCATCAGCAGCAATCCTGCCGGCAGCAAGGCGAATGAGCCAAAGCGGCGCTCGGCCAGGCGCAGCAGAGGATAGCCCAGCAGCACGCTGACACCTGAGTTAAGCCCATAGACCAGGCTCAACGTGGCATCCGTCCCCCCGATTGCCTTTACCGCCAGCGGCAGCGAGATCGTAAGCTGCACCCACATAAACCAGAAGCCCATCAGGAGAGCACTGAAGGCCATGAACCTGCGATCGCGCAGCGCCAGGCGTATGCCCTCAGTCGGGCGTGTGCGCTTCGTATCAACCGCGATCCTGATAGAGGGGAGAAAGAGCAGGCTGGCAAGACCGGCAACGAGAAAACAGCAGGCCGCGCCAAGCGCGACAAATTGGAAGGTAAAGGCGAGCAAGAGCACACCGATCTGGATACCGATGACCGTCCCCAGCTCGCTGGTGACACCATAGAGCGAGTAGAAGCGGTTGCGTTCGTCAGCCTCGGTCAGGGCCGCGATCGTCGCGGCCAGCGGCGACTCAAACAGGCTGCCGGCCAGGCCCATCAGGATAGCGGAGAGCAGGAGGAGGGGGAAAGTTGTCGCCCATTGGATGCGTGAGCAGACAGGGCGAAAGATCCACGCTCAACGCGGGTGGGATTACCTCAAGTATCTTAGATTTTTGCACAGGCTGTTGGTGCTGGCCCGGATCGGCGCATCTCCTGGTACTAGATCGAGCCGGGTGGCATAGCAGTCAGATGCTTGTAGTTCCTGATGGTATCCATCTGGTGTTTCTCCCACCCTACTCACCAGAGTTGCAGCCCTGCGAGCGCCTCTGGCCGCTCTCCAACGAGGCTATCGCCAATCGCCACTTCAAGACGCTGGATGATTTGCAAGAGGTACAAGCACAACGCTGTGTCACCCTTCAGAACATTCCGATCGGTATCCGTCATATCACTTTCTTCCATTGGTGGCCTGTCTTGTCCTCATAAGAGAGATTTGTCTGGCTCAAAACCACTCTTTTCCACAAACTCCTCTGTTTGTCTCACTTACTCATCTCCGAGACATTTCTTTGAGATTTTGATTTTGACACGGATTTTGAGACAGCTCAACCATTCATATCCTCCTTGCACTTTTGGTGCTCGCTGCATCTCTATAATCTGGTCAGTTTGTGCCACTTACCGGCCGAATTTGCAACTCATCAATGTTCCCTAAGCGTGATTTGGGGATAGACAAGAGTATTCCATTTAAGGAATATACCTTGACAATTATATTCCTTCTCGGGTATACTTGAACTATGAAAACACTCTGGACTGCTCTGACGGAGCCAAACCGCTTGCACATTGTCGAACTGTTGCGCGATGGCCCTCTGACAGTAGGCGATATCACTGAGCGGCTGGGATTACAGCAGCCGCAAGTGTCGAAGCACCTCAAGGTTCTGAGCGAGGCTGATATCGTGGAGGTTCAGCCCCAGGCCAACCGGAGGATTTATAAGTTGAGGCGCGAGCCGTTCCAGGAGTTGGAGGTCTGGCTACACTCTTTTCGTCGCCTCTGGGAAGAACGCTTCGATCAACTGGATGACTACCTCCTGGAATTGCAGGCCACCGAGCAACCTACGAACAACAGAAGTGAGGATAACCATGTTTGATTACCAATCGTTGAGTTCCCGCTCTGGGGAACAGGAATTTGTCGTGGAACGGCAATTCGCCGCACCCCGCACGCTGATATTTCAGGTGTTCACGCAACCAGAGCATCTCAAACGCTGGTGGGCACCACAGCCGTACACGATTCCCGTCTGTACCGTCGATTTGCGGCCCGGTGGCATCTGGCACTACGCCATGCGCTCGCCGGAAGGGCAGGATCACTGGGCGCGCAGTGTGTATCGCGAGATCGCGCCGCCAGAGAAGCTGGTCTATACCGCGACCTTCGCCGACGAGCATGCCAACCCGGTTGAGGGTGTGCCTGAGCACCTGACCACCGTGACCTTCACGGAAGAGGCAGGGAAAACGAACGTTACTGCGCTTGTTCAGTTCAGCAGTGCGGCGGCGCTGAAAGTTGCCGTCGATATGGGTATGCTGCAAGGGATGAACATGACCTGGGATTACCTGGTCGGGTATGTGCAAGAGTTGCACAAAGCTTAGAATTTTATCACGCTATAAAGGAAAATATATGTCTACCGCTATTGCACAAAACACGGTTACTTCTAAAGATGGTACTGTTATCGCATACTCACAGGTCGGCCAGGGACCGGCCCTCATCCTGGTGGATGGCGCGCTCTGTTATCGACAATTCGGGCCTTCCCAGGATCTGGCCGTGAAGCTGGCTCCGCATTTTACCGTGATTACGTATGACCGTCGGGGGCGCGGCGAAAGCGGCGATACCCAGCCATACGCGGTTGAGCGCGAGGTTGAAGACCTTGCAGCCCTCGTTGAAGCAGTTGGGGGTACAACTTACGTGGCCGGTCAATCTTCAGGTGCCGGGGTGGCCATCGAAGCGGCGAATCGGCTGCCAGGGATCACAAAACTGGCCCTGTACGAAGCGCCATTCGTGGTCGATGATACTGGCAAACCGATCACCCCGGCATTGCTGACCAGCCTCAAAGAGGCGGTGGCGCAGAATCAGCGCTCGAAAGCGGTCAAGCTGTTTATGAAACAGGTCGGCACCCCCGGTTTTATGCTCGCCATCATGCCGCTCTTCCCGATGTGGTCGAAGCTCACCGCCGTCGCGCACACTCTGCCGTACGATATCAGCGCGATTGTCGCTTATGGAGCAGGCAAACCATTACCCACCACACTGGGGTCTTCCATCAAAGCCCCCACGCTGGTGATGGATGGCGGGAAAAGTCCGACATGGATGCGTCACGCGATGGCGGCGCTCGCGCAGACGCTGCCCAATGCGAGCTATCGTACCCTGGCAGGACAGAACCACATGGTCAAGGCAGAAGCTCTTGTTCCCGTCCTGGTGGAGTTCTTCACCGCCTGATACCTCTAAGGAGAAGAGTATGCACACAGTTTCTTCCAATGAGAGGACTCTCAACCCATCCGCTCATACAAAGTTGACCAATGCATTGCTGATCTGCGGCATGATCGCCGGTCCTTTCTATATCGTTGTAGGCCTGCTTCAGGCTCTCACCCGCCCTGGTTTTGACATCTTGCGTCATGACCTTAGCCTGCTAGCCAACGGCAGTCTGGGCTGGATTCAGATGACGAACCTTGTGCTGTCCGGCCTGCTGGTTCTCGCCTTCGCACTTGGAATGCGCCGGGTTCTCCGGGGTAGCCAGGGTAAAACCTGGGGACCACTGCTGGTTGGTGTCTATGGCTTCGGTTTGATCGGCGCAGGTTTCTTCACCGCCGACCCGGCTTTCGGATTTCCTCCTGGAACCCTGGCTAACGCCCACACAATCAGTTGGCACGGTCTGCTGCACTTCATCACTGCCGCCATCGGGTTTCTCGCGCTGATTGCAGCGTGCATAGTGATAGCCCGCCGCTTTGCCTCCCAAGGACTGAAGGGATGGGCTATCTATTCGGTGGTCAGCGGTCTCCTCTTCTTCGCAGCCTTTGTCGGCGTTGCCACTGGGTCAGGCCAATCCTGGAGCGTCCTTGGCTTCTGGATCGGGGTCGTCTTCATCTGGACATGGATCGCGCTCCTGGCGGCTCGGTTGAGAAAGGAATCTAATGCATGAAATTTCGTGCTAGAGTAGAACTTCATGGTAAGACGGCTACAGGTATCCGAGTTCCGTCAGAGGTCGTTGAGAGCCTGAAGTCGAGCAAGCGGCCACCAGTCTGCGTCACGATCAACGGTCACACCTACCGCAGCACGGTGGCACCTATGAGTGGGGAGTTCCTGCTCCCCATCAGCGCAGAGAACCGCGAGCGGGCTGGTGTCGAAGCTGGCGATGAGGTAGAGGTCGATATCGAACTGGACACTGAACCACGTGAGGTGATGGTGCCGCCCGACTTCAAAGACGCTCTCGACCGTGATGCTGACGCCAGACGATTCTTCGACGGGTTATCCAAAAGCTCCAAGCAGCGGGTCGTGCTCTCAATCGAGGGAGCCAAAACGACCGAAACAAGGCTTCGGCGTCTCAACAAAGCCATCAGCGAGCTCCGTGAGGGCCGAGCCTAGTGCTCTTTGGCAAGAGGAGCGCACGATCTGCAAAACTGGCTCCATGCGGCCTTCCGCCGAGCCGGTTTTGTGTGCTTCTTGCGGAAACCAGGCCACCGGGCAACTGCTCACGTCGCCCTGGAAGAAGGACCTCTCTTTTTCCATTTCAAGCTTGTGGAAGTCATGTGTAACGCTCTTGTCTCTCATACCACCACTCACGACGAGAAGGTTCCCACCCTCTCGAATGCATCCGCTTGTCGCAGCAAACGAACGATTTTGGCATAAACAGTTGAGCTTTTTCTCGGGAACCCTTATCTTCCTTTTCTGAGCAAAAGAGCGAGGTGTTTAACGATCAGGGATCAAGCGGATTTGGTATTACTCAGCCTTCTCACGAAGAAAAAAAGAAAACCCGCCTATGCAGGCGGGTGGGATGGCGGCGACCTATTTTCCCGTGGGGCTGCCCCCAGAGTATCGTCGGAGCTGAAGAGCTTAACTATCGTGTTCGGGATGGGAACGGGTGTACCCTCTTCGCTATAGTCACCATCCCACCCGCATGTACAAACGGGTGGTGGGTTTCCTGATGGAGACGAGGGGATTCGAACCCCTGACCTCCGCCGTGCAAAGGCGGCGCTCTACCAACTAAGCTACATCCCCTTTTTGCGGTATCCTCTTTTTACAGTATCCTCAAACGTTGCAGTATCCTCAAACGGATCGAAAGCGTACCACGGCAGAGGGATGGGCCTTCCTGGACTCGAACCAGGGACCTCAGTCTTATCAGGACTGCGCTCTAACCACCTGAGCTAAAAGCCCGTTGCGCGAAAAAGACAAAAGCGCAAGTGTGACATGGACAACTAGAGAGTGGTAAGGGATGGCAATAAGAACACCAGCCTCTTTGATAAACTCGATCAATTTACCTTACTCTTGCGAGTAAGGATCGACCTGGAAGTTGATACGGTGTGGGTCCATCGAGGATGGACCGCGTATCTGTGCTCCCTAGAAAGGAGGTGATCCAGCCGCACCTTCCGGTACGGCTACCTTGTTACGACTTCACCCCAATCACCGACCCCACCCTCGACGCCTACCTCCCCGAAGGGTTAGCCTGGCGGCTTCAGGTGT
>JAABUQ010009661.1_pt1 | contig 12968 bp, 13 predicted proteins | sample 5560001 | NCBI WGS metagenome assembly JAABUQ01 (sample SAMN10711888, study PRJNA513371) | rock metagenome | isolation source: Antarctica rocks | place: Antarctica: Victoria Land, Finger Mt nord | collected 2015-12-18 | reverse complement strand
CGCAGAGCCCCTCTCCGCTTCCCCGGTCGTTCCCAGCTTCTCTCTAAACAACGCTACTGTCCATCAAACAGCAGCCAATGGTAACCTGTCCCTGATTTCGCTGTCTCAACGGAAGGGCGCACTCCAACTGTTGACAAATATAGGCCCCGAATCCGCGATTAAAGTGCAGCGCGACAATCGCCTTGGCAACAATTGTGAAATCGGCGAAACTACTCGTTCGTCGCCGCAAGATCGGCAACTGTCGAATCGCGGAGCACTCACCACCAGACTGCCGAGGACCGTGTCCACTCGACGCTTTCGGTAGTCTTTCACGTTTCTCGGCTCTTTGCACGACGGACACAGACGGGCAGAATCGCAATGTTGACGGAGCTGTTCAGTCATCACAACCTCCTGCAGCCGGAGGAGAAGTGGCTTGACGTCCACGAGCGTCAAGCCTACGTCAGCGTCGGAGTGACACAAACCGCACTCGATTTTGGCCTAGCTCGCCAGCAGCCAGGCTACCGTTCTCCTGTTCCCACTCAACTTTGACCGTGTATCGCATCGAGATCCTCCTTTGCTAGCGAATCACGGACTGCAAGAAATCGTCAAGGTTAAGCCCCCAGGCTCTTCATGCTCTCAGGCAAACATCGTCTTTCCCCGTCGGCCTTTTGCTACTTGGCAGGTTCTGTTGCAGACTCAGGACTCTAGGGTCTTGTGAGGCGAGACGGCGTTGTGGATGTTCTCGGACAAGATTACTCAGCAAGAACACGTTGCCACATTTAGGCGTGACTGGCCTGATCGCCACCGAGAACCTGGGCTGTTGGATGTCGGATTTTGTAAACGCCCGCGAATCCATTTTGGCTGATTGCCAGCTATCCCGAGCCCGATAATGGTTCAATGCCCCAACAGAGCCCAATCAAGCACGTGGTGATCATCGTGAAAGAAAACCATAGTCTTGATAACTACTTTGGCAGGTTCCCAGGTGCCAATGGCGACGCGACGCTGGCGCACGCGAGCGATCCACCCAAAGTAGACCCGCCACACGATCACGCTACTTGGCTGCGCCGAGCCAAAGTCGCGGTTCGCCAACAATATTGGGAGACGGACATCCCGGCGTATTACGCGTACGCTCGCCAGTTTACGCTTTGTGACAACTATTTCACCGATGTCGCCGGACCATCAACGCCAAACCATTTGATGTTGGTTGCGGCAGCGTCTCCCATCATCAATAATCCTCATTACCGCGATCCCGTGAACCTAAAACCCCCGTTTGATCTGCCTTCGCTCCCGGCGAACGTCGAAGCGGCTGGCCTCACCTGGCGTAACTACGGTGGTTACGTCTTTGAGGACATAACGAAGCTTCGCAGGAATCCTTCGACGGTGACCTCGCAGCAGTTCGCACTGGATGCCGGAACAGGAACCCTGCCGAGCATCTCCTGGGTCTACGCCCCATCGGGCTTGAGCGAGCATCCAACCGACTCCGTGCAGCAAGGCATGGCTTGGACGGTAGCGCAGGTCGACGCGATCGTGAAAGGCGGGCTTTGGCCGAGCGTGGCTGTCTTTATCACCTGGGACGATTGGGGAGGATGGGCGGATCACGTAGTTCCCCCGAATGTCGAGAAGTGGTCCGACGGAACCCAGTTTAGGTACGGATCCCGCGTGCCTTGCCTCGTGCTCAGCCCGTATGCGAAGCAGGGTAATATCTCGAAAGTCGCTCATTCGCACGTCAGTCTGGTCAGATTTTGCGAGATCAATTTTGGCCTGCCGTCTTTGAACATGCGGGACGCCGGAGCCGATGGCATGCAAGACTGCTTCGACTTTGGCCAACAGCCTGGAGCCCCACCGAATGCTCGTTTGAAGCCCGTGCGTTCGGCATCGAAATCTACGAAAAGACCCAACCGACCGACAAAGAGCGTCTGATACTGCGCGTGGCTGGATCTATCTCCAAAAGCGGCCGCTCCAAAACAAACCTTGTGGGGAGTCGCTCGCAACAGCGCCCACTTGTGCTATTCCTCGAAGCAGCCGCTGAAATCTGCGGACACAGATCGTGCGGCGTCAATTCCGGGTGGCCGATCCGAGCAACGCGATCAACAGGGTGTCTGAGCACTTACGTCTTGTTTCACCAGCTTGCCCGACGGTAAACCGGTACCTGATAGCCGATGGCCCGCGCTCGCTACCTCGAAGGCACTTGTATACCCGGGATCTCTGGTCTTCCGAACGTAGTGAGAACGGGGCAACCCTGGCTGACCTAGGCTGCCCACCTGACGATGCCCACTTTGGCGACGCAACACCGAAAGCGCCGCGGCAGTGCCGTAAAACGGTACCCTGGCCTGCTTCCGCTGTTACACGAAATTCACGGCACCGAAACACACTGTCACGTGCGGCGGGACCCGCAGGAAGCATCTCACTGAACGTGCGCATGAATAGCGCCCGGAGGTGTCATTTGCAAATCGACCGTCGAAATTTCCTGCGTTCCACTGGTGCTGGTGCCCTCTCCCTGACTGCCATGTCGGGCCTAAAGCGGGCCTCTGCCCAGACTCTTCCCGGTGGATCCGGCGGCATTCCACAACTCCTCAATGGATCCGTCCAGCTTTCAGGGTTAGCGAATCTGCCGTCTCCATCCGCGTCAGGCATTGACCACATCGTCGTCGTCACGATGGAAAACCGCAGCTTCGATCATTTTCTAGGCTGGCTGCCGGGCGCGGATGGAAAGCAAAGCGGCCTATCCTACACAGACCGTAATGGAAACTCCTACCCCACGTGGCCACTCGCGCCTGACTATGAAGGCTGCGGACATCCGGACCCGGACCATTCCTACGCTCCCGACCGCGTCGCCTACAATAGCGGAGCGATGGATGGATTTCTCCGGGCTGGCAACAACGATGTGTTCAGCATCGGCTACTACACGGAAGCGGATCTTCCGTTCTACAGCGCTCTTGCCCGAAACTTCCTGGTGTGCGACCGCTACTTCGCCGCAATTCTCGGGCCCACTTTCCCCAACCGCATGTTCCTTTGGGCCGCTCAAACAGATCGTCTCGACGACAGCATCGGATTCTCGAGCCTACCCACTATCTTCGACAGCCTGTCCGCCACCGGCGTGAGCCATCGCTATTACTTCAACAATCTCCCCTACCTGGCGCTCTGGGGATTTCGCTACTGGGACTCGACAGCGCTGTTTTCCGATTTCCTGAATGATGCCGCCGCTGGCAACCTTCCCGCAGTCTCGTTCGTTGACCCCACCTATACCATCCTCGACGACGGAACGGGCAACGATGATCATCCCCACGCGGACATCCGAAACGGCGACGCCTTCCTCGTGAACATCTACCAGGCACTTTCGTCCAGCCCTGCCTGGAGCAACACCGTTCTCATCATCACCTTCGATGAATGGGGCGGCTTCTTCGAGCACGTCGCGCCTCCACGGGTCCCCGCTCCCAATGGCCTCGACACCGATCAGGTAAATGGTCAGGTGTTGCTGGGCTTCCGCGTTCCCGTCATCATCGTGTCTCCATTCACTCAGAACACCGGCCCATCGCCGCTGGTCAACCACACAGTTTTTGATCACACGTCGATACTCAAACTCATTGAATGGCGCTGGAATTTGCAGCCGCTAACGGCCCGCGATGCCAGTCCGCTCATTGGCAATCCGGCAACCGCGATGAACTTCGCCGCGCCCGTGTACGCTGTGCCGAATCTGCCGGTGCCCCAGTCTGTTTTCGCATGGCCCTGCTTCGAGGGTGGCATCTTCCAGTCAAGCGCGACCTCGCGGCTTCGGCCAGGTACAACCCACAATCCGCCCGCCACGGAATGGGGACGCTTGTCACAAACCGAACACGTCCGGCGATGGCTAGAACGGCCCAAGTTCCGCCGAAGCCACGGAGAAAACGTCACTCCGCGCTGAGTCGATCATCCATAAATTTCTAAGAAGCTTCGAGACTGGCTCTAGAATGATGTAGCGGCTGTAGGAGAAGGTCTGGGAGCGAAGCTTTTTGGAGGGTGCCCTTTAGGGAGGAACCAAAACCCGCAGGGCCAATGGCCTTGCCGCGCCGGGGGCATAGCCCCTTACCTGGATTGGGTCACGCCGGAAGGCGTGTCTGCTTGTCTAAGTCCGACGGGAGGCCGCTTGTCGACCGGAGAAGGCACCCCGAACGAAAATCCCTTACCGGGTAGCAACAGGCTCAAGGCTCATCACCAGGCGGCATCCAACGGCCGAGGCGGCGCGCTGCATCGTGTCGAGCTGCACCTTGGTGTTGTTGGGATCGAGCAGACGATCGACTTGCGAGCGGCTGGTCTTGGTCAGCTCCGCCATCTTGTTCTTGTTGATGTGCTGGGCCTTCATCTGCTGCTGGATTTGCCAGGCGATGACCCGCTTGACGGCCGTATTCTGGGCCTCCTCGAGGAGACCGTCTTCCTTCAGAAGATCGTCGAACGCAGACCCTACATGTTTGTTAGCCATTTTCCACCTCACGCATTCTCTTCGTCGCCAGCTTCAAATCCTCGTCGGGAGTCTTCTGTGTCTTCTTCACGAAGCCATGCAGCAGGATGAGCCTGCCGTCATGAAAGAAGAACAACACCCGCGCAATGCCATCGGTGATATTGCTGCGGACCTCCCAGATACCTTTTCCCAACGACCTGCAAACCGGCATTCCGACCGGCCAGCCGAATTCCACGGTCGCTATGTCGGCCCCGATGATCTTCCGATCTTCCAGGGACAGGCTTTTGATCCATTCCCTTACCGGCTCATTGCCGGACACGGTGCGGTAAAAGCTCGCACGGACTTTTTTCAACACTGGTACAGACCCCTGCCAATTTAGGTTAGAGCGGCTGTACAAAACGCTTTGTACTGCCCTCAATGTACCTTATACGGTACATTTCGTCAACAGAGAGTCGCTCTAGGATTTGCCCTTCCAGGCATAGCCTGTCACGCCATCGCTTGCAAACACAGGCGATTCAATGGTTTTGGCCGGTTTTCAGGGGGCAACTTTTTTGCAAGGGCCTGTGACCGCCCAATCCAGCCCTTACGGCTTGCTCGTTTCCGACTTCCTCACAGCGCCGCTGTCAATTGCATTTTCATGTCTCGGGGTGCCCGCTGGGCATCAACCATGAGAACGATTGCTTCAAAAGCTATACTCGTTCTTAATCTTTGAGTTGCTCGGGCCAGGAAAGGATGCTTCCGGCTGCGCTCAGTGACCACTTCTCCGATAGCCGACTCTTCAGCGAGTGTCCCGAATATAGGTAAAGCCAGCGCCATTGTTGCGGCCGGGTTATCGTCCGGGTGGCGTTTGCCGACTAAGCTGGCTCAGACGTATTAGGCGGATGTGGCATCGGCGTGACGCCATCCCGATGCAGATTGAGCCCGAAAATCGCAGGGTCCGCGGTTTCCTCAAACTGCAATCCGCCCTCGGGCGATCTCGCGAGAGCTGTATTCCGCCACCAAATACAAACTCCCAGGAAGGCCAATGTCACGACATTGCGGTGTAGCTGCTGGCGTCCTCGAACGTGCGGCGTTCGAGCTGGACGGCTTTGGCGATCAAACTGAGCACCGCGCCGGTGCACAACAGAAATGTCATATTGAAATTTGATTTCCCGGGCAGATAGGAACAAGTGAACGGTATCTTTTGGATGCCGTATAGTCCGAGTTCCGCGAGCACCGTCCCAAGAAGCGCGAGAACGAGCAAGTGTTCTGCGGCGGCCTGCCAGGGCCAGATACAGAACAAGAGTACTGCTGAACCCGCCAAAACGGGAACCACCGACAACGCATAAAATGTGCGCCGCCTCGCGGCCAGACATTCCGGCCCCGGAAGAATGGGCGCAATGCGAAAAATCCAGTTGGCGCGCAAATCCATCGGCAGCGCGAACGCGACGCGCGTTCCCAACACGCAAAGACCCATCAGCAGGACCGTGGAACCCAACAAAGCTAGGCTCACTCCCTCGCTCCAGCCGCCGCCCGACTCCTCCGAGAGTTCGCGCATCACAGGCCATTTCGGGATAGAAGGGTCTGACTTCTCCAGCTTGTGCAGCATCGGCTATGGCTCCCCGCCTTCCCGATACGGACCACCCCTTCGGTGCAAGTGGTCAAACTGGAGATCTCCCGGTTCCCGCGCAAGGAGCATCCGTGCATGCCAGGGTCTACGACCACGCAGGACCGTTCGGGTACTCGCTATACCGCACCCGTTCGTTTTGCCTTCCGCATACGTAACAACGTCGGCGTCCTGGATGAGAAATGTTTCGCGGCTCAATACCTGGCCCGCACGCTCCCCTGTCAACGCTTCGCCGCACACCTCACGGTATACTGCGCATGACTCGGGGCCGGTGTGGTTCGCTACACCTTCACCTACGTAGTGCGCCGGGAAACCGGCAAGGAGTAGATGGTGGAAGTCCATTACGAAATTTCCGTTTCTTGAGGTGTCCCCAACACCCGCGAGATCGAAACGAGTGGCGGATCGCGTTCAAGATCATCCCGGATTCTATACGCGAAAGCGCCTGTGCGCGTGTGGAGCGTGAGATCCCGCAGGGCCGGGAACAGGCCACCTGCCCGGTTGTGGGCAAATGGATGCGCAGCGGTCGGCTGCGAAGATCGCCAGCGGCCCGTTCTTCCGGGGGTGATGAACCGGCACGGCCAAAGTCCTGCCGAAACGATCCTCGTAAGAAGGCGGCGCGATCGTCGTGAAGTGTTATGTCGAGTCGCTCGACTTCGATCCGGCTGCTTTCGCCGCCCATAGCCCGCGCTCCGGGGGTCTTGCTGCCTTGGTCGCCGCTGCCGCGCGCCATCATGAGTTTGATGGTGCCGACCTCGCCAGTTACAGCCTGCGCTCTTGGACGGTATCGAGCCGCGCTTGGCCGAAAACAAAGCCAATGTAATCTAATAGGATTGGGATCTAACGAGCGGTAGAGGGTGGTCCGATTTCGGGTCGGTTGCACAACGCGCTCGCTGATATCTTCGGTTTAATCCGAGAGTCGTGAAGCATGGGCACGATGACATCGTATCGAGCGCGAGCGATTTTCCTCACGTTTTTTGATCTCGAAAAGTGGCGCACGTGGCGTTGCGCCACTCTCCTGCGACCACGATAAGCCGATTCGAGATCGGCGATATCGCTGCACCACGTACCATTTCACAAATATGGTCCGTAGTCCTCCTTCTCAGGGGCCCATGTGTTATTCTCACCAAAGCTGTTGGTACACCGGCGCGGTCGGTGTGGAAACAGGGAATCCGGTGTGAATCCGGAACTGCCCCGCAGCGGTAATCAGGAACGAACCCCCCGAATGATACGCACTGGCTCTCAAAAGGCTGGGAAGCAGGGGTTACTAGGAAATCAGCTAAACAACTGAATCGCCTGAAAGTCCGAATACCTGCCTCAGCGGAAGCTAATTGGCTTCGAATCAAAGAACACCTTCGTGGGAGGGGTGATGATGAAACGCTTTGTAGGCATTTGGGCGGGTTCACAGATCGTTGAATCCCAGAAACCTTCAAATTCCCCCTACCCGCTAGCCTTCAAAAGACACGCTACGGTCGCAAGTGCCAAAACAGCTCTCGGTATAGGACTAGCTGCTTTCGTTTTTCTGAATTCGGCGGCTTGGGCTAACCAGATCTGCGGGCGGACACTCGATACGACGAGCCAACCGGTTCGTGGCGCGGCGGTGACGCTCTACTCCCGCGACAGCAGTATAGAGCTAAAGACGCAAAGCACCGACTCTGGTCAATATTGCTTCGAGCACGTGCCGAACGGCGAATATTTTCTCCAGGCGCAAACGACCGACCTTCGACTAACCGCGCCCCAGCCAATCGCCATCGCCGATGATACACCAGCCCTATCCAATCTAACTCTCACCATTAGCCCTGTTGTCTCGCAAGTCACCGTGACAAGTAATGGCTTACCGCAACCAGCGGCTGAAGTATCGAAGCAGCTCGAAGTCATCGATGTCGGGGAAGCGACGCGCGTGGGCAGAGACTCTCTTGTCCAGTCCGTCAATGAGTTGCCGGGCGTGCGCGTTTCTCAGGCAGGAGGTCCGGGCAGCTTCGCCAATATCCAGATCCGCGGGCTGCGTACGTTCGATACGTCCATCCTGGTCGACGGCATGCGCTTACGCGATGTATCGGCTACGCAAGGCGATGCCAGCAGCTTCCTCAGCGATCTTTGGTTTACCGATACGACCCGGGTGGAAGTTCTCGAGGGAGCTGGTGCGTCCCTCTATGGGACAAACGCGATCGGAGGTGTTGTCAATCTTGTCACGGACCAAGGTGGCGGATCTCTACATGGGGATATCGACCTTCAGGGTGGGATGCTCGGCCAGTTTCTGGGCAAAGCTCACTTTGCTGGCGGCGCTCTGCACGGCCGGCTGTTTTATTCGCTGGGCTTCGGTGATGTCAACGTCACCGAGGGCGTCGAGGGTAACGGGCGCTATCGAAACTCAGGTGGTCTCGGTTCTATCGAGTTCGTGCCTACACCGAAGATTCGCTTCGGCGTACGTCAATTGGGAGCCACTATTTTCGGCCAGCTCGAAGATGATCCCGTACCGCTCGCACCAGCGTCTCTTCCGAGCGGCGCTATTTCAGCAGTTCCTGTCCCACTTAGTCAGATTCCTGTGGCGATCGCAAGCCTTGCAAACGGTGTGCCCTATTCATTCGGCAATTCCAGTTTCGTTCCGGCTTATGGCGACCCGGACTATTTTCGCACCGTGCAGTTCATCTCCACGCTCGGTTATCTCGAGCATCAACTCACTCCAAATCTTCATTACCGGATCAGCATGCAAGATCTGGACACGAACCGGAACTATGTGAATGGACCGGCTGGATTGGGATCGCAGCCGCCCGACCGCACCTCGACGAAATACAACAGCCGCACGGACACGGTGAATGCGTCTGTAGAGTGGCATCCCATCCACAGCCAGGTCATTACCGCGGGATACGAGTTCGAGCGGGAAAGTTTTTCCAATCCTGCGTATGTAGGGCAGGTTCCTGCATTCATCTCTAGCACGGATGTCTCGCAATCGAGCAACACAGCCTTTTTCCAGGACCAGACAATCCTGTTGCACGATCGTCTACAGATCTCGCTTTCCGGCCGCTGGCAGGGTTTTATGCTAAATGCGCCCACATTCTCCGGCGTGTTTCCGATCTATGCTTCCTCGCCCGCTTTCGCGCCCCCAAGCGCCTGGACCGGCGACGCCTCGGCGGCCTACTTTGTGCGCTCCTCCGGCACAAAGTTTCGCAGTCACGTGGGCAACGCCTATCGTGCACCCTCCCTCTACGAGCGCTTTGGAACTTTCTTCGATAGCGGCACTTTTTCCGCCTACGGCGATCCGCGGCTTCATCCCGAGCGCGCCGTTTCACTGGACGCCGGCATCGACCAATACTTTGCCTCCGATCAGTTGAAGCTGAGCGCAAGTTACTTCTACACCAGGCTTCAGGAAACGATCGCCTTCGACTCGGGGATTCTCATCACGCCCTCTGTCGATCCATTTGGGCGTCTGGGAGGCTATTACAACACGGGCGGTGGTATCGCGCGCGGCATTGAGTTATCCGGCGAAGCCAAGTTGCCTCGCCGGACGATTCTCCGCGCGGCCTATACGTACACAAACTCCATTGACCGTGTCTCCGAATACAGCAACGGTCTTCTCCAAACGCCGCGCATTTATCCACACACTTTTACCTTCATTATTCTGAAAGAGTTCGGCAGGCATTGGGATACATCCTTCGATTTCCTAGCAGGCAGTCATTTCCTATACCAGCTCTACGAGCCTTCGCCATTTAGCGTGTTGGCGTATTCCTTCAAAGGGCCGCGCCAGGCCAGTTTGTCAGTCGGCTACACGGTGCCCCTCGCCGAACGCAGGAAGCTTCGCATCTATGCGCGGCTCGAGAATCTCGGGAACCAGCAGTATTTCGAAGATGGTTTCCCCACGCCTGGGTTTGTGGCGCGTGGAGGAGTGCAATTCAGTTTCTGAGCGCATGTTTTCCCAGCCAATGCAGGACAAGGCCCTCCGCGAGCTTCGGATAGAAGTCAGTACTTTTCGGCGGCAAGAGCGCTCCTCCGCGGGCGCGCGCAACGATCTCCGAAACGGGCAACGGATCCAGCAAGAAAGCAAGCTGCGCTTCGTTGCGCCGAACAGCTTGAATGGCTTGACAGGAATCGCGAATTGGTTGCGTACGAGCCGTTCGAAGCAACTGTTCGTACGAGGACGAAGACAACTCGAATACCAACAAGGTCTCGCCATCATGTACGCCGAAACGCACAGCCCCCGCCCGCGTAGCCGCCGAAACTTCCGCCAGACTCGCGACCGGGTACGCCGATCTAAGGTCAAGCGGGGTATCGGCCAGCAACAAGCGATGAACAGCCAACGTTCGCAATGCGTTCGTGCGAATTTGAATCGTTGCCAACTGCCACTTTGCCGCAAAGCGATGGTGTCCATCGGCCAGAAAAACTTCCTTGCCGCGCAACAACGTTTGCACGCTGGTAATCCACCCCGGATCGACGATTCGCCAAAGCTGGTGTACGCACCCAGTCTGGTCTGTAACTTCCCACCACGGCTTTGCTCCGTTTCTGATGCTCAACAGGGAAGTTATTCTTGCGTCATCATCGTCACACCAGAGCAAGAGACTGCTGAGATCCGCCCGCATACGCTGCCGTTCGCGCGAACAAGCCTTTGTACGGTCAGTAACTGTTTCTTCGTGCCGCAAAACCCGGCGTATTGCGTCAGCGGAAAGCAGGCCTGTGACTCCTTCGCGAACGGACTCCACTTCCTCGCCTGGGAAACGAAAGCGCTGCCGGTAGATGAACAGAGCATTCTCTCCATCCTGCTGAAGGATGCCTTCCTCAATCAGTTTCGCAATCGACGATGCTCCCTGCGCCAGCCGCCTGATGTGATGACGAGCGGTGGGTTGGCGAATTTCCTCACCGGGTACAAAAATCAGGTCGGAAAGCTTGCCGGCCTTTTCACCGTAGAACAGGGCTTTAAAAGGTTCGAGTACGGGCATCCTCAACGAACACACAGGCTAACAGGAGCCGGTTGGTGAAAGCGCGCGCGCTGATGGTCGCCGGCACTGCTTCGCACGTCGGCAAGAGTTGGATGACAACGGCCATCTGCCGCTGGCTGGCTCGCCAGGGTTACAGCGTGGCGCCCTTCAAAGCGCAAAACATGTCGAACAATTCGTTCCCCTGTATGGGCGGTGGCGAGATCGGACGCGCTCAGGTTGCCCAAGCCCAGGCGTGCTTTCTCCACCCCGAGCCCGACATGAATCCCATCCTGCTCAAGCCCACTTCCAACATGGGAAGTCAGGTCGTTGTAAACGGCAAAGTCTGGCAGAGCATGTCCGCACGCGAATACTACAGCCATTTTCCCTATCTGCTGACCCAGGTTCTCGACGCGTATGAGCGTCTGGCTGCCCGCCACGAACTCGTTGTCATGGAAGGTGCTGGCAGCGTCACAGAGCTGAATCTCAAAGGTACCGACCTCGTAAATCTGGGCCTCGCCACACGCCTCAACGTCCCGGTCCTCCTCGTAGCCGACATTGATCGAGGCGGTATTTTCGCTTCGCTGGTTGGCACCTTCGCCCTGCTTGAACAGACTGAACGATCTCTCGTCCGCTCCTTTGCTGTGAATAGGTTTCGAGGCGATCCAGCACTTTTTGCAGACGGGGTAGGTATGATTGAGGCCCTCACACAGAGGCCCTGTGCCGGAGTTTTCCCTTATCTAAGCAACACTCCGCTCGATCCGGAAGACGGTGTCGCGTTCGACATTGCTCGGCCGCTTGTTTCAGATATTGCGATCATTGCGCTGCCGCACATTTCCAACCTGTCCGATTTTCGCCTTCTCCCCGAGGCGCGTCGCATTACCCGTCCGACACCCGAAACTTTCGCGACAATCATCCTTCCCGGCACGAAAACACCATCGGAGATCTCGTTTGGCTTCGTCAAACAGGGCTTGCCGATTGGATTCTCGAGCAGCACCGGCAAAGCGCTCGCATCATCGGAATTTGTGGCGGGTATCAGATGATGGGCGAGCGCGTCGAAGATCCGCTCGCTTTGGAATCAAATCTCGGAGGCGCAGAAGGCCTGGGTTTGCTGCCCGGCAAAACCGTGCTTGCCGCCCTGAAGCAAGTGCGCTGTGTTCAGGCGGTTACCCCTTCCGGTATCCGCTTCGACGCTTACGAAATCCATCTTGGAGGCACCACTCGGCCCTGCGGGAGCGAGCCGTTTGCGATGCTTCCCGATGACGTGCCAGATGGCGTTCGCCGGGGCCGGTGCATAGGAACCTATCTTCACGGCGCGATCGAACATCCGCAAGTGTTAGGCGAACTGCTCGGTCGGGCCGTACCGGATTTGCCCACTCGCGAAGCCACCTTTGAATCGTTGGCGGATTGGTTTGATGCAAACGTCAATCGCAAGCTTTTTGAGGAGCTTTTCCTTTGCCAGTAAAGCCTCGGGATTTACTCATCGGCGTCATGGCCGATCTCACATGGGGTGATCCGGCTTGGCTGCCACATCCAGTCCGCAGCATTGGCTGGCTTGCCACCCACGCGGAGCGTTTCTGGCGTCAAACACCGATTCCACCGCGCTTCGCCGGAGCGCTATTCTGGTTCTCCGTTGTCGGCATTTCCACCAGCGCTGTTTCTTTTACGCTGCCTTGGGCCGATATCTACTGGATTTATTCGTTGCTGGCAGCGCGCGATCTCGACGTAGAGGCCGGCCGCGTTGTCCGCGCGCTCGAACGGCACGACCTAATTGAAGCCAGACGCAAGTTATCGTTCATCGTAGGCCGTGACACGGACACCCTCAATGAGTCTGGGATTCTGCGCGCAACCTTTGAGACTGTCGCCGAGAACTTGAGTGACGGTGTCATTGCTCCCCTCTTTTATCTGGCACTCGGCGGCCCCCTTTGCATGGCCCTGTACAAGGCGATCAACACGCTCGACAGCATGGTCGGTTACAAAAGCGAGCGGTTCAAAGAATTTGGGTGGTTTTCAGCGCGCATAGATGACGTAGCGAACTTCATAC
>JAABUQ010009659.1_pt1 | contig 12971 bp, 11 predicted proteins | sample 5560001 | NCBI WGS metagenome assembly JAABUQ01 (sample SAMN10711888, study PRJNA513371) | rock metagenome | isolation source: Antarctica rocks | place: Antarctica: Victoria Land, Finger Mt nord | collected 2015-12-18 | reverse complement strand
CTGCTCGTCGGTCACCAGCGCGCCGGGAGAGAGCAGGGCGGCAAGGTCGCGAATCAGGGCGTCCGCGATCGTCGTCGTCATCATCGGTATCGTCCTTTCGACGGCTCCAACCGCGCCATACCGTCATGGCACGGAATGAACAGGGTCCCTATGCGGGCCATCCGCCGTTCGTGTCAAGCGCCAGGATACGCCTATGGGTATGGTACCGCACGTGGCAGGATGGTGGACCAGTGCGCTGAAGCGACGGCGAAGGGGCGCGCCCCTCGATTGTGAGGCCGCCTGACCTTGAAAGGTCATGGCAGGGTACGGACCCTGAAGGGTCTCCACGGGCCCCGCATCGGGCACGCACCCGGCGTGCACGGGGATCTTCCCGCCGACCTTTTAAGGTCCGTCCCTACCGTGACCATTTATGGTCAGGCTGTCCGCACGCACGATCACAATCTCGGGGCGCGCCCACAGCGAAGCGGACCCGTTGGGTCTCAACTCTATGTATGCTATATATCTACTGAAGAGGCATGGAGCCCAAGGGATATCCTGGGCTGTCACCGCGTCGCCCCCGCCTCTTGGGATGGCGCATGGAAGGCTATCAGCGATGAGTACGATCAATTGGGTCCACGATTTCGACGCGGCGCTCGTCCAGGCGCGGGGCGAGGGCAAGCTCGTCCTGCTCGATTTCTTCTCGCCCGTCTGAGGGGGCTGCAAAGCACTGGATACCGTGACGTATCCGACGCAAGCGGTCGCCGACACGATCAATGAGCACTTTGTGCCGGTCCAGGTCAACACGCAGGATGGCTCGGGCGCCGCGCTCGTGGAGCGCTACCGGCAGGTCTGGACGCCCGATCTCCGCGTCCTCGGCGCCGACGGCTTCGAGCTGTACCGCTGGAACGGCTATCTTCCTCCCTACGAATTCCTTCCTCAACTCCTGGTCGGGCTCGGACAGGCGCATCTGCGCATGCATGATGAGCCGCGAGCGGCCGCCACGTTCGGGCAGGTGATCCGCGACTACCCCACCAGCGCCGCCGCGCCCGAGGCGGAGTACTATTACGCCGTCTCTACCTACAAGCAAAGCCACCAGCCCAGCGACCTGGCAGGCAACTGGGACCGCTTGCGCCGCGATCATCCCGAGAGCACCTGGCGCGTACGCCAGTCCTTCAGCGAGAATCAATCGTAGTCAGTCCCGATTATGATCGACGCGCGTATCATCAGTGTTTACAGGCGCGCGTCCGGCGGGAGCGTCGCGGCCTCGTGGCCGAGGCGACGCAGGGCGTGCATGTCGTCGCGGACCTTGGGGTAGAAGCCCCGATAGTGCGCGTAGAGCCGGTCGTAGAGGTCCGCGCGCGCGGGGTCGGGGAGCAGGGGCGCCTCGTAGCCAACCGCGGCGGCGCAGGCCGCTGGCAGGTCCGGGAAGAATCCGACGCCGACCGCCGCGAGTAATGCCGCGCCCAGGGCTGACTGTTCCGCCGTGCGCAGCCCCCGCACCGGCTGGCCCAGCACGTCGGCCACCACCGTCCGCGCCAGCGGCGCGCGCGCCATCCCGCCGGCCAGGATGATGTGGGTGGGGCGCGCCGCGGTCTCCCGCAACGGTTCGAGCGCCTGGCGCAGGCCGAAGACCACGCCTTCCAGCACCGCCCGCGCCAGGTGCGCGCGCCCGTGGTCGAGGCGCAGGCCCAGCCAGGCTCCGCTGGCCTGGGGATCGAGCAGCGGCATGCGCTCCCCGGCAAGATAGGGGAAAAACAGCAGTCCCCCCGCGCCCGGCGGCGCCGTAATCGCTGTTATGGAAATGTTACAGCCCTATGCGGTAGGATGAGTGAAATCATAGTCAGCCTGTGCGGCAAGAGTCGCGACGACGACCGGTGGTCAATACGACAGGCGTCCATGTATCGCGCGCCGTTGGCCCACGGGTTACGGTGGGACGAAAGGAAAGGCGGTGTCCGCTATTATGTTGAGAAGACTGTTCCCAGTCCTCCTGACGCTCACGCTCACGAGCGTCGTCGCTCTGAGCCCGCAGCGCGCCCACGCGTCCGGCGCGACGACATTTCACGGCCTGACCTTTTCCACTGGCGCCAACGGCTGCAGCGGCCCTCTCGTCCCCGTGGTCGGCGACGCGGCCATGCAGACCTACATCCTGTCCGAGGCGCGCGACTATTGTAATTCCTACCCCTCGTCGCAGCGGGCCAGCGCCCCGGATGTCGAGATCGCCAGTTCGCGGTACACGGACGCGGCCTGCACGGGCATGAACTGGGCCGCCGACTATAACGACGCCAACGAGGTGGGCTTGTCCACCGTCTTCTCCAGTTCCTGCACGGGCACGTGGGCGCGGTCAGCGTCTCGCGTGAGCGATACCCAGATCGGGGTCAACGTGGTGGACACCATCGCCCTCTGCTCGGGGGCGACGGCCCCGAACGGGGGCTATCCCAACGGTTCGTCGTTCACACCTCCGCTGCAGCCCTGCCTGGGCAACGGGTTGGCTATGGATGGCAGCCGCACCTACCCCGCGCCCAACGACGAGTCCGTCCAAACCGCGCAGTTGCTGTGGAACGGCGCGTACGGCGACTACGCCCAGATGGGCGGGACCGCGGGCTTCGCGCCGTCCGTGCAGCAGGAGTCGCCAGGGGCCGGCGCGCGCCTCACCTGGTGCTACACCATCTTCGGCCCCGGCAACGACCTCTCGTGCGTCAACAACACCGGCGTGGGGCCGGCGCCGAACGAGAGCCAGGAGTTGACGGACGTGTGCGGCAACCCGTACAGTTCGCCGGCCACGGGCGCGGTGGCGGGGACGATCGGCTACGTGTCGCGCGCCAGCCTGGCCTACGACCCGCGCCAGCCGCCGCCGGTCAACAGCGGACCGCTCCCCATGTTAGGGTGTGGGATCGTCACGCTAGGCGGGGGGAGCGGCTACAACGGGACCTGTGACCCGACCAACCCGACGGCGGTGGCGGGGACGTACGGGACCAATCCGGAGAGTGGAGTGGCGACCTGTAACGGCGACCTGCAGGTGGCGGAGGGTAACTACGCCGCGTGGGGCTACCTGCACCTCGACCTCAACGCGCCGGCGACGCAGGCCAACACCAACGCGGCGGCGCAGGGCTTCCTCAACTTCCTGCAGAGCGACCCCGACGACGTACAGGAGTTCGGCTTCCTGCAGACCTGTCAGATGTTCAACACGCGCAGCTACGATGGTGGCCCGTACTCCGCGTCGCAGGCGACATGTTGACCTTGATGTGTGACGCGCGGGCGGGCATTTGACCGCGCCGTGGCACGAGTCGCTGAGGCGTGAGCGGTGAAAAAGAAAGAACGGGGACAGGCCAGCAGTGCAGGTGATTGTAGCCTGTGCCTACCGTATCGAGAGACCGCGCGGTGTTTAGGGCGGTCAATCGCTGCGCCTGCCTATTGATCGAACCGCATCCGCTACCACGGCACTCACCCCTATCAGCACGCGACCAATGCAGGAGAGAACAGAGATGAAAGGGTTAAGAACGACGCACGGCGGAAGTATACTTTCGGCTTTCGGCGCAACAGCCCTCGTGGCGCTCGTGGTCGGGCTCGGCGGGGGAGTCCGCGCGGGCGGCGACCGCCCAAACCGGGTTGCAATCGGGACGATCAACATGGGAGATGCAACTGCCCCCATCCAAAGGGTCCGCCTCGTGGCCAGCGCCGTCTCCAGCACGCCCACAACCATGCCATTCTCAGCAACCACTGCGGCGACATTCATTCCCAGCGTCACGGTGACTGCGACAACCACGCCCACTCTTGTATCGACCGCGACAGCCACGCCCACCGGCGCTGCGACGAACATGGCCACCAGCACGGCGTCGGCAGCGAACACGGCCACTAGCACGGCGACATCCGTTTCCAGCGCCACACCGACCGGGACGAGCACGTCCGCTGGGGCAACCTCTGCCGCTGTCCTGCCAGCCTCGACGCCAACCCGGACGCCAACGACTTCCGCGACGGCAACGGCGACATTCGGTGGCGTGACAGATAGCGCAAGCAATATGACAGTGACACCGACAAGTGTCCCACACACCACAATGACGACGATGGCATCGGCCACACCTATCTCTGTGCCAAGAGGAGTCCCGACTGCGTCCCCTAACGTCCTCCCTGGAGGTTACTGTGGACCGTGTATTGGACTCTACGGCGACTACACATCATTGGATGTGGTGAGCCGCGCATACTTAGGCAACTGGGGATTCCCAGCAGATGTGGCTGCCCGAGGTACACCTGGTCGTCCCTATACAGGATTGGGGGTCGTCAAGGACGGCAATGGCAACTACAATGGCTCTCAGGATCAATACGTCCATGACGGCATTCAGGCGGGGCAGCATGGAGGAAACTGGTTGTCTTTTTGGACGGTAAGCGGTCCTACCGGGAGTGACTCGTGGCGCGCCGCTGGATACGCGGCGGGCCAATTCGCCGCCAGCGAATTGGAGCATATCAACGGTGGCAGTCACCTCGTGCCAACATATGTTGTCGTTGATGAAGAGGGATATAATATAGACCCACAGACTCAGACGGCGCAGCAATTTGCCGACCTCGCTCATGGTTTTGCGGACGGTGTGCGCTCAATCTCCTCACCCGATCCACTCACACCGGCTTTTTATGCCGGTGAGTCCCGGTACAGTAGTGCCAAGCCGCTCTTAAGCGACCTTCCGGCGTTCATTGCCGAGACTAATTACAGCACTAGTAATCCTGTCGAAGGGATTCAGGGGCTTACGCCAGGCGTTTCCGGTCAGAACATTCAGGGTTACATAGCCTACTACAGCCAATGCTACAACGGTCAAGGAGTGGCTGACCCAGGTGATGACGGCTCTGCTAACAAAGACGTAGCGCAGGTCGGGACGTGGGGCGCCACGTTCAGCACCCTCCAATTCCACTACAAAGGTAGTGGAGGCAACTACGAGGACCCCATGGGATGCAGAGTGTGATACAGTCCGGTCCCGACAACCGTGATATAAAGTAGCCGATAGGAACAGGAGGTGAGCAGCACATGACTCGGAGATGGCTCGACCTTGTTGTTACCGTTAGTACGACACTTAGCTTCGTTCTATCTATGCCGGCTTACTCGACCACCCGATCAAGCTTGGTCGTCGCAAGCGCCCCCGCCGTCACTAGCGCGACCCTGGGAAGCGGGGGACAAGGCTTTAGCGCTATGTCGTTCGCGAGTGTCCGTGTGGGATGCGCTGCTGGCCAAAGCCTCATCATTTGTACAAAGGACGGGGGGCATAGTTGGCATACCAGCTATCGCGGTGGCGCTAGCCTCACCCAGCTTGAGTTTGCGACACCGTCAATAGGATGGGCTGTTGGGCCGAGCCTCCTCCTCGCAACCGTCGATGGTGGGCGGACGTGGCAGCAGCGCGCCGTCTTGCCCGGTCTCTTGGCCGTTGACTTTGTCACTCCGCGCGATGGCTGGGCCGTCACGATGCATGGTCTCTCCGTCACACATACCGGGGGCAGCAGTTGGGCGTCTGATCCGACCCCCACGCGTCCGCGCGTCGTGGCTTTCCTGAATCGCACTGTGGGTTGGATGTTCGGATACAACGGCACGATTTTCCGCACCACAACCGGTGGGCGCGCTTGGGTTAGTCAATGGACGGCTCCTGTAGGGAGAGATTGGACCTATGGGAAGGCACAACTGGTTGTCACGAGTAGGTCCGTCGGGTGGTTGTTGCTGACCCTTGGTCAAGGGTGTTCGTCGCAAGAGCCCTACATCTTATATTCTACCGATGTCGGGGGGCGCTACTGGCAAGCACGCCTTGTCGATGGAGCAGCCTGCGGAGGGCCGGGGTACCCGCCTCCGGGAGCGACTGAAGGCCCTGGCGGCTATCCTGGCACCATGTCCGCACTGGGAGCACAAGCATGGGTTGCCGTTGCGTCACCTGCAAGTTCGGCGGGCGACGTAGCGATGACGCGTGATGGTGGAAGAACATGGTCGGAAGCGACGCCGTTTAGAACCCTGGGGACGGGAGGCCTCACAGCTGTTGACTTTGTCGATATGCAGCAAGGGTGGGCTATCACGATTAACGAGGGTCGCCATCCATGGGGGGGGCGTATCCTACACACGGCGGATGGCGGACGTACCTGGGTCCAACAGTTCGTCGGACGGCCAGGGAGCTGAGATGAGGGGAGACAAAATGCGCCGACATCTGATGTCCACGAGTCTGGCGCTTGCGTTGGGCATCGTGTTAGGCGCCTCGGGACAGGCGAGAGCCGTCGGCCCTGCGGAACGGCTGGCGACGCCGATGCCCCGCCCGGCGGGAGTTTCGCCCTCGGACCCCACGGACGCACAGCACGGCTTCGAGACGATTTCCTTCGCCAACGCAAGCGTGGGGTGCGCCGCGGGGAATGGCGTCATTATCTGCACGGCGGACAGCGGGCGCCACTGGCGCGCCGCCTATGCCGGGAGCGCCCGCATTCTGCGCCTGCGCTTCACGACGCCGTCGGTCGGCTGGGCGGTCGCGCCCAGCCTGCTCCTGGCCACGGCGGACGGCGGTCGGACCTGGGCGCGGCGCGCCATCCTGCCGGGCCTGCAGAGCGTCGACTTCGTCAGCGCGCGCGATGGCTGGGCCGTGACCACGCGTGGCCTCTTTGTCACGCACGCGGGCGGGGCGCGCTGGACGTTCGCGCCGACGCCCATCCCCCCGCGCGCGAACGCGGTCTCCTTCGTGGACAGCCAGACCGGCTGGATGGTCGGGGCTGTCGGCGCGGACGGCAACCAATTCCAGGTGCTGCGCACGACGACGGGCGGGCGCGCGTGGACGCGCCAATGGACGGCCCCCGTGGGCGCCGTCTGGCCCCTCGGACATGCCCAGTTGCTGTTCACGAGCGCGACCGCCGGCTGGGCCTTGCTGACCGCCGGGCAGGGCTGCGCCTCGCAAGAGCCCTACGTCCTGTACCACACCGCTGACAGCGGCGGGCATTGGTGGGCGATCCTGGAGGGCGGAGGCGCCTGCGGGGGGCCCGGCTACCCGCGCGGGCTTAGCTATCCCGGACTGGACGGCTACCCAGGCCCGCTGGCCGCGCACGGGCCGCTGGCCTGGATCGTCGCGGCGTCGCCTGCAAGCGGCACCGAGAAGGTCGCAGCGACGCGGGACGACGGACGGACGTGGACGTATGCCCGCTCCATCCCGACCGGCGCCGTTTTGCCCATCGGCGCGGCCGATTTTGCCGATGCGCAGCGGGGCTGGGTCGCGACGGGCGGTGAGGTCGAGCATCGCGTGGTTGCGGCGGATGGGGCGGTGCGGTATCACTTGGGTGGCCGCGTCCTGTACACGATGGATGGTGGGCACAGTTGGGTCGCGCAGGCGAGCATCTAAGCCGCGCCGTGATGACCGATTGCGAGGCATTGGAGGCGTTGACCGCTTGAAAGCGCCAGGCATGCGAACCGCGCGTGAACCTCAACGCGGATCGATTGTGACGGTCGGGCTTGTGTGCGGCGTCTGCGCGATTGTGTGCGCTGCGAGCCCGACGGCAGCCGTCCGAGCCGCTCCTACACGGCCATTCAGGCTCCCCGCCGGCGGGATGCCAGTACCCAACGCCATCGCTTTTGCCACCGCGACGACCGGCTGCGTCTCGGGAGGAGACCGCATCACCTGCACTATGGACGGGGGGCACTCGTGGTCCACGCGCTATCGCCATGTGACTGTCGTGCAACTCGCGTTCGTCACGCCATCGGTCGGGTGGGCCGTCGCGCCCAGCTTGCTGCTCGCCACGGCAAACGGTGGTCGAACGTGGAGGCAGCGTGCCATCGTGCCGGGGCTGCAAGCCGTCGACTTCATCACTGCCCGTGACGGGTGGGCTATCACGACCCACGGGCTGCTCGTCACGCACTCTGGTGGCCTGCGCTGGGCGCCCGGTCCCGTTCCCGTGTCGCCCCGCGCCATGTCCTTCGTCGATGGTCAGAACGGATGGGTGCTCGGCCACAACGGCATGATCGTGCGCACGATGGACGGGGGACGCTCGTGGCGATATGAGTGGACGCCTCCCATCGGAAGCCCTTGGGACAGCGGCCAGGCGCAGCTCACGTTCACAAACGCCACGACGGGCTGGTTGCTACTGACCCTGGGTGCGGGCTGCACGGGGAAAGAGCCGGCCATCCTCTACCATACTGACGATAGTGGGCAGCACTGGCAAGCACCGCTCACCGGCGCCGAGTGCAACGGTCCGCGCTACCCCACGGGAGCAGTCGCGGGAACCGGCGGCTACCCATACGGGCTGTCCGCGCGAGGCAGGCAGGCCTGGGTCGTCTCCGATTCCCCGGCGGCGGGAAGGGGCTCCATCGATGTGGCCGTGACGCATGACGACGGGCGGACCTGGGCGTCTACCTACCCCGCCACGACTGACGCTGGCGCCGCGACTGCCGCTATCGATTTTGTCGATGCCCGCCGAGGATGGGTCGTGACAGGCGGCGAGTTCCGCTATCCGTCGGGCCGCGTGTTCCACACGACCGATGGAGGGCGCACCTGGACCGTTCAGTTGACGTAGCTCGTCGGGACGTTGACAGACCTGGCCGACTCGACGCTAGCCCCTGTCCCGCGCACGGCGGATGGCGGGCATAGCGAGATGCAGCAGTTTGTGGGGTAACACATGGGTGATGTCCACCATGCCCGCGTCCCGCCGCCGGTCGTGTCGAGCGGAGGGAGAGGTTGGTGAGGACGCGGAGGAGAACGTTTGGCGCGGCCGTGGCGCTTGCGGCGTTGAGCGCGGCGGCCGCATGGATCATCGTGAGCCGCGACACGGGCACGCTGGTGCGCACGGTCGCGCTGCGCGGGCAGCCCAGCCTCCTGGCCGTCGACCCGCGCAGCGGCCACGTCTTCGTGCTCGACCACGCCGCCACCACGGTGACGATGCTCGACGGGCGCGACGGCACGGTCCTGCGCACCACGCCGGTCCCGCCGTCGCCCGTCTCCATCGCGGTCGATGCGCCCGCCGCGCGCGTGGTCGTCACCACCGAGGACTATGGCTATGAGACCGCCGCCGTGCTCGACTCGGGCAGCGGGCGGCTACTCACGACCACCGTCCTTTCGGCTGGCACGCTGTCCACCCCGACGGCATTCGCGTTCGCGGGGGCGGCGCTGCCCGTCCTCGTCGCGGATGCCGGGGGCGCGGCCACCCTGCTCGATCCATGGAGCGGTGTCGTCCGGCGCTCCATCGCCGATGTGTCCGTGGTAGCGGTCGATCCGCGCGCGGGCCGCTTCGTGACCGCCGTGGCTGACGGCACGCTCACCGTGCGCGATGGGCATAGCGGAGCGCCCGTCTCCGCCCCCTTCAGTGTCCCGCAGGGGCTCACCGTCATGGCCCTGGACGCGGGCGCTGGCCACCTCTTCGCCGCCAACCACGACGACAACGCGCCGGCCGTGGTGGTGCTCGACGCGCGGAGCGGCGCGGCGGAGCGGACGGCGCCCCTGACGGCGTTCCCGTCGCTCAAGACCGTCGCGGTCGAGGCCGCCACGGGTCGCGTCTTCGTGCTCAATGGCGACCCCGGCGGCGGGGCGGTGAGCGTGCTGGACCGGTGGAGCGGGAGGCTGGTCGCGACGGTCTCCGTCGGCGGGCCGCCCACGGCCCTCGCCCTGGACGACCGCACGCGGCGTGCCTTCGTCGCGCGGGGGGACGGCGAGACCGTGAGCGTGCTCGACGCGCGGAGTGGGGTCGTCCAGCGGGTGGTGCGGGTGGGGCCGGGCCCGCAGACCCTGGCCGTGGACCCGGCGGCTGGGCGCGTGTTCGTCACCATCGCAGGAGGACGGGAGCGAGTGGTTGAGCCCGATCCCTGGCAGTGGGTGCCGGGCTGGGTGCCACGCGGCCTGCAGCGGTGGCTACCATTCCTCCCTCCGTCCGGTTCGCATGCGCGTACCATCACCGTCCCGCCCGGCGTGGCTATTCTCGACGAGGCGCGTCTGTAGGTCCGTGCCGTTCAAGCCCTTGCGGACGCTTCTTTCTCCAATTAGGAATAGGACGGGAGAGAACGAACGGAGGATCGCTGTATCCGTTGGGCCTTGGTCAACGTTCTATGGATAAGGCGTATGCGCGTGGATAGCGGGGAGAAGAGAGGTCTTGATGCCAGGCGTAATGATCGGTGTTCTGGCCGCCGTGCTACTTTGCGCGTGCGGGCCATCCCCACGCGGTGTCCGTGCGGTCACGACAGACAACGCGCGCAGACCACCACGTCACATCGCTCCCGTGGCCGTCTCGCCGCCTGACACCCGCCCCGGACTGGATGCGGTCTCCTTCGCCAACGACGCGGTGGGCTGCGTGGGCGGCGCGCGGCGCATCTTCTGCACGACCGACGCGGGACGGCACTGGGCGCCACGCTACACCGGCCCGGACACGATCGTCGGGCTCGACCTGCTCACGCCGCGGGTGGGCTGGGCCGTCGGCGCCCGCACGCTGCCGCGCACGCTTGACGGCGGCCAGCACTGGGCGCCCGTCGGCGAGTCCACGCCGCTCCTGCGTAGCGTCGATTTCGTCACGCCCGCGGACGGCTGGGGCATCGCGGGCGGCACGCCGCGCGCCTATAGCGGGACGAACCAGGTCGCCTGGCCGTTCGGCGGCGGGACGGTGGTCCGCACGCGGGACGGGGGCCGCACCTGGACGCCGCAACCAGCCGCTGGCGCCGTGGACGGGCTGTGCTTCAGCAGCCCCACCACGGGATGGGCGGTACGCGAGGCAAGGGTGTGGCGCACGCGGGATGGGGGCCGCAGTTGGCGCACGGTCGTCCGCTTTCCCCTGTACAACCATGGCGCCGGCTGGTTCGCGAGCGTGGGCTGCGCCGGATCGCGGGCCGCCTGGGTCCTGGTGGCGGCTGGTGTCGGCGCCTCGAATCAGCAGCCGTACCTCCTCTATCGCACCGGCGATGACGGCCGGCACTGGCGGCCTGTGCTGGACGAGGGCTACTTCGGGGACGCGGCCTACCCCGCCTATCGCATCTCCGAGGGACCAGGCGCCTATATCGGTCCCTTGAGCATGGTCGACGCCACGACGGCGTACCTCGCGGGCCTCAACGACGAATCTCCGTCGGGCTTCATCGTCGTCGCCGGCACGGACGACGGAGGGCAGGCGCTGCGGCGGCCTGAGACGGCGCCGGGCTTATGGGGCGAGGGGCCGGTGGCGCTCACCTTTGTCGATGCCGCGCACGGCTGGGTGGTCGGCCAATCCGGCCAGGGCAGCGCCATCGTGGCCACGTCCGATGGGGGACAGACCTGGGCGCGACAGATGTGAGGGGCGATCCGAGGGCGACCGGCGTGGTCGTCGGGAACCGGCGATCGGTCGCGGACCCCCACGCGATGAGGGGAGAGGCCAGGAGCAAGGGGGATGGCACAGTGAGGCGGACGGTAACGGCCATGACAATGGGAATCGCCTTGGGGCTGGCGCTGCTGGCGCCGCTGATGCCAGGGCCACAGACGCGGCCTGGCGGTAGCTCCCGCCCCTTCACGGGCGTCACCGCTTCCCCGCCTGTGGTGGATGAGCGGAGCGGAGCGGTCTTCGTGGGCACGCAGCGGTTCGTGAATGGGCGGACGGTCGGCGGCGGGGTCGTGCGCCTGTTCGACGGACGGACGGGGATGCTCCTGCACAGCGTCCGCCTCCGCGACCACTACCCGACTGCTCTCGCGGCCGACGCGGCGCTCGGCCGCCTCGTGGTGGCGACCGCAGGCTGTGGACCGGCAGGGGGCGGCTTCGGCTGCGCGTCCGAGCCCGCCGCTCTAGCGGTGCTCGACGCCCGCACGGGCAGTGTCCTGCATCGTCTCGCCGTGAGCCCACCCGCGCCGCCTGCGCCATTGAGCTACACGTCGGGCAGAATGGCCGTGGACGGGCGCACACACCGCGCCTTCCTCGCGCGCCCCGGCAGCGTCGTGTCCCTCGGCTTGACGGGACGGTTCGTCGCCACCGCGGCGCCCGTGCCGGGGTACGCGTATGCGCCCATCATCGACGGCTCCATCGGCCGTGTCGTGATCAGTAGCGGCGCGTACGATCCGAATACGGGACGCACCAGCAGCAGCCTGGGTGGGTTGGACGCTGCCACCGGTCAGGTGCTCTATCGAGTGACATCGCACGGCTCCCAGCGGAACAATACGGTTTCTCAGGTCCTGGGTCCAGCGGCCGTCGATACGCGGCGGCGCCGGGCGCTCGCCATCGGAGTCAACCCGGGCATGGGGGCGCCGCCCGTGGCCACGATCTACACCCTTGATGTGCGGCGCGGGACAGTGAGCGGGCCTGTCCTGCTCGAGCCGCGCAACCCCGATGCGTGGCCGGGGCCACCGCTCGCGGACGAGCGCACTGGCCATACATTCATCGGGGTTGTGGCCTCGTCCTCCACGGTTGGCCAGGACGATGTGTACGCTTTGGACACCACGACCGGACACGTGCGCGGCCATACCTCTGTTGCCCCCGGCCCGCCCTACCTCGGGCCGCCGCTATTGAGCAATGACCCGATGGCCGGACGTGTCATCGCGGTGACCTTGGCCGAAGCCGGTCGGCCGGGGCATCTCACCCTCCTGGACGCTCAAAGCCGCGCCGTCCTGCGCATCGAGACGCTGGCCGTCACGCCCGGCGTCCTGAGCGTCGTCCCCCAGACCGGTCGCGTGTTTGTGTTCAGCCAGGACGACAGCGCCGTGCAGGTGCTGGACAGCACGACCGGCGCGACGGTGGCGCGCGTGGCTCTGGGCACGCCGCTCACACGAGGGCTGTCGTCCTTGACGGCGACGATCGACGCGCGCACCGGCCGCGTGTTCGTCGTCCACCATCTGGACACCCTGCTGAGCGTGCTCGACGCGCGCACTGGCCGCGTCCTACGCACCACGCCCCTCTAACCAGCCACATCGATCGTATTTACAGGCGCGCGTCCGGCGGGAGCGTCGCGGCCTCGTGGCCGATGTGGCGCAGGGCGTGCATGTCGTCGCGCACCTTGGGGTAGAAGCCCCGGTAGTGCGCGTAGAGCCGGTCGTAGAGGTCGGTGCGCGCGGGGTCGGGGAGCACGG
>JAABUQ010009658.1_pt1 | contig 12972 bp, 12 predicted proteins | sample 5560001 | NCBI WGS metagenome assembly JAABUQ01 (sample SAMN10711888, study PRJNA513371) | rock metagenome | isolation source: Antarctica rocks | place: Antarctica: Victoria Land, Finger Mt nord | collected 2015-12-18 | reverse complement strand
CGCAACCCGCGCCATTGGGGGAAGAGGGTAGTAAGATCCATGAGCAAACTCCTTCGCGAAACAGGCAACGGTGCGAAGGAGTGTAGACAAACGTCCGCATGATTTCACCGCGAATGTGCAAGAGCCACCATCCTCTGTCTTAGCTCGACTTTCCCCATTTGGCCTCAGAAGAGAAGCAGGATATGCTCGGTACCACTCGACCAAGAGGAGGTACCGATGCATACCCTACTGCCCGCGATGATACTCCTGCTGCGCCCCTTCGCACCACTCTTCTCCAAGCGCGTCTGGTGCCATGTCCAAGTGCTGCTCGCCGGAGCGCTCCTCGCGCCTGCCCAACGGACCGTCGCCGCCGCCTTGCGCGTCGTCGGCTTGGGGCACTCACCGCACTTCCAGCGTTATCATCGCGTCCTCAATCGCGCGTCGTGGTCATCGCTCGCCGCCAGCCGGGTCTTACTGCGCCTGCTCGTCGCGGCATTTGTGGCGGATGGCCCGCTCGTCGTCGGCATCGACGAGACGCTGGAACGGCGTACGGGCATGAAGATCGCCGCCAAAGGGGTCTATCGCGATGCGGTGCGTTCCTCGCACAGCCATTTCGTCAAGGCAACCGGGCTGCGCTGGGTTTCGCTGATGCTGCTCGCGCCGATCCCGTGGGCAAACCGGGTGTGGGCGCTCCCGTTCCTGACCGCCCTTGCCCCATCGGAACGCTATGCTACGCAGCAGGGACGCCGTCACAAAGCCGTGACCGACTGGGCATGGCAACTGCTGCTCGTCGTGCGCCGTTGGTGGCCCGAGCGCGCGATCGTCGCCGTCGCGGACAGCGGCTACGCCGCGATTCGCTTGCTCGCGCGGTGTATCGCACTGCCGCAGCCGATCACGGTGATTACCCGCTTGCGCCTCGATGCCGCGCTCTACGAACCCGCGCCGCCCCGACAGCCGCACCAGAATGGCCGACCGCGCAAGAAAGGCGGGCGGCTGCCGACACTGACGGCACGGGCGGGCGATCCCGCCACCGACTGGCAGGCGGTCACGGTCGCCGATTGGTACGGCAAGGGGGAGCGGACGGTTGAACTGGTCAGCGAGGTCGCCGTCTGGTACCACACCGGCCTGCCGCCCGTGCCGATCCGCTGGGTGCTGATCCGCGATCCGCACCAGCGGTTCGCCACCCAAGCCCTGCTTTGCACCGATCTGGCAGTCACGCCGGAGCAGATCATCGCCTGGTTCGTGCGGTGCTGGCAGATGGAGGCCACCTTCGCGGAGGTGCGGCGGCATCTCGGCGTCGAGACGCAGCGGCAATGGACGGATTTAGCAATCCACCGCACGACACCCGCATTGCTCGCCCTCTTCTCGCTCGTGACGCTGCTCGCCCATCCGCAGTTGACCGCGCATCCTGGCCCGCCCCGGCAGGCAGCATGGTATGGCAAGCGAGCGCCGACCTTCGCAGACGCGCTCGCCTTGGTGCGACGCGAGCTCTGGGCGTATGAGACTTTCTGTCTGTCCAGTGAGGAAGCGGAGATGGTAAAAGTCCCGCGCGTCCTCATCGAACGCTTCACCGAGACGCTTTGCTACGTCGCCTGATTGGGGAAAGTCGAGTTTAGATGCGATTGCCCTGCCGAGGGGCTTTCTGTGCCGTTTCGCGCGGTCTCCGCTGTGATACTTTTCGTCCGACTGCGTATATATCTCTATGATGCAGATTCGCACCGCGCTGGTGAGGCGCACGCAGGCCACTGTCACGACCGAGATGGTCGCCATCGACTGGGCGGCGATCTATGCCGACCAGTTGCCGCGCGTCTACAACTACTTCCGGTTCCGCACTGGGGATGCTGCCCTCGCTGAGGACCTGACCGCCGCAACCTTTGAGAAGGCGTGGCGCGCGCGCGAGCAGTATCGCGAGGATCGCGGCGCCGTCTCCACCTGGCTCTTCACCATTGCCGGCTCGGTCGCGGCCAGCCACTTTCGCCAGCGTCGTCCGGTACCGGACCTATCGCTCGCCTGGGCCGCAGGGGTCAGCGACCACCGCGCGATCCCGGAGGAAGTGCAGCACCGTGGGGAACTGGCGCGCCTACACACGCTGCTTGCCCGGCTGCCCGAGCACGAGCGCGAACTGATCGAGCTGAAATACGGAGCGGCGCTGACCAATCGCGCCATCGCCGGGTTGCTGGGGATGAGCGAGTCGAATGTCGGCACGACCCTGCACCGCATCGTCCACCGCCTCGGGCGCGACTGGGAGGAGCAAGAACGATGACTGAGCAACCGGACGACCGCTTCCTGAGCGCGTTACGTGAGGAGCCGCGACCGGAGTTTGCCGCGCACCTCGCGGCGCACCTCGGGATCGGCGTCGCGCCTCCCCACCGCTCTCGGCTCCGCTTCCGCTTCCTCCGGCGCGGGCGCGCAATCATCTCGCTGGCCGCAGCCGCCGTGCTCCTTGTCGTTCTCGGACTGAGCGTCTTGTGGCTCCCGAGCGGGAGCCAGCGGGTCAGCGCGCAGGACGTCCTGCGCAAAGTGGTGACGCTCAATGTCGATGACCTGGGGATACAGACCTATCACCTGAAGATGGAGTCCGACAGCTACTTCCCCGCGCAGTTCAATGGCGACACGCCGGTGCCGGGCGCGAGGATCCACTCGACGAGCGTGATCGAGCGCTGGGTCTCTTTGCCGAACCGCTGGCGCGCGGATGTCCGCTTCGCGTCCCAGCCCTTCATTCCCGGCACGGATCAGGTCAGTGGGAGCGTCAGCGACGGCACGACGGAATGGAGTTACAACGAAGCGGGCAGCGGGTATGACGTCGCGATCGGCGCGCTCCGGTCGGGCATCGCCCCTCCATCGTTGAACACCATCCCATTGCCTGTCGGCGATCTCCAACCGGGTCAGGTCGTCGGCAATACCGGGAACGATCCGCCACCCGGGCAGTCGCCCATGGACCGATCATTGTTGTCGTGCTACCGGGATGCGACGATCAGCGGTGCGGCGACGATCGCGGGCAGGCAAGCGTATATGATCGACCTCGGGCCGGATTCCTGCTCGCCCGGCTATCGGTTGGTATCGGGCGGGACGCCGATTCCGATGGCAACGCTGCCCCCCGCGCAACAAGGGCGGCACACGCTGTGGGTTGACAAGCAGTTGTACGTCGTCCTGAAGCTGGATCTCTTCAACGGTGATGGGTCGCTTCAGGGGCGCAGCGAAGTGACGGCATTCGCGGTCAACCAGTCCATCCCAGAGAGCGTGTTCACCTTCGCCCCGCCCCCGGAAGTGACGAATCCTCATGTGACGGACCGGCGCCCGCAGCCCTATCAGATCCCGACGAGCGCGATTACCTGCGACACCTGCACGACGCCGGGTTTGGTGTATCCATCGCCCACGCCACGGCCGATTGCATCACCGGCCTCAACGCCCTGAGCGGCGAGCGCGCCGCAACCATGGGGCACACCGAACAGCCGCCTGCGGGTTTTGTCGACGAACGCGAGGCGTGTTTCTCGATACTGCTGGCTATTATGCTAGATATTGCATTCGCCAGAATACTTTGTGGTACGGACAGAAGGTTGCGCACCGTTGCTGATCACCGCTGGCACAGCGCGAAAAGGGTATCTGTCAGCGCGTGCGTCACTGACAGGGGCGGAGACGGCAAACCTAGACACGACCTATCCGACACATATTTGCTGCCGTCGTGGCGAGAAAACGGAACCGATGAATCATCGGCTCTGGCACGATTTTTCTTACCGCCGGGCAAAATCGGTCGTGCTACTAACGGGCCACACGTCGGAATGTCCGCCAGTGTTCCTGCAAACATAGGCCAGGTAGGCCACGGCTAGGTTTGGAGACGGCGCGCCGTATTCCGTTGCGCTGATCCCGTACCCATTGCCCTCGGCCGTCGTGTTCAGCACATACACCCGATCGTGCCAGATGAACTGCACCCCGTTGAGTTCGCCCACGCTGCCACTCGGACAGAGCGGTGCGGTCGCCGTCACGCGCACGGAACCGGCATCATCCACGATCGCCACCACCTTCGCGGGATCGGCTTTCGGCAGGCTCGCGATGACCGTCGCGGCATTCGCGGTCGCCTGGTCTGGTGAGATCGTCGGGCGGGGCGTTACCGTTGGCTGGACGGGTTGCCAGCGCAGGTGCTCGGCAACCTTCACCGCTTCCGATCTCCCGAGATTCGTCTCGATCGTCACGCTCGTCCCGTCAGCGAAGAGCGTGAGCGTCGTCACGCTGCCCTGCGTCTGCACAGTGGCGTGATTGCCGACCACCGTGAGCATTTCTCCTAGCGGCAGGGGCTGTCCCGGCTGCATCGCGACCTCGGTGACATCGAGGTAACGGTCGTCCGCCGGTGCAGAGCGACGGACCCAGTACGCCCCCTTGCCGCCGGCGAGCGCGGTCAGCCGCAGGAGCAGGTCGTCGGGCGGTCGGTCTGCGGGCGTGCTGCCGGGAGTGACGGGGCCGCCACCAATGATCGCTGGCAGTTGCACTGTGCCCGGTTGATTGGGCGGGAGATAACTCGTACTGCGTTGGGTCAGCCCGGCGGGGATGTAGCCGAGGAGTGCGACGCGGAATGAGGGCGGTGGCTGGAGGAGGACCGCCGACCCATCGCCCGACTCCGCGATGCCGACGTCCCCATTGCTCGGCAGCAGGCGTTGCAGCGTTTCCCGCACCTGTGGCACCGCCGCAGCGGTCACCGCGATCCCGCCCGCCACGATCAGCAGCACGGCCAGAGCAAGGATGATTCCGCGCCGGAGACGCGGCGGCGTTCCTGAGCGCACCGCATCGCCGCCTCTCCGCTCACGCTCCATGAGCTGTCGTCGCACGCGCGGCAGAAGGTCGCTCGTCGCGGGGACGCGCCGCGTTAGGTGATCGGCGAGCGCCGCTGCAAGTGCCTGCTTCTCGATCTCATCGCGACGGTTCATCACGTCCCTCCTTCCGGGGAAAACGCGGCGAGGGCCGGGCGGAGCCGCTGGCGGGCGGCATAGAGCCGCCATTTCACCGTGCCGCGCGGACAGCCGAGGATCGCCGCAATCGCGGCCTCGTCCAGATCGAGGTAATAACGGAGAATGATCGCCGCACGCTGCGGCGGTGGCAGCATCTGGATCGCGGCGATGATCGCTCCCTGCATCTCCCGCCGCAGGCTCGCCGCTTCGGGGTCGAATGCCGTCTCGGCGCGATCCGCCAATGCTCCGACTGCGCACGCGGGCATGCACATCGGTCGCTTGCGGCGGATAATCTTAAGCGCATCGTTAACGACGATGCGGTAGAACCATGGGGCGAACGGGCGACGCGGGTCGAATTGGCCGATGCGCGCGAAGGCGGTGATGAACGCCTCCGCGACGACATCCTCCGCCGCTGCCCGGTCGCTCGTGATGCCGAAAGCGACGCGGATAGCAGGAATCTGGTACCGCCGCACCAGGAGATCCAACCCGTTGATGTCGCCACGCTGCAAAGCGGCGATCGCATCGCGTTCCGCACCGTCGTCCCGATCCATGGCCCTTCCCATCCGCTGGTGCTGCCCCATCTGCCTGTACTATCCTCGGGGTCGCCGAATGGTTTGATTGCTGACGAATCCTCACAATGTGAAGTAGCGTCGCGCCGTTGCCGCCGGTAACGATTCGGTCGGTGGTGCGTCTCTAGAATATAGAGGGCGATCCAGCGGCCCGAGGTGGGAACATGGCGATGGCGGCAGGGTGGCAGCGAGCAATGCCTACGGATGACGCGTTCGACGAGGCGATGGTCGTCGCACAGGCATGTGCCGACCCCGCACGGTTCGCGCCGCTGTACGCCCGGTATTTCCCGCGCATCTACCGCTATTGCCTGCGACGTGTCGCCAGTTCCACGGAGGCGGAAGATCTGACGAGCGCCATTTTTACGTCCGCGCTCACGGGACTGGCGGGATACCGGGGCGGCTCGTTCGCCGCCTGGCTCTTCCAGATCGCGCACCATGCCGTGGTCAGCCATCGGCGCACTCGCAACACCGCACATGCCACGCTCTTGGCGCTGGTCGCGAGCGTGCCGTATGTGCCCGATGCCGAGGAGGAAGCGATGGCACGGCTCGTCGCGGTGGAGCAGCACACCCTCCTCGCCCGGGCGATCGCGACGTTATCGGAGGAGCAGCAGGAGTTGCTCGCCCTCAAGCTCTCCGGTCGTCTCACCGCGCGGGAGATCGGCACCGTACTGGGGAAGAGCGAGGGGGCGGTGCGCGTCGCGCTGCACCGGCTGATTCAGCAATTGCGGGCCGCCTGTCACGACACCGGGGAGGGCGAGGGATGAACGAGAAGTCCGACGCGGCGACGGAACTCGATCAGTTCTTTGACGCCCTGCAGGACGCGCCCCTCCTCCCTGATCCCCCAGATCTCGATGGGGAGACGGCCGCCATCGTCCGGCAGCTCGTGTGCGCCGAGCATGCCGCCATACTGGATGACGCGCTCCGGGCGCGGGTCTGGGAACGTGTCCAGGCCGCCGCGCAACCGATGAAGGTGGTTGAGCGGCGGTCCCCGGCGATCCCTTTGGCGCGATCGGCGGCCGGGAATCGCCGCAGACGGGTCTGGCAGTCGGCGGGCGCGCGGCTGGTCCTGGTAGCGGCACTGCTTCTCGCGCTCATCGGCATCGCCCGCGCCGCGAGCCGGTCGCAGCCGGTGGCCGCGCAGGACATCTTGCAGCGCGCGATCGTCGCCAGCCAGGGGGATCCCGCCGCCGCCGGGGTGCGAACGTTCTCCCTGCACTGGGAAAGTACCGATCAGGAAATTATGCCCGACGGGCGCGTTCGCCCCACGACGACGAGCGTTGACCAGTGGGGCGCGGCGCCCAACCGCTGGTACACCGTGCAACATGTACAACGGGCCGACGGTACGGGGGAGAGCTGGGACGAGGGCGTCGTCAGCGACGGGAATAACCTCTGGAGTTATCGAACGGATCGTGGGAGTACCACCGCCTACGTCGGCGCGCTGCCTGCGGACGTGATGGTGCCGATGCCGCGCATCCCGATCGGGATACCGTGGGACGGCACGCAGACGGCGGCGGGCATGGCGCAACTGCGCGCCGCGCTCGCCCGCTGCTATCAGCCGCAACGCGAAGGGACGGCGACGATCGCGGGGCGATTGGCATACGTCCTCGATCTTGGCACGACCGCGTGCAGCCCCGGCGTCACGCTGGATGCATCGGGGACGATCACGCCGCTGCCAAGCGAACCGCCCGCCCTGCAGGGGCGCACCCTGCTCTGGATCGACACAGAGACCTTCTTCCTCCTCCAATCCGAGCACACGGCCCCCGATGGGACGCTCCAGTGGCGCAATACGGTCACGCGGATCAGCTACAACACCCCCATCCCCGATGACCGCTTCGCGTATGCACCGCCACCCGGCGCGGCCGTCACCGATTTCCGGCCGCGGGAGTACCAGCCCCAGCCGGGCGTCGTCCTGCCGACGACGATCATCTTCAAGAATGGCCGGTTGCGCGTGACACCGGCGCCAACGCCGCCATCCGGCTGACCATGTTGGCAGTTGACCCCAGCGAAGTAGGAAAGGACGACCCATCATGCAAGCCCCTTTGGCATCGAGTAACCAAAGACGGGACCATTTGCCGGTGCTCACGGGAGCGACATCACGGCGGCGATTCACGCGCTACGCCCTCTTTACCCTGCTCGGCGCGTTCACGGCGACGAGCGCACTCGCGACGGTGAAGGCGCTCTATCCCACGAAGATTACCGGGTTCGGCACGAAGATCACCGTCGGTGCGGTGGCGGAGGTGAAAGCGGCACTGGCGACGCAGGGCTACATCCGCAATCCCGTCGGGCGCTTCTATCTCCTTCCCACCGATCGGCCCGACGCGGCGATCGCGGTCTACTGGAAGTGCAAGCACCTCGGCTGCACCGTGCCGCCGCCCAGCGCGGAAGCGGGCGGCAAGATCGAGTGCCCCTGCCACAACTCCTGGTACGATGGCCGCACCGGTGCCCTCCTGAAGGGGCCGGCGACGCACCCGCTCGATTACATGCCGATCAGCATCGTGGACGGCAATGTCGTTGTTGACACAGCGAAGGTGACGACCCGCGACCGTTTCATGCCGGGCCAGGCAACGCCGTTGGGCTGAGCGGCGCGTTGCCCGGCTCCCCAGAACTGCTCGCACCCGCGCAGCGTTCCTCCACGGAAGGCGCGCAACGGCGGTCGGGTGTCCGCTTTCCGCCGTCGCGTTCGTTTCCAGAGATAGGTGGGCAGATGGGTGAGTGAGGGTCGGGCGGACGGGGAATTGGTCGAAGAGGCGCGGGCGGGGGAGCACGCCGCGTTCGCCGCGCTGGTGACGCGCTACCAGCAGGCGATCGGCGGCTATCTCCTCCGCCTGACCGGTGACCGTGAGGTGGCGTTCGATCTCACGCAGGAGGCGTTTGTGCGTGCGTATCGTGCGCTCGGACGCACCCGAGTGGGGCTGCACTTCAAGCCGTGGCTCTATCGCATCGCCACCAACCTTGCCTACGACTACCTGCGCCGCCGTCGCCGTATCGCCTGGGTCTCGCTGCACGGCATTGACCGAGTTGTCTCTGCCGATCCGCCTGGCTCGGTGGAGGAATGTGACCTCGTGCGGCAGACGCTCGCGCGCCTGCGCCCCGACGAACGCGCGGTGCTGCTTCTCTGCGGCTTGGAGCGGGTATCCTACCCGGATGCCGCGGCGATGCTTGGCGGCAGTTCTGAGGCGATCCGCAAGCGCTTCACGCGGGCGAAGGAACATTTCCGCCAGGTGTACGCGGCACTCGACGACGTAGGTATGCCATGAGACCCGAAGAAGACGATCCTGTATCCCGACAATCGGCGGCCGATGACGTGGAGCACCTGCTGGCGCAACTGCGCGAGCGCGACCCCCGCTTTGATGTCGTGCAACCCGTGCTGCGACGGATCGCGGAACGGCCGCCGCGCGCGGCATTCCGGCGTATCGTCGTCACGCTGGCGGTCGTGCTCGGCATCGGCCTGCTCGGGACGCTGATCGTCGCGCCGGGCGCGCTCTCAGCGGCGGGAAGCTGGTTCCGGGGGATCGTCGTGCGCGAGGCGCCACCGACCGGTCAACCCGGCGCGCCGCGCGCCGTCATTGTCACATCGGGGCCGGGCGGTGGCCCGATCCGTCACGTCAGCCTCGCCGAGGCGCGCCAACTCGTCTCCTTCCCCGTGGCGCTGCCGCAGTCGGTGCCGCCTGGGTTCGTCCTCGCGGACGTCACGGTCTTCCAGCCCGACCCCGGCACACCACCCGGTCAAGTCTTCGTCATGTACCGCCGCCCCGGCGCGTACCAGCCGCTCGCGCTCACCTATCAGGCGGCGGGCGGCAGCACACTCACCGCGCCGCCGGGCGCGACGCGGGAGATGATGGTCGGCGGGTACCGCGCGGTCTATATTGACCAGGCGGCCGAAGGGGCGCGCCCGGCTGACGGCGGCCCGCCGTTGCAACTCGGGCGGCTCGTCGTGGAGCGGTCCGATCTCGTCCTCATCGCATCGGGCGACCGGCGCGACGGGCTTGATGCGACGGCCCTCGCGATGGTGTTGGCGTCGATCCCGTAGTGCGATTTGTCCGGTTGATGGTGGTACATTCGTTGTATGGAGCATACGCGGAATGTATCCGCAGCGGAGGATTCGCTCAATGGCCGATGATCTCTCGCCTGCCCGCTTCGGCACCGCCTTTAAGGCATTCATGGACGACGTCGTCGCGGAATCCTCGCCGCCGCGCAGCCCGCTGCTCGAGCGGATTCAGGCGCATCTCGGCGCCGACCCGACCCAACTACCCGTGATCGCGGAGGAGTTCGACTCCTTCGAGCATCCCAATGTCCAGGTGGCGCTGGACGACTATCTGAGCGGCACGGGACGGCGCGCCGTGCTGGTCGGTGTGGCGATGGACAACAAGCGCTTCATGGCCCTCAGCCTCTCCGACCTCGTGAGCCGCGTTGGCGGCGTCGGTCGCCCGGTGCTGGTCGAGGGGCCGGTTGACTACGTCAACGTCCACCTCGCCGATGACCGCGTGTTCGCCTGTGTCCAATACATACCTCGTCAGAGGAGGGGGGTTCTCCCGCACTCTCGATGCTGTCGATCATGCCGCGTGCAGCAATCGCTGCCGCAGCAGGTCGAACTTCCCCTGCCCGTACATCGCCCGCTTCACCAGTTTCAACTTGTTGATCTGCCCTTCCGTTTGCCCATTGCTCTCCGATCGTGTCAGTCCGGCGCGGACGGCAGCAGCGTCATCCCGTAGCCCCAACGCGAACCGGCGTATCTCGGCGATCTCGTTCGCAGCGGCGGCCTCAATCCATGCGTCCAGCCGTTCCCCACGCCGCTCACGCACCATGAGCAGGAAATCCTGTGTCAAGCACTGCACGCTCGCAATCGCCGCGTCGCTCTGACACAGCTGTGCCAGATACGCTACCTGCTCGTCCGTGTACTCCTCCGGACGCTGCACGAAGAGCGAGGCGACCCGGCGTGCCGTCGGACCGCGCACGCTCGTGAACGGCGAGTGTGCCCGGGGCAATCGTCGTGGCGACCCACCCTGGCGACGTAACTGGGTACAGAAGCGCTGCACGTTGGTCACTGAATACGCGAAACCCTGCTCGCGGATCTCCCGCCATAAGCGCGTTGCGGTATGGCAGCCTTCCGCCCACCGCTTGAGCAGGTAGGGTTCCCATGGCTCCAAGACCCGCCGTCGGCCACGCGGTGTTGGGCGACGGCGTTGCGGTGGCCCGTCGCTCAGGTAGCGATAAACGGTGCGCCGGGTGACGCCGACGGTGCGGGCGATGTCCATGACCGTCGCCCCCTTTGTGTGGAGGTCGCAGACCGCCTCGTACGTCGCGTGCCGCAACGCCAATCGTCGCGCACTATCCGCCTCGGCGCGTTGCTCCCACAGGCGTGGGGGCGGATGCTGGCGTTTCCCTCGATACATTACATCGTCGGCTGATTCTCCTGTCTGGGCCTCTCCGGGCGCGGTTGCCGCAGCGATGAGCGCGACGGCTGCCTGTTTGAGGAGTGACCCCTTATGCAGCAGGAACTTTTCCAGCGATTCCGCGAGATTGTCGATCAGGTGCCAGCGGTCGGCGACTTGGATCGCCTGCGGCGCGCCACGCGCGATCCCGTCGGCATACAGGCCGCTGCGGTCGCGCGCCGCCACTTCAATCGAGGGATGCCCTTGCAGCCATGCAGCGACGCTGTCCGCCGACCGATCGGGGAGGAGATCGATCACCCGATGCCGCTCCAAGTCACAGACAATGCTGCCGTAGCGCAGGCCGCGCTTGTACGCCCAGTCATCCAGTCCGATGACGCGCGGCGTGCCAGGATCGGGAAGAGGCGTGGCGCGGATCAACCGCAGCAAGGAATCCGGGCTCGTCGGCATCCCGAGGCAGTCAGCTAACCGGGCTCCCGCCTCACCGCCGAGGGCAAAGCCAATCTGCGCGAGTGCATGCTGCAAGGGCTGGCTGCAACGGGCGAACGGTGCGGCGAGGTCGGGCAACCGTTCGGCGAAGATCTGTCGCGGGCACGCTGGGGTTGGGCAGTGGAAGCGACGCACCTGCACAAGAATGATGACGCGGCGACCACTGACCGGCAGATCCGTCAGGGTGCGTCGATAGCGCGAGTGAACCCGTCGCGAACGAGAGCCGCATAGGGGACAACGCGCACTGCGTCGTCGGACCGCAACGGAGAGGGTGACGCCGCCAGCGTCGATTGCGACGTGTGCGATGTGCATCGATCTGAGATGAGGGAAGAGTTGTTTTGTCCGCATGAAGACCTTCACGACGAGAGGAGAATGCCGGCAAAAACCGGATACTCGCAGTGTATTCCTCCTCGCCATCGAGAGTGCGGGAGAACCCCCCTCCTCTGACGAGGTATGGTTTGGCGAAGAAACGGACAGGGAACACCACCATGTCTGTCCGCCGTTCCGCTCGCTGGCATCGTGTAGCCACGGTCCCAAAAGTGTCTCGTGATTTGCCGCGAAAACGGTACATTAGTAGCACATGACGAGAAGTTTATCTCATCTATTCGGTTGACAGATGCACATGTTGCCAGTACACTGATGTTACATTCGGTCAAGGCTGAACAATTGTGCAGAAGGGGGCGATGCGATGTCCGGTATGGACGCTCGGCAGCGTCAACTGGTCAAAGTGTCCCAGCTTTATTATCAGGACGACCTCACGCAAGGGGAGATCGCGGCACGTTTGCATCTCTCGCGCTCGAAAGTCGTGCGACTGCTTCAGGAGGCACGCCAGGCGGGGATCGTCCAGATTCGCATTATCGTCCCCCAGCACATGAGTGGAGACCTCGAGCGGAGACTTGAACACCGCTTCGATCTCCAGCAAGCAGTGGTCGTTGAATCGGACGCGATGCGCCGTGACGAGATCCGCGCCGCCGTGGGGAGCGAGACAGCACGGCTTCTCGCGAACGTGCTGAAGCCCGGCACGGTGCTAGCGATCTCCTCCGGCACAACGCTCGCCGCAGTCGTGGACGCGATGGCGCCGATGCACGACATCGACGTGGCGATCGTCGAACTCCAAGGCATTGTGAGCGATGGTGGTTCATCCGACGAGTATGACACCGAGCATCTGGCGACACGCCTCGCGGAAACGATCCATGCGCAGTACCGCATGCTGCCGGTGCCGCGCGAGATGGGAACGCCGGAAGTGGTGACCGCCATCCTCTCCGACCCACGCATCCAGCGCACCCTCGCCCTGGCGCGCCAGGCGCATGTGCTGCTCGTCGGGATGGGAAGCATCGATCCGCTCTCCCCAACGCTCGCCCACCTCACAGATGATGTCCTGACCGCACTGAAGGGCACGGGCGCCGTCGGTGAAATTGCCACCCGCTTCTTCGACGCTGGTGGTACTCCCTGTCCCTCCGCGCTCGACGCGCGCCTGATCGGTCTCGAACTCACCGAGATGCGCACGATCCCGGTCCGGATCGGGGCCGCGTTTGGCCTTCCGAAGGTTCCGGCAATTGTCGGTGCGCTCCGGGGTCGATACGTCAATACGCTGGTAACGGATGC
>JAABUQ010009657.1_pt1 | contig 12972 bp, 13 predicted proteins | sample 5560001 | NCBI WGS metagenome assembly JAABUQ01 (sample SAMN10711888, study PRJNA513371) | rock metagenome | isolation source: Antarctica rocks | place: Antarctica: Victoria Land, Finger Mt nord | collected 2015-12-18 | reverse complement strand
CAGGGAAGATTCTCCTAAATCAAGCCTCTGATTGAGTGAGAATATCAGAAATTTTGATGATTAGGGAAAAACGTCAACTCTCATGTTCTAAATTAGGTTTTGAATTCAGTTTGTGAGAAATGCGGGAATCAGGTGTCGTACAATTCGACCAGTTGCAGCCTCACGAATTACGCCTCCAAATCGCTTCAGAGAGCCATCCAGTAAACCTTTAACGATTGCTGGATCGTTGACTAAGAGAGTTAGGTCAAGCAGCATGGGGATACTCTAGTTCAGCGACTGTAAACGTCTGTATTTTCGTAAGCTTTACTAGGCAGTCGGGGAGAAACTATGACATTTTTTGAATTACTAGGCAGGTTTCGGAATGCGTCGTGACGATCCAGTTGATTGGCGTTAGGAGCAAAGCCAGGGTCAGGCTTGTAAATCTCGATTTTTACAAAGCGGATATCATACTCAGATTCTTCGACTTCTTGCGTTAGAGGATTCTTAGAGAAGCCGTTTTCGAGTCTGGATTTGAGTAATTCTGTTTCAGAACCCATCCACAAAGCCTGTGTAGCGCGGTAAAGTATTTCACCTTCATTTAGTATAACTCGACCGTTTACTTTCAAAGACTGAAGGATGTCTTCCTTTCCTGCATTTATAATTAACACTAATACAAATTTGTTTTTATCAGGAGATAAAGCAGACTGTTGCGCTGGTACTGTAGCTCCACGGACCTGCTTTTGCTCTTTTTGAAATGACTGGGAACGACGGAGCTGATAGAGAAAAAAGCCAACGCTTGTTAGCACGAAAGCGATAAAAATAATAAAATTCATATTAGTGATTTGTTTCATATTAAAAATAGTTTTAGTGTAATTTATAAAATTAGTATTCACAGATTTATGTTGAAACCAAACGTTCTCGATAAAAGCAGTAAATTCTGTCTTGTAACGCCAGGTTCTGATATAAGAAATAATTTCGTCAGAAATGTTAAGCTTACGACACCAAGCTTTAACTGAAAGCTCAACGACATCATGTAATGCATTTATACCTAGCTCCTGCCGTTCATGCTCGACTTGATGTGAAAGCTCATCTAGTGCTTTGATGAAAGAGACAGAGAATATCATCTTTTTTAAAGAATCTGTGATGTGCGCGATTCATCTTCTAACTTCTGACGAATTACTGTTGTTGAAGTTTTTCGAGCTTCGATTTCACTCCAAATTTGAGCTGATTTTGCAAAGTTTAGCTCGATGATACTCAGTTGCTCTTGGAGTGTACGGTTTGCCAGATCGATAACATCGCTAATAGAGCGGTTGAAGATACTATTTGCCTTGTCCAAGCGATCTGTAATCCAGCTGCTAAGAACATTCCAGAGCTTTTGTTTACCTCTCGTAACCCCTTCTGCCCACTGTCGAGCTATCGTATCTAAATCTGGGAGGGCTAGCTCTCGGTATTCAACATTTTCCTTTACATCTACAGTTCTCGAACACTGACTCTTGTAGCAGGTTCCTGTAGTGTAGGATTCAGTTGTCTTACCAACGACTTCCTCTTGTTCAAAATGACGTTGTTCAATAGCGGCTGGGAGTTCAAAAAATTTTTCAGGTAAGGTTGGAAGGCTTTTAGACACATTCTTTTTGAAATTCGAGATAACTGCCTCATCAAGCTTGAGCGAGGGTAGTTCTTGGAAACAAAGAACACAAAGTTCGTTTTCTTGTTCTCCAATTAACGATTGCAGAGCATTTTCAAGTTTTTGTGCCTGTGACTGAAGATTGAATTCAGCCCGAGCTGACAGTGCCTCTCGCATTGCCTGGTAAAGTTTGCGAACAGCACGCTCCGAGTTTTCAAGCTCCCTTACTCCTTGCTTATCGTCTTGACGCACGCGCTTCACTAAATAGCCTGAGGTATGAGTAAAACTCTCAAGTCTCCGACTAGCGGAATCGTATGCTTTAGCAATATTGTTCGCCATTACAGGACTAATGACTTTACCCAAATTTTCTTCTAACTCATAGGCCCCCTGGTTATTTTTCAGTGCGTCTCGTACAGGGGCAATGAGCACCTGAGTTAAATCTCCTTCAACTTCATTAACAGCATCGAAAAGCGACTGGAACCCCCGACGACCCTCTGATTGTGCCTGTTGTGCTAGACGACTACGAACGTCTTGCTCATTATTCTTTAAATTTTCGATGGTTGTCTTTGTGAGGGTGTGAAATTTTTCCCGAATATTTTCAACTGCCTCATGCAAGCGTCGGCGACTCTCGTTGATTTTTGCTTGTTCTGCTTCAACTTCTTCTTTTTGCTTTTTTGCTCAATTTTTCTAATATTGGCGATCGCCTCAATGGTTTTTGCCAAAGAGTCGTAGTTGTCGAAGACTTCAACCAAGGCTGGCATTAATACAAGCTCTGGGAATGCCTCCTGAACGCGGATACGCAAGCGGCTCCAGAGTTTGCTTCCTCCACTCCACTCAAGAGCATAGTGGAGGAGTTGTCGCATTGTTTCATCGCTGATATTTTCACTGTCGCATACCTGGTCTTCAATGTTGTGAAACCAACGCCGCAATTCCCGAGCGTCACTAGTCTGCTGACGAATTACTCCTGCACAGTCCTGGAACATTGCATTCAGTAGTCTCAATCGTGTAGGTTGATCGACTAATGATGCATTATCAAGACCTCCTGATCCCCAGGCACACTGAGCATAATAGAGAAGCCTTGCGCTGAAGGGTATAACTTCCGGTGGTTCTTCCAAAGAGAGTACCTCTTGGATTTCTTCCTGTAACTTGTCAATCCGCTCTGAAATTGGAACGTCATCGGCTCCGCGCTGATCGACCCGATTCAGGATGAAGATCATTGAATCGGTGCGTCCTTGCAGCTGCTTTACAACTCGCTTTAGCTCTTCTAATAAGCGTTTTCTGTGTTCATCGTCTACCTGCATGTAGTCAAGGGCAACTAGGCTGAAAGCTTTGTGGACGCGTGTCTGAATTACAGCAAGATTGGCTCGATCTTGAACGGATTTGAGACCTGGTAGGTCAACGAACTCAACTCCGACTCCAGGCGGCAAACTAAGCAGGGTTGGCTCACAAGCCGGTAGGAGTGGACCAAAGGCAATAACCTGTGGAGCAATACAGTCTTTTTGCTTCCGCCGAATATCGTGATAGGGGAGCATGACGCTGTTGCGGATTCTTTCGTAGAGGGATTCATCGCTCAATTCCGACCAAACACCAGTTTCCCAAGCAGCTCCTTCTGTAGCTTCAACCACCAGCTTTCGCTCGTCTGCATGCTGGAGAGTTAAGACTCCCCCGCTCATCTCACCTGCCTCAATGGGTGCGACTTTGCGCCCCAGTAATGCGTTGACAATTGTTGACTTTCCAGATGATGTTGTACCGATAGTTGCGATACATAGGCTTGGAGCATTTAGCCTATCTACAGCTTCTCGATGTGCTTGACGAAATGCTGCGAACCGAGAGGCAATTTCCGGGTCAGCGAACGCATTTGGATAGGATTTCACTAAGTCTTCAATAGCTTCGCCGAGTTCTCGTAATCGGTCGCGAGTATCACGCAGCGTTGTTTCAATGTCGATTACCATCCGTCTTCTCAGCAACAACTAATCCTAAGCATCTTAATTACATAGACTTCATGCATTGATTCCTCAAAATAGCACTGGGCCGAGAGAGTAACACACAGTAGATTTACGGTTTTATCAGCTCATCAACTGCCCTAACACTGCTAGTTTCCGCTGACGCTCGCCTCGACAAAAGGGCACCAAACCCCTGAGAAGCGTCAACTCGGCTCAAAACCCGATCTACTACCACAGCCTTGCATCTCTGCTCTGGTGAAACTTCTAGATAGCGCGGTAATCTCCCCAAATCATCGTGATTTAATACCCGTTGAATATGGCGCTCAAAACTTGGGGGTAGAGATCGCAGCAGAGGTTTGTTCGGGCGTACAAACCGAACATAGCTGTGATGCCCTTGTGAGGGTGGCCGGTTAGGTTGACACTGGAAGCCGGTAAAGGCTCAGGCTTGTCCTTGGGCCGCCTGCCGCACCGCTTCGATCTCAACCTTGAGTTGCTGGGCAATCTGCTCAAGGGTGAGTCCTGTTTGTAACAAGAGTGGAACCGTGACCGCCAGCAGTTCCGCTTTCATTTCCTCTCGCCCCTTCGACTTGGCGTCCTGGTAAATTCTCGTTTCTTCCAATGTCAGTCCCAGCATGGCTTCAACCTCTTCCCGACTTAGATTGGCAAACTTATAAACCGCGATCGTCTTAATTACTTCTATTATCTCCTTCCGCGACAGAGTGCCGATATCTTCTTGTTGCACCCGCTCTAACAACTGTCTTGAGCGCTCAACCATCTGTTGCTCTGGTGTAATCATCAACTGGAGCAGGCTGATGCCGACGGGTTGCTGATTGGGTTCGCCCAACTCGTCGAGATAGAGGCGCTGGACTTGCGGACCATTGAGCAGCGAACGGTGAATCTGGGTATTCTCTGGTTCTAGGCTGCGAGAGGGAAAGATAACCACGCCATACCAGTCGTCATAGAGCGTCTGGTTGCGATACAGGTAGAGCAAGGATTCCGAGAAAAAGCGGTGGTACAACGACTCGTCTTTTTGAAATTGCACTTCGGTAAAGAAGAGAATCCGGGGTGAAGCGGCCTCTGGTGGCAAAAATACCCCATCAATGCGAAAGGTTGGTTCTTTGACTTCCACCGACTCAAAGCGGTACCCTCGCGCTTGCTCTGGAGGTTGGTCAAGCAAAGTGAAAAACAAACTGGGGAACCGTTGAAAGAGTTGGTAGAAGATGGCGTCGCGTCTCATGGAGGCAGTTTGGAATAGTCTTGAACTATTGGCACACCAATGCTATAGCCTGTAACCAAACACATAAAGACTGATACAAGGCTATTTGATTGAGGAGCCACAGCATTTGTATGGCTAGTGCTAACATCACCTGTTTTCCCCAAAATTTAACACCGGGTCGGGACTCAAATACCTGGATGCTTTTGGAATGCCCTAATAAGTTAAGATGCTTCCAATCATATGAGCACCTCTGATAAAACACAGGTTCCTGGCTTCAAAACCATTCGTGGGGAAAGAAGATGGTGTAGTGAAGTGAGGGATCAACCCGGTCTGTGAAGCGAGGATACAAATCTTGTTCTCTGATGAGAGTCGATTCGAATTGGTCGGATTGATTGTTTGCCAGCGCTTCAGGTTGGCTAGGAGTTTGGGCAGCTTGAAATAGGGTAGCTAACTTTGACCATCCAAGGGAGACAGGATTTTGCAGACTCATTAGTGTTTCCTCAAGCTTCTATTAAATTTTCAAGCTAAGCTCAAGGAATTGTGCAATCAGTTACAAAAGGTTACACTTTTCTAGGCAAACATGCTACAACCATCCGATTTGAATTGCGAAACCGCGATGTATTGCCCACGTAGGCTATAAGTTTGCGCCACAGATTGATTTCATTAATAATTCTGCTAGGGAAATTGATTCTTGTCTCTATAAATAATTGCTTTATTCATTCAACTATGTAGCAGTTTTGACCGATTTTTTCTAATTATTTGGCCTTAATAATGATTTGTATAGATTTACTCAAACTGGTTCTATATTGAGCAGTAACTTATTTGGGAAATAGAATCCTAAAAGGCAGAGTATGCAAAGCCAAGTCAAGCAGCGTCCTGTAGAAGAAACAGGCATTGAGTCACATGGTATTGAGCGAGTGTCTCCCGCAACTCGCACCCACGTTCGCATCTTTGATAACTTCACCCTATGGCTATCTGCTAACCTCGTACTCTCTACAGTTGCCTTGGGTGCTTTGGCTACCACCGTCTTTAAGCTTGGGTTTTGGGATGGTGTCGCTTCTATCGTCATTTTCAATATACTTGGCATTCTACCCGTTGCCTTTTTCTCCACACTAGGTCCAAAGTTGGGGCTCCGTCAAATGACGATCTCACGATTCTCATTTGGCTGGGTAGGTGCAATTATTATGGCGTTCTTTAACGTTGCGGCTTGCATTGGTTGGTCCGCTGTCAACGTCATTGTCGGGGGTCAATTGGTCTACGGCATTAGCGGTGGAGCAGTTCCAAGGTGGGTAGGTATTATTATCATCGCAGCAATCACGACCTTTGTTAGCCTTTATGGTTACAAGTACGTGCATCGTTATGAGCGCTACGCTTGGATTCCGATGCTATTCATCTTTTCAATCATATTTTTTGTATCGGCTCCAAACTTCCGTGTCGTAGCGCCGTCTGCAACAGGAATAGTTGAATTTGCTGCCTTTATGTCCTTTGGTAGTGCTGTTTATGGTTTCTCCACCGGATGGAGTTCTTATGCTGCTGACTACAACGTCAATCAGCCTGAGAATACCCCCCCTAGTCGCGTCTTCTGGTTAACCTTCTTAGGTTGCTTTATTCCTTGTGTACTGCTAGAAGTACTCGGTCTTGCCTTGACGACTGTTCCCGCCCTCAGCGGCAAGGGTGGTGGTGAGCTGTTTGCCGCTGCTGTGGGTCCTTTGGGTGGCTTTGGAAGATTCATCCTTTTATTGCTTGCTCTGAGTGTGGTAGCAAACAATATTCCGAACGACTATAGTCTTGCTCTCTCAATCCAGGTAATAGGCCGTTGGTTCCAGCGCGTCAATCGTGCAGTGTGGACAGTGATTGGTTCAATCATTTACGTGGCGATCGCGCTTCCTGCTGCTAACAAATTTGATGAAACCCTCAGCGGGTTTCTGCTGCTTATTGCCTACTGGCTCGGTCCCTGGTCAATTATTCTAGTTATAGAACACTTTGTATTCCGTCGAGGGCATTACAACGTAGATGATTGGAACAACCCCAAGAGACTCCCTGTGGGCTGGGCGGCGATCGCGTCGCTGGTGATTGGTCTAGTAGGGGTCTACCTAGGTGCTGCACAGGAGAAATTTGTAGGTCCGATCGCTAGTTTGTTCAATCCTCCTTATGGTATGGACGTTGGCTTTGAGTTAGGAGTCATCTTGGCTGGAATCGCCTACTTTTTCTTACGACGTATTGAGCTGAACGCCAACCGAAGATAGCTGTACTTAGCGCGGTTTTGTGTCAATGGTTGCAGACCTCGTTATTGGCTGATGAAGGCACATCCAGCGCCGGATTGGCATCAAAGAATCCAACAGGCTTCAGCGTAAACCCAGAATAGGCAACGGGCATAACAGGCCAATCTTCTGGGCGGGGGATGTGGTGATGCCCAAACGTGTACCACACTACAATATCAGTGTTCTCAATCGAGCGATTTGCTTGCGTCCACTGGGGTAGTCCTGCTCCACCTGGATGCTGATTGGGATAGTCTCCAGTAGAAAACCGCTCTGCAGCGTTATAAGGCGTAACCCACAGGTGTTTTGTCATAAACCCAGCTCGCTTCAGGATTGGGGCATCAGGATGGGCAAATGGTAAGACATTATCACCAGGAATAAGTTTGTAGCCAACAGACTGACCAAGGCGATTAGAGACATTGGGGTTAACCACCTTCCAGTAGCGAGCCTTGAGAGGATCAACAATTCGTTGCGCTTCTAGTTCAGTTGCTAGCAAAGTAGGTTGAGCGAAAAAGGCATTGCCGTAGGGATTCTCTGGACCTATTTGTTCTGCCTCAGTGTTTACCTCGTAAACAGAATTGTTCATACCATCAATGTCAAAATCCAAACGCATGCTGAAGAAATGTTGATGGTTGAAGGCATTAAGTTCGGGAGCAACCAGGGTGCCATATTTGGGAGTGTCTGCCAGCGCACCGCAGAGGAGAATGCCGGTAAGTTTAACCTCGTACTGGATAGTACCATCCTGATAGAAATACCAGAAGAATCCGTACTCGTAGTTGTCCACAGTGGCGATGAAGGAGAGAACTAGACGGCGCGATCGCCTCACCTCTACTTCCTCCAATCGCCAGTCTGTATGCTTCCAGAGGATGCCATAGTCCTCTTCGTGCATGCAGATGGCGTTCTCTATGATAGACACTTCTCCCCGACTGTTAGTGAGGACCGCATCAAAGTAGTAGATCTCCCCTAAACAATCACAACCATACCGAAGGGAATTTGCCAGTATCCCAACACCATGTTCTCCCAAATCAAAAGCATTCTTGCGGAAGTGTTGCGGTCGAGGATCGCCATAAGGTACAACCATTTCTGCTAAGGAAGCCCGGTAGAGAATAGAGCGCAATTGTCCTTGGTCTTCATACCCAACGGTGTACAGCACTAAGCCCTCACGAGGAGTAAAGCCAATGCGAAGTTGCCACTTTTGCCAGCGGATGTGATGCCCATTTACCTCAAAGCTGGCTCCCTCTGGCTGAGTAATTTGCAGTGGCTTCGGGTCTTCGCGGAATGGGATGAATCGAGACGCATACTCACCTGGTTCGGGAGGAACAAGCACAACTCCCATATCTTCAATTCGTAAAACCTCCATGTTGTTCAAATTCACGACGGGCACAACCCCATCAATGGGGCGAGCATAGGCATTGCTGAAGGGTGTCGTGCGCAAGTAGCACAGACAGCGAGAAAGTCTGATTCCCTTTTCTGCTTCAATCCCAAAGTTGCCGATTGCCCAAGGGTCAACCATCACCAGATCCAAATCCGTAATTCCCCGCTGAGCCAGAACGGCTCGGAACTCCGGGTGTGCCTTAACGGCTGCCTCACACTCTCCCAGTTCATCTGGCATGATGTTGGGTTGGACATCAGGAATGTGTTTCCAAGAAGTGACTTTTCCTTCTGTAAGAGAAACAATGGCCTCGTAAGTCCTTCCAGTTGTATTGTCCAGCAGGATCAAGAATGCTTCACGGTTAGTTGGAGCACCTGTTTGGAAGTTAAGTACAACAGACTTAGGAGGTTCATGCAGGACGACGCAGGGAAATCTGAATTGCTCACCCACATTCTGTGCCCGGACAACTGCAACTGCAGTAGCGACTTCTTCAACAGTTAGTGGTTCGAGGGGATGCTGAGTCCCAGCAGATTGAAGCGACGCAGAGAATTCACGAACGTTTGTCATAATTTTCAGGCACTATGAGGGGACCGGGGGTCAAAAGATTCAGTTGGTTCAGCGTAGAACCAACTACGGTATTTCAGCCGATAAAACAGCATGGGAAGAATGCCAATAGCGATCGCACCGACACTGAGCAATGACATCTTCAACCCTAGTTGGATTAACTGGTTGGCAGCGAGAAATAGCAGAAATATGGCTGAGCCAAGAGGCCAGATGCCTTTGAAGAAGAGCGTTTTTGGGTCTCGAAGTAGTTGCTTACGGTAATACCAAGCGCAGGCAATTCCGGTCAAACCATAATAGAAGGCGACCATGACTCCGATCGCACTCACCAGGTTGGTCATCAGGCTACCGATGTTGGGGCTGGAGCTGGACAATATTAGCAGGAACAGCGTAAGAATGCCAATCACAAAGTTTGCCAGCCAGGGGGTTCGGAAACGGGGATGGACCTCACCAAATTTATTGTCGATGACACGATCTCGTGCCATTGAAAACAAAGTCCGTGAACACTGGGTCAGCTGAGCTTCTATCGGCCTACTGTACTTGCTAACACTGCCAGGGTGGCAATATCGCCCCAAGGCTTGGGAAAAATCAGGTTGCCGAGAGCAGGTAACAAATTGGCACTGCTGTCCGCAATCTGTTTGTCGGTCATGCCCATCTGCACGAGGCATTGAATCAGCAGGAATAAGAGAAAAACTCCAACCATCCCCAACACGCCGCTGTAGCCTGGAGCCGTGTTAGAGTTCTTCGTCTCTTCTGCCAGGTTGGAAGACACATCCCAGCCGAAGTAGTAAAACGTAGCCACCAGCATCCCTGCCATAAAGGTCTTAAAGTCACCGAAGCTGGAGGGCGCAAACCAACTCCAGGAGAATGGATGCACATGACTACCAGAGAACTTAAGTAGGCCACCAACTGCCAGAACCGTCAGGCTAATGAGCTCAATACCTGTCATGATTGTCTGGAACCTAGCTGTTAGACTGACCCCCAATATTGTGATGGTAGTAACAATCACAAACCAGAGACAGCCTATGGTGGTTACTAAAGCCACATTCTTTTCCAGTTGAGGCGCTATCAGATCCACAGTGGCTACACCAACAGGCAACGCCGCTGCCACCATAAACACGGTACTCAGAACCAGAAAAGTCCAGGCGGCTAGGAAGCCCAGCATCGGGTTCAGCGATCGCCCTACCCAAGCATAAGCAGTACCCGCATCAGCACGCCATCGGTTGAGGTACATGAAAGCAAACGAGATCCCGAACATACAGCAAATTTCAAGTCAGTGGAGTACACGGTAAAGCCAGAGCATCAGAGTTCACGGGTTGCAAGCGTACTTCATTGAAATGAAATCCGCTGTAGGAATCGCACCGTAGAGCAGCGCACCGGGAGCAGCGAGACCCACAGCGGCAGCCAGCGTGGCTGTAGTTGCGGTCAAAGAGTAAGAAGGGGCTGAACCGGCAACAGCCAGTGTCACTGTGTTAACAATTGAGAGAGCATTGTGTTTCAACTCCCTTGACATATTTTTATACCTGATTCTGGGTTTCTTGTCTGGAGTAATAAGCTAATCTGCACTTAAGTTACATATTTTTTGTGTAGGCAGGGAGTGGGGAGTGGGGAGTGGAGAGTGGACAATGGGTAAGAAGCTTGAACAAGTTCGCTTTCAGTCTGTCTTTCCCTACTCCCTACTCCCTACTCCCTATTCCCTATTCCCCACCTCAACAGGCAATCTTATTTGTCTTTCAGCTTATAGTAATCACTGGCAGCAACTCGGCATCAGACTACTACTCTGCCTCGCCAAAAACCGTGAAGTGCCAGGGCTTGCGTTGGACCCCAGTGTTGTCGAGCATGACGTGCTTGACAATTGTGTATTCTTCTAGGGCGTAGTGGGAGAGGTCTTTACCGATGCCGCTGTGTTTGAAGCCGCCATGTGGTATTTCGCTACCCAAAGGCAGGTGGTCATTGACCCAGACGGTGCCAGCCTCAATCGCAGCCGAGACCCGCATAGCTCGCTGTACATTAGTGGTCCAGACGCTGGCTGCCAGCCCATATTTCGTATCGTTGGCAGAGGCGATCGCCTCTGCCTCATCCCTAAACCGATTGACCACCACAACGGGGCCAAAAATCTCTTCCTGAACACAGCTAGCGTTTTGGGGCGCTTCTGCCAGGATGGTGGGCTGATAGAAGTAGCCCGGTTGATCGGATAACTCACCGCCCGTTACCACCTTAATTTCCTGCTGACGGGCAGCTTCCACGTAGCTATGCACTTTATGCAGTTGTGCAGCGCTTGCGAGCGGTCCAATGTCTGTATCCGGTGCGAAAGGATGACCAACCCGAATCTGTTTAGTTAATTCTGTGAAGCGCTTGAGGAAGGCATCGTATGCCTCATTCTGCACATAGAAGCGGGTGGCGGCGGTACAGTCCTGACCAGAGTTAGCATACGCCCCAACGACTGCGCCTTGAGCTGCAGCTTCAATATCGGCATCGGCGAAGACGACAAAGGGGGCTTTGCCGCCCAATTCAATCGTCACTCGCTTGACGCCCTGACTTGCCAATTCCATGACGCGCTTACCTGTTTGGGTGCTGCCCGTGAAGCTGAGCATGCGGATATCGGGATGGGTACAAAGGCGCTCTCCCACTTCCGCTCCACCCGTAACGACATTAATCAGTCCAGCGGGAAGTCCAGATTCTAGAGCAACTTTAGCTAGTTCAATCGTGGTAATAGGCGTGTTGGGAGCAGGCTTGATCACAATTGCATTCCCTGCTGCCAGTGCCGGACCAATCTTCCACACTGCCATCATGAGCGGGTAGTTCCAGGGGGTGATGGCGGCAACTACCCCGATTGGTTCTCGTCGCAGCATGCTGGTGTAGCCGCCCACGTAGCTCCCTGCTGCCGCTCCTTCTTGACGGCGTAGGACAGAGGCAAAATAGCGCAGGTTGTCGATTGCTACTGGAATATCACCGTTCTGAGTCAACTTCAGTGGTTTGCCTGCGTTCTGGCTCTCCAACTTGGCGAGAAGGTCAGCTTTCTGCTCGAGCGCGTCGGCAAACTTCATCAAAGCTGCACTCCGCTCTCCATAAGTAAGCTCTGCCCAACTGACTTGAGCTTGCTTGGCATGTATAACAGCTTGGTTGACATCCTCAGTCTTTGCCACCGCTACTGTGGCAAATGCTTGACCCGTAGCAGGGTCAATCAAATCCTGGCTACCTGTGGCTACCAGTTCGTCGCCAATCACCATCGGGTAGTGAGTTGCTTGAGCGGTAGGGTGCTCGGTTGTTAACACAATGTTACCTCGCAGATAAAATCTAGACTTTGAATCTTAAATTAAAAAATCGCCAAACTGCTGTAAATTTGACTGCATACTTGAGCGGCGAGTCTATCCATGCTCAGCTCTTGCACCTCATCGCACTGGGAGGTAGAACCTCCCATACCTACCAGTTGGTTGGCTTTGAAGAAGGAATTCTACGAGAGGCATTGACACTCTCAGGCCTAAAGGCACTGAGATTCTGCGGACAAAGTTAACTTCGGAGTTACCCAAAGTCTAACTCTCGCTGCGGTCGTCAAGCACCGCCTACCCAGTAAGCCCAGGTCTATGCCTAGATTGCTGGCTACTTTTCGCAATATATTTGCCGCGCCGTTGAGGTCTGCATTCACAATTAACTTTTTACCTGACTGATACAAGCCACGCTTAATCCTCCTTCCCGATGCTTTCCACCCCTCTGGTTTATCACCATACTTGGGCAGGGAATCTCCATCTAAGAAAGAAGCTTTCGACGTGTATGCTTCCTCAGTTTCGACAAATCTAATCCCGTGTAGTTCACACAGTTGCTTAAGTCTGTCTTTTAACTTACCCAAAGGCATCTGCACAAACTTCTGATTATTCAACCGCCCTAGATTAGAATTGTCTTTGTTAGAGTCGATGGGAGGTATTATCCTCCGCACCTCTCTGTTAAATCTGGGCGTGCGACTTTCGCCGCACCCAGCTTCCGATATTCTTAGGGAGTGACCCTTTTGCCCATGTGGATAT
>JAABUQ010009655.1_pt1 | contig 12974 bp, 11 predicted proteins | sample 5560001 | NCBI WGS metagenome assembly JAABUQ01 (sample SAMN10711888, study PRJNA513371) | rock metagenome | isolation source: Antarctica rocks | place: Antarctica: Victoria Land, Finger Mt nord | collected 2015-12-18 | reverse complement strand
CTACGATCCCAAAGACGAAGGGAGAATCGCCCATAACGATTCGTCTATCGCCTACGATTGGGAGCTGCAACATAAATGAAGTTGCTGGTTACCGGTGGAGCTGGCTTTATAGGGTCGTGCTTCGTGCGTATGGCTCTCGGCGAGAACTGGGCGAGTCAGGTGGTGAACCTCGATAAGCTGACCTACGCCGGCAATCTCGAGAATGTACAACCAGTAGCGGCGCATCCGGGTTACAAATTTGTTCAGGCTGACATTGCCGATGCCGCAGCCATCGAACAGATTTTCGAGAGCGAAGCTCCCGACGCCGTGATTCACTTCGCCGCCGAGTCGCATGTAGATCGCAGCATCCATTCGCCGGCTCCCGTGATTCAAACAAACTTTCACGGGACGTTCACGTTGCTCGAAGCGGCGCGCAAACATAAGCTCGCCCGGTTTGTTCACGTTTCGACTGACGAAGTCTACGGCAGTATCGAAGAACCGCTCGATGCGGATGAGAATTTTCCGCTGCGCACCAGCAGCCCTTACTCGGCATCGAAGGCCGCTTCGGATCTGCTGGCGCTATCGTATTTCACGACTTACAAGCTGAACGTCTCGGTGACGCGAGCTTCGAACAATTACGGTCCGTACCAGTTTCCGGAAAAATTGATCCCGCTGATGATCTCGAACGCTCTCGAAGATAAACCACTTCCGGTTTATGGCGATGGGCAGCAGATTCGGGATTGGCTTTACGTGGAAGATCACTGCCGGGCGATCCGCACTGTTCTAGAGAACGGGCGTCCCGGCGAGGTTTATAACGTCGGCGGAAACTGCTCGCTTCCCAACCTCGATGTTGTGCGCCGCATTCTGCACGCTACAGGGAGACCGGAGTCACTGATAACGTGGGTGGCCGACCGTCCGGGCCACGACAGGCGGTATGCACTGACGAACGCCAAGTTGACGGCCGAAACCGGTTGGGAACCCAGGATGAATTTCGAGCGTGGCTTGCAATTGACGGTCGACTGGTACCGGGCGCATCAGGATTGGGTCAGCCGGGTTAAAAGCGGCGAATATCGCCACTTTTATGACTTAAACTACGCTCACCGTACAACATAGCTCTCCTGCCGCTATAATTCAAAGGGAGAACCTTGTCCATCTGTGGATCGCTTCGGGCCCTCGGCACCTTCTTTGGATGAGTTAAAGCAGATCCAGAGCGAAGTGCGCCAGTCACAGTCGCTCAAGCATCTCCGCCAGTATTTCGGGCGAGTGCAGGAGTTGCGGCGTATCCATTCCGGCAACTTTGACGTGCAGCTCGCGGTGGCAGAAGCGCAGGAAGAAATTATCCAGCGCGCCCGTGATCTCGAGAGAAGTCAGGGCGCAGCCCACGCTGAGGAGCGAATCATAAGCGACGGATCGTTTGGAGGTCCGATTCCTTCCGATCAGACCAGCGAAGAATTGCCGGAGCATGCGACGCCCCACCCGGACAGCAAAAACTGGCGGCGCGCAACACTTCTTGCGCTGGCGTTAACCGCCATCATCTGCATCGTATTCTTTTACCTGATCCAGACAGCCAGACGCATCAACTTGCCGCCAACGCCCGAAGCTGCGCCTATGGCGAAGACGGCTGAATCGCCCAAAGCGCCCGTCCAAAATATGAAGGTCGCTGAGGCACCCGTCTCGACCGCCCCGACCGTGCGCTTATATACCGACCTCATTCCGGGGACCGTATCGATAGATGATGGCGATCCACAGGATCTAAAAGACGGCGAACTGGTGCTTGACCATCTCGAGCCGGGAAGGCATTCCATTAAGGTAGCCGGACGGAGCGGTACGGCGGCGTTCAGCTTCGATGTTTCCGAGAACACCGCGCCGCAAGCCGTTGCTCCGCTGACCGCCACGAACGCCGTAGCGGTTGGCATTTCGGCGCAGGATGGAAACGGTCATCTGCTGACGAGTCTTCCGCAGGCAGACATCTCGCTGGACGGTAAACCGCTTGGCCCGGCTGGACCGGATGGCTTGGCGATCGGAGCTCTTGGCAAGTCAGACCACGAACTCGAGGTTGCGCAAGGGAGCGATCGCCAGCGGTTCATATTGACTTACACCCCTGCTCCGGTGCTGACTGTTTACCTGAAATCGGTGCTCAATCTGGGCACGGTGACGTTGATGACGAAGCAGGACGGCGTGAGCATCTTTATTCAAGACAAGCTGTACCGGCGGAAAACGGAACATGGGCAGATCCGCATACCGCTCAAAGTGGGCACCTACGTTATCCATGTGCACAAGGATGGTTTCACCGATCCGCCGCCGCAACAAGTCGAAGTGAAGAAATCGGAAGAAACGGAGCTGACTTTCAATCTGGAACCAGCGGCGAGGCTGGCTTCCCTTGATGTGCGCGGGGCGGTGCCGGGAACGGCTGTTTACGTGGACAAAGAGCAGGTGGCAACGGCCGGGGCCGACGGTCATGCCAGCGCCGTGAGCGTGAATCTGGGCGACCACAGCATCGAACTCAGGCTGGAAGGGTCAGCGCCGAAGAAGTTCCAACGCGAGTTTCAGGCGGGGAACACGGTCTCGCTCGGGGCTCCCGAAACGGCTCTCCAGAAGATCGCGGTCGAGAGTAAAGTGCCTGAGCAGCCTGCGGCAGCTCCAGTTCCTGCCGAAAGCAGCTCGGCTGTTGCGGCAAAGCCCGTTGAGCTGCCGGGCGAACAGGTGCGGCGAGGCGGCGGTTTCGTGCACTACAGCGAGCCTAAAACCGCGGGCCGCTATTCGTTTCAAGCGCACAGCCGGATTGGCGGTTTCCTGAAACATGACAAGCTGCAGTGGTACGCCGGTTACGAAAATAGCGACAACTACATTCTGTTTACGGTGGACGGCAAGCATGCGAGCGTGCGTGTGGTGAGGAGCGGTAAGGCGGAAGAGATCAATCGCATTCCTTTCAGCGCGAGCTCGGGTGAATGGGTGCAGGTGGATCTGTCGGTGAAGCCGGACGCGATCAGTACGAAGATCAAGACGCCCCAAAGCGGCTGGCACGACCTCGGTACGGTTGCGAGCGGTGGCCGGGACTTTACGCAGGATAAAGTAGGTTTTTATCTGCCAGGCAACGATGAAGTTGCGGTGGCGAACTTTCGATTCGCGAATCACTAGAGATGAAACAGAACAGGATGTGCTTCGGTGGATGAACGAGCGTTTTATCGCGAATCGCAGACGACGAAACCTGCTACCTTGAGCTGCACGTTTTGCCGGACTTCGAATGCTTACGAACTGCGCTGGCTGGTGCGCCGCAAGATCGACAGGCTGCCGAAGAACGCGGACGAACGGGATCGGGCGAAGTTCAGCAAAGCAGCGAGTTACATGGTTTTGCTCGACGACAAGATTACCTGCAAAGAACCGCGGTGCCGCCGGACGTTCGAGATCTCGGGCATCAAGACGACGGCGTTTCTGACCGATTAGACCTGATCCCCGCGCAAGTGTTAGCCGATTAAATCGGGTTTATAAACGGCGGCCGGGACCCCGGTCGAGAAACTAGCGCTCGCTCCGGCACATCTATTCACACAGGGGAGGCACCTTACCGTGGTGCACACAAAACACAGAGCCAGCTGGCAGCTCGCGCTGCTTGCGATCATCCTGGGGACTTTTAGCGGAAGTTTATTCGCTCAACAGGATCCACCGTCTCGCGTTGCCCGGTTAAATTACCTCAATGGCAACGTTTCGATGGAGCCCGCCGGAGTAGACGATTGGGCTCCGGCCGATTTAAACCGGCCATTTACGATTGGCGATTACCTCTTTGCGGACCAGGGCGCCCAAGCGGAGCTGCATCTGGACGTGGCCGTGATCCGCATGGGGGCGCAAACCAGCTTTGGATTTCTGAACTTGGATGACCGCACGGTGCAGCTCAAGCTGAGCGAGGGCGATATGAATGTGCGGCTTCATAACTTCGCTTCTGATCAGGTTTTCGAAGTAGACACTCCCAACGCGGCCGTTACGCTTCTGCGGGACGGGAGCTACCGTTTCCGGGTGGATCCGAGCGGCAATATGAGCTTTGTGGTGGTGCGCGAGGGCCAGGCTGAGATTACGGGAGGCGGACAAGCGATCACGCTCGACGCCGGAAACAGCGCCACGTTGAATGGAACGGACCAGCTCTCTTATGACGTGGAAATCGCTCCGCAAGCGGACGAGTTCGACCAGTGGTCGGAACAGCGGGATATGCACGAGGAGCGCACGAGTTCGGCGCGTTACCTGCCGCCAACCGTGATTGGCTCGGAGGATCTTGGTGATTACGGAAGCTGGCAGGACAGCGGCGATTACGGAGCCGTTTGGTATCCGCGAAGCGTGGATTCCGGGTGGGCGCCGTATCACAACGGGCATTGGGCCTGGATTGATCCGTGGGGTTGGACGTGGGTCGACAGCATGCCTTGGGGATTTGCGCCGTTTCACTACGGGCGCTGGGCATACATCGGCAATCGCTGGGGTTGGTGCCCCGGTCCGATCGCGGTCGGGCATCGCGGTCCGGTGGTGCGACCTTACTACGCGCCCGCTATGGTGGCGTGGTTTGGAGGAGCGCATTGGGGAGTCGGGGTTTCGCTCGGAGGCGGCCCGAGTCTTGGCTGGGTGCCGCTGGGATTTGGTGAGTTGTATACGCCTTCATACCGCTGCACGCCGCGTTACTTCAATAACGTGAACGTGCACAACACGCGCGTTGTAAATAACGTGAATATCACGAATGTTTACAACAACGTGTATGTGAACAAGCAGGTTTATAACCAGCAGTATGTGAATGTCAGGGCGCCGAATGCTGTGATGGCGATGCCGCAGACTGCATTTGCCAGTGGAAGACCGGTGCGGCAGGCGGGAGTTCCCTTAAGGCCGGCAGAACTGGCGCGGACACAGGGCGCCGCAGTTTCGGCTCCTCAGATCGCTCCGACGCGGCAATCGGTGATGGCTACGGCAGCAAACCGGCCGGCCGTGCGGCCAGCTCCGCAGGTAGTCCAGCGGCAAGTGGTTGCTCGAAATGTACCGCCGGCGCAACCGGCCTCGTTTGCAAGCCGCCAAGCGGTCAGGCAGCCCGGGGCTGGGTCTGAGCGTCCCTCTGTCGTGCCGGCGGCCCGAACGGTTGCAGCAAACGTGAGACAGGCGCCAGCAGCTTCGCCGGTAGTGGTGCGGCCGGGACAACGCGGCGGGAATCCGGCAGCGTTCAACCGGCCGGGCGACCCAAGAGCGCCGCAGCAAGCGCCTAATGGCCGAGCGGTTGAGCCGGGCGGGGGAGGGCGGCCGGGTGCTCCGCCAGCCGCTGGTCGGCCGCACACAGCGGTCTCGGGAACGGTTTCGGAGCCCGCTCCCGGGGTTCAGGCTCCCGGGGTTCAGGCTCCGGGGGTTCCACAGCCGTCGCAGCGGGTGCATGGCGTGCCGCCCAATATGCGCCAGCCAAACACGCCGCCTGCGGATAACGGCCGGTATACGCAACCGACGCCGCAGAATGCGCCTCAGCGGACACAGCCGCAAATGCAGGAACGAAGCCAACCACGAGTGCAGCCAACTCCTGCCGAACGAACTGCTCTGCCGCAATGGCCGCAGCCGCAAGTGCAGGAACGAAGCCAACCACGAGTGCAGCCAGCTCCTGCCGAACGAACTGCTCCGCCGGAACGGCCGCAGCCGCAAGTGCAGGAACGAAGCCAACCACGAGTGCAGCCAACTCCTGCCGAACGAACTGCTCCGCCGCAATGGCCGCAGCCGCAGGTGCAGGAACGAAGCCAACCACGAGTGCAGCCAGCTCCTGCCGAACGAACTGCTCCGCCGGAACGGCCGCAGCCGCAAGTGCAGGAACGAAGCCAACCGCGAGTGCAGCCAGCTCCTGCCGAACGAACTGCTCCGCCGGAACGGCAGCAGCCGCAAATGCAGGAACGAAGCCAGCCACGGAACCAGCCACCTGCCGAGCGAGCTGCTCCGCCGCCACGGCAGGAGTCCCGGCCCGCTCCGGCGCATGAGGATCATCCAAAGAACGACCATCCGAAGGACGACCACAAGGGCCGTTGACGCGGGTGGCCCTGACTAAGCCGCTGGGACCAAGTTGAACTTGTGCGTATGAGGCTGGGCGGCCTCACGGCGCTTTTGCAGAATAGCGCCTTCGAGCTCGTCAGCTGACCGCATGGCGGGCTGAGCTGCTGGAAAGCCGTACGCGGAGAGAGGCACTTCGACCGTGCGCCAGCGGTCGTTGTGAACGTTGCAGTGCGCGACGGTGAGGTCGTAAACTTCTTTTGCCTGTTTTGTCATTGGCGTTTCACGCAAGGCCAGGTTGACCCCGCGGGCGAGTTCGTCGTTATTGAAATTGGCGATGCTCGATCCGTCGATCTTGAGCGTGTAAACGCCGCTTGAGAGACCGCTCACTTGCAGTATTTCGCTATTAAACGCCTGAACCAGATCGGAGCTTCGCAGAACGAGAGCGATTGGGCCCAGGTTAGTGTTCTGCTGCCATTCAGGGAGCGGCAGCGGAAGGGCATCTTCGGTCTCGGTCCAGGAGAGCCCCGCAGTGGAGGATAGATCTGTGACGGCGGCGTGTTCTGCCGCAATCAGCTTCGGTTTAGAACCGGCATGAATGGCGACTGAGGAGACCAGCGCGGGCGCATGCCAAGCCTTGAGCAGCGCTTCGGCCATGATGAGATGCCCCGAGAAGCTTGGATGGACACGATCTTTGACGATGGTCTGCGCCACGACCGGGTCCAACTCGTTGGCGCGGCGCAGCATGGCTACTACGGGAGCGTTCAGATCGGCCACGTCGAGTCCAGCCTGCCCGGCATAACTGGCGATCCACTTGTTGAAGCTGAGCAACACCTCGTTGTAGCCGCCGGGGAACAATGGGTCGCGCGTCACGTCGTCATACGGAGAAGGCTCGATGGCGGTGATACGAACACCAGGGTCGGCTGCTTTGACCGTATCGACAATATGTTTGTAGCCATCGAAATAGGCGCGATCGGTTCCTTCGGTCTCGGGGCGATACAGACCATCATTCATGCCGAGCATGATCGTCAGCACGGTCGGCTTGTAGGCAAGGACGTCGCGTGAAAGACGGAGGTCAACCGGTCCACCACCACCGCCGCTGACCTTGTCACCGCCCCATCCGGAGTGTACGAATTTGATATCCAGATTCGGAAAGCGCGTGGCGACGTAGGTTTCGGTAATCACGGTGTATAGCCGCTGATCCGTGATGCTGTCGCCGTAGAAGACGACGCGGTCGCCGCTTTTCAGATAAAAGGAATCGGCTGCGGAGCTGGAAAGGGCGAGAGTAAGGAAGAGCGAGACCGAGGCAAATCGTGGAAGGAGCATGGGAAAGCGCTCATCATCTTATCAGCGGACCGAAGGCTTGGCTCTGTTTTCACAGATGATGTGTATCGGGCTGCGGTGGACTTGCACTGCCGGTCCGCCGCTTACTTCGGCAAATCCGGGCAGACGAATTCTTTTGTTATCGACTTAAGCGTGAGAGCGGATTGTGTTTTGGCGGGTAGGAGAGTTTGGGTGAGGTGCGCGACGCCGGGGGCAACCGAGGTGACGGTGAGCGACTGCGTGACACGCCCATCTTCGGTGATGCGCAGCGTGTCAGGATTTTCGCGATCGCGTGCCCAAGTGGCTATTCGATAGGTTTCGGCGCACGATGTCATGAGGAGCGTCCCGTTCTGGAGGAAGATGTAAATGCTGCCTCGAGCGGGCTGAGACGCAGATTGAGTTATGTTCCAGATGCGTCCGAAGAGCGATGCGATGGAGGCCGACTTTTTCGAAGTTTCAGCTGGGGAGAGACAGCACAAAGTGGAGAGCGCGAACACAGTGCAAAGTGCGCGCGCAATCCTTATGTTCTTACCAACTTGTCAGGCGTAATCGGCAGGTCTCGCACGCGGATTCCGGTCGCGTGATAGACCGCATTCGCGATCGCAGCGGCAACTCCGGTGATTCCGATCTCGCCTACGCCGCGGCATCCCATCGAGTTGAAATTGAAGTCCGGTTCATCGATCCAGCTCACGTCAATGTCGGGCACGTCGGCGTGCACCGGGACGAGGTATTCGGCAAGATCCGCATTGGCAGGCTGGCCATGCTCGCGATCGTACGTCAACTCTTCGAGCAGCGCCGCGCCGATACCAAATACGATGCCGCCGAGGAATTGGCTTCGCGCCGCTTTGTGGTTGAGAATACGACCGCAATCAAAGACGCTCACAATGCGGGAGACCTGCACTTTACCGATCTCGGGCCGGACGCGCACCTCGACAAAATGAGCGCCGAAGGACTGGAACGAGAACTTGTCGTTGTGGCCGAAAATGGGCTGAGTCTGGGCTTGCGCTTCGAGCGAATCGCGGCTGGCGGCGGTGAGCAGATCTTCGTACGCTATGCTGCGCGTGAGATCGGAGCGGTGGGCGACGCGCCCGTTCTGAAACACGAACTCTTCAGCGTGGTTCTCTGCTCCAGTGAAACCGTCTGCTGTTTCGGCAGCGATCTTCAGGAGCTCGCGTTTGATTTGGGCGGAGGCATCGTTGGCAGCGGGCGCCGTGCTGGCGGTGAGGTTGGAGCCTCCGGCGACCGCGCACTGAGTCAAGCTCGAGTCGCCAAGTTCCGCGCCGACGCGTTCCAGTGGAAGACCGAGCGCGTCGGCGACGGTCATGGCGAGCATCGTGTACATGCCAGTACCGACATCGCTGCCGGCTGTCGACACGATCGCCCGCGCGCCGGACGTGCTGGGCTCGAGCCGTACTTTGACGTCTGCGCCCATCAGGTAGCCGGGATAGGTAGCGGTCGCCATGCCCCAGCCGATCAACCGGTCGCCGTCGCGCATGGAGCCGGGTTTGGGATTGCGCTCAGACCAGCCGAAGCGCTCCGCACCGCGCGTATAGCAGTCGAGCAAGTGTTTGGACGAAAAAGGTGTTCCGGTTTGCGGATTGACCGTGGCGTGATTGCGTCGCCGTAAATCGACCGGATCGATGCCGAGTTTCACGGCGAGTTCGTCGAGCGCACTCTCGAGTGCGTACTGGCCGGGAGCTTCGCCGGGGGCACGCATCCAGGACGGACGCACCACATTCAACCGGATGAGTTCCTGCTCAGCCGCATAGTTATCGACTTTGTAAAGTATGCGCGAGCTGATGGTGGCGGCTTCGGTGAAATCGTCATCTAAGGCGGTATGCGAGGTGACGTGGTGGCGCATCGCAGTGATTGCGCCGTCGTGTTTCGCGCCGATCTCAAAGCGCTGCACGGTTTCGGAGCGATGCCCGACGTCGGTGAGCACTTGTGGCCGGCTGAGCACAATTTTTACGGGACGCCCCAGCCGCTGGGCCGCTAAAGCCGCCAACATTACATGCGCGCCGGTTGCGCCCTTCGATCCGAACATGCCTCCCGTGAAAGGACAGAGGACGCGCACTTTCTCGGGCGGCAAGCTGAACGCCGCGGCGAGGACGGTGCGGTCGCCCATAACCCATTGCGTTGAGTTGTAGACGGTGAGCGTGCCGTCAGACCAGGACGCCACTGTGGCGTGAGGCTCGAGAGCGCAGGAGTGTTCGGAAGGCGTGACGTAGGTTTCGTCGAGCTTGACATCGGCCGCTTTGAAACCGGCATTCAGATCGCCGCGTTCGAAGGTGAGCGGCTCGCCCATGAAGTTGTCTGGCTTGAACTTTGTTTCCTGCGCGTCGTCGAGCGCGACGGCGAAGTGCCCAGCCTCGTATTCGATAGCGAGCAAGGAAGCTGCGTAGCGGGCCTGCTCCATGCGCTCGGCAACAATCATGGCGACGTACTGTCCCGTGTGCAAGATTCGATCATCGGCCAGTGGCTGTCGCTTTTCGGCAGTCGTACCGCCGGCCATCATGTCGTCGGGCATGTCGCCGAAGCGGCCGGTGTTTACATGCGTTAGGACGAGCAATACACCAGGCGCGTGCTCCGCCGCTTTGGTATTGATGCTGCGGATTTTGCCGCCTGCTATCGAACTGCCCACAAGCACCGCGTGACACATCTCTCCGAGCACAAATTCTGCCGCATATTGGGCCGTGCCGGTGACTTTCTTGCGTCCGTCGACGCGGTTCACGGGCGTACCGATTAATGCTGTTGCCATATGTTTTCTCTCTTGTTCCGTTTACGCGCGGCTGACTAATTCTTCGAGCGCTAAGACTAAGGTGCGCTTCGCCAGTTCTACTTTGAACGCATTGTGCTTCTGCGGCTTGGCCCCAGCCAGAGCGGCCTGCGCTGCCGCCGCGAAAATTTGCTGTGTGGCGGGCTTACCGGTGAGCGCGTTCTCGGCTTCACGCGAGCGCCAAGGGACAGTGCCGATTCCGCCCAAGCCCACTCGGGCGTTTACGATTTTCTTTCCCTCCAGTTCCAGAGCGACTGCGGCGGACGCGAGGGCGAATTCGTAGCTCGACCTGTCGCGCACCTTCAAGTAGTGCGAGTTGGAATGGATGCTGTCGTCCGGCAGGAACACATGCGTAATCAGTTCGCTTTTTTCGAGAACCGTTTCGAATTGGGGCGTGTTCCCCGGCAGCAGATAAAATTGGTTAAGGGGAATAGTACGTTTCGCGCCGTTTTGCTGTTGAGTATGGACGACGGCCTCAAGAGCAATCAGCGCGACGCACATATCGGAAGGATGAGTCGCGATGCAATGATCGCTTGTGCCGAGCAAAGCATGCATGCGATTCACGCCGGTGAGGGCGTCGCAACCCGAGCCCGGCTGCCGTTTATTGCAGGCGGCGTTCACGTCACGGAAGTAACTGCAGCGGGTGCGCTGCATGAGGTTGCCGGCGGTACTTGCCATATTGCGAAGCTGGGCCGAAGCACCGGCGAGGAGAGCTTCCGAGAGAACAGGGTAGCGTTCGCGGATCACGCGATGGGCTGCGAACTCGCTGTTCCGGACATTGGCTCCGATCATAACGCCGTCAGCGCCGGCATCAATCGAAGAGAATGGCAGGAGATTGACGTCGACCAGTTCCGAAGGCGTCATCACATCGAGCTTCATTAAATCGACGAGCGTGGTGCCTCCGGCAAAGAACACGGATTGCTTATTTTGATCGAATGCGGCGAGGGCTGCTTCGGTCGTATCGGCCTGCACGTAGGAGAACGGATGCATGGTTTTAGCGGCCTCCCTGCTTGACCTGGCGCGCGTGCTGAATGGCTTCGACGATGTTCGGGTACGCTCCGCAGCGGCAGATGTTGCCGCTCATGCGCTCGCGAATTTCTTCGGGCGATAGTTCGTCGAGGTTGGGTGGCTGCGAGACATTCGGGGTCACATGACTCGGAACAACTTGCGCAGCTTCTTCGAGCATGGCTATAGCGGACATGATCTGTCCGGGCGTGCAGTAGCCACATTGGAAGCCGTCGCATTCGATAAACGCGGATTGCATCGGATGAAGATTCTCGCCGTTGGCCAGACCTTCGATGGTGGTGATTTCGTCGTGTTGATGCGCGATGGCAAGGGATAGACACGCGAGCGTGCGACGCCCGTTGACATGCACCGTGCAGGCCCCGCATTGCCCGTGGTCACATCCTTTCTTGCTGCCCGTCAGGGCCAGATGTTCGCGAAGGGCGTCAAGCAGGGTAGTTCGCCCATCCACTTGCAGACTTCGATTTTCGCCGTTGATTTTGAGTTGGAGATGAACGGTAGAATCGCTCGTTGTGTTATCGACTGGGTTGGAGACTGCAGATTCAGCCATATCTGAAGTATAGGAAGGTCAGATGAGGAATCAGTGAATGACGAAAGAAACTCTCTATCGATTTATTGCTTCGAAGGAACTGGCAGTGCTGGGAAGCGTTTCGGCGGGCGGGACTCCGGAGTGCGCGCTGGTCGGCATTGCGGTGACGGCGGAACTGGAGATCGTCTTCGATACGGTGAATACGTCGCGCAAATATCGCAACCTGCTGCGGAATCCGGAGGCGGCGCTGGTGATTGGCTGGGAAAACGAGATTACGGTGCAGTACGAGGGGACGGCGCGGGAGTTAGGCTCGACAGAGTTGCCACGTTTCCAGGAAGTGTATTTTGCTAGGTGGCCGGAGTGCCGCGCGCACTTGACGTGGCCCGGCATTGCGTATTTCGTTGTGAAGCCGCGATGGATCCGGTACAGCGATTTCAATGAAGGATCGCGCGGTGTGGTCGAAATGAAGTTCTGAATGGGCTTGGTGTCAGTCCCAGCGGAGCGCGACGAGAGGATCGATGCGGGCAGCGCGTATGGCTGGGATGAAGCCAGCGAGTCCGGAAGCGAGCGCGAGGGCGAGCACGGCTGACGCGAGGGTGACGGGGTCATACGATTCGACGCCATAGAGCCGGCTACTGATCAAGCGGGCAACGGCGATTGACGCGGGGATGCCGAGCGCGAAGCCAATGGCGGCAAGGAGCAACGTTTCGCGCATCACGAGCCAGATGAGACTTGGCCCCTTGGCTCCGAGCGCCAGCCTGACGCCCATTTCCGCTGTGCGTCGCGCGACTGAATACGCGATGACGCCGTAGAGGCCGATGGCGGCTAGCAGCAGAGCGAGGCCGCTGAAGAGAGCGGATAGACGCGCGATTAACTTTTCGGTGCCGAGCTGTCTATCGACCTGTTCATCTACAGTGCGGATGTTTCGACGGGGATTTTAGGATCGATCGAAGCGATGGCTTTTTGCACGGTGCGCTTGAATGTGCCGGGGTCCTGCCGTGTGCGGATTTCAAGCGTAGTGAAGTAGAGCGGAGGCATGATGCCGTTCAACATCGGGAAGAACAGCCGGGGCGCTACTTTGTCCCGAAGGCCGTGATCCTTAGCGTCGGCGGCGACGCCCACAATGGTGAAAGTAGTCTTCGATCCCTCCGGATTTTCGTCGCGAACCCATTTCCCGAGCGGGTCACTGTGCGGAAAAAACTTCTTAGCAAAAGCCTGATTGACGACCGCCACTTTGAGCGAATGCGCATCGTCGGATTCCTTGAGATCGCGTCCGCTGAGAAGCGGAATACCGAGGGTATGAAAGTAGCCTGGCCCGACTAGATCGAAGAGCGCATTTGGTTTATTTCTGCCGGACGA
>JAABUQ010009654.1_pt1 | contig 12974 bp, 10 predicted proteins | sample 5560001 | NCBI WGS metagenome assembly JAABUQ01 (sample SAMN10711888, study PRJNA513371) | rock metagenome | isolation source: Antarctica rocks | place: Antarctica: Victoria Land, Finger Mt nord | collected 2015-12-18 | reverse complement strand
GCTGTCAATGGTCGCACGATGTTCAGTACTTTTTCCAGGCTATCGGGTGTGTGCGCATAATCGACGATGACCGTGAAGGGCTGTCCTTCGTCGATACGCTCCATTCGTCCCGTAACGCCCTTAATCGTGGCCAGGCCGTGAGCTATCTCTTCCAACGTAACGCCCTGGCTATATACCGCCGCGATCGCTGCCAGGCAATTGCTGACATTAAAGCGGCCAATGAGCTGTGTTTCGACCAGCCCTTCATTGTCGGGCAGCACAACGCGAAAACGTGTGCTGTACGCGTGCAACTGCACATCAACAGCGCGCACGGCTGCCGGGGAGTCGATGCCATAGTCGAGGATTGGTACACGGCAATAGGGTCTGAGCACATTATAGCTGCTGTCGTCGCGGTTCAAGACAGCCACCGGGCGGCTGCCGATGCCTTTATCGCGTGTCGGGTCGAGCATCTCGAAGAGACGAGCCTTGGCCCGCCGGTAGGCGTCAAGGGTTTTATGAAAATCCAGGTGCTCATGTGTAATATTTGTAACGACACCCACGTCAAACGCACAGCCGTGTACTTTGCGCAGCTCCAGCCCATGCGATGTGGCCTCGATTACCGCGTGTGTTCCTCCGGCTGCGAGCAGGCGGTGCAGGAACGCCTGTACTTCCGGGGCTTCAAGGGTGCTCTGGCGTGTCGTATTGTCCCACTCCTGCTCGCCTATTTTAAAGTTCGCGGTCGTCATCAGCCCGCTGCTCCTGCCGGCATGCTCCAGCAGCGTGTGAATGAGGTTGCTGGTCGTCGTCTTCCCATCGGTCCCTGTCACACCGATAGTGCACAGCTTTTGCGCCGGGTAGGCATAAAAGGCGCAGGCGAGGTTCGCCAGGGCGGTATGTACGTCGGACACTTCAATATAGGGTATAGGCAGCGCTGTGGGATCACCCGTCAGGGGCGCGCCCAGGGCCGCAACCGCTCCACGTTGGGCGGCATCCTGAATATAGCGCCGACCATCGGTATGGGTCCCTGGTACCGCGACAAATAAAGCGCCAGCGATCACCGCGCGCGAATCGTAGGCCAGGGCCGTCACTTCAGCAACGCTGTCCAGCGCCATGTGGCCGTATATACGTAATGGTGGCTGTTCTAAGGCCGCCAGTAATGTTTTTATGCGCATAACTATTCTTTAACTACCAACTTATGTAATAAGTATATATACCTGTTCAAAACAGGAGGGTACATCTATAGAACGTGTGTGTTTCCGCTTCCTCCGGTACCACACTCCCAGATCGTGTGCGAGCACAGCAGGTGCGGAAAAACTGTTCTCGTATCCGTCTGCAAACAGTGTGCTTCGCATGCTGTTTGCAGACGGATACGAAAGAGGTGCGAACGCCGCAGGCGTGAGCACAAGAGAATGGTTAGTAAAAGATCGTGCGTGTTCGATGATAGGGCCGCATCTCTGATGACTGCTGGCCAGCGAGCCAGAGCTTTTGATCGATCTCAGCTGTATGCAATGGGTGCCCACGCCGCTGCATCGCTCGCCGCAGCAATTCACAGGCCCAGATCGTCACGGCGCGAATCTCTACCTCCTCCGTGCACCCGGCAGGCAGCAGTTCCTGATTGTCGATGCGCTGCGCTAACGTCGTATAATAAGAGATCACATTATAATGACGAAGCACCTGTGGTAATTTATAATCGGCAAAGATCGTCAAGGCATTCAGGTCAGCGAATGCTCCCCACTTCTGTCCAGTGAAGGCGCTGTGTATATCGGCGACGAGGATCTGTGCCCGCTTGTAAAACTTGATCTCACGGGCATGATAGCTAGCTACATCGTTGAACGAAGGGAAGTCTCGCACCAGGAGCAAGGCAAGCTTGACCGCGCTGTATTCCGCCTCTTCGATCGCATGGACGAACTGACCCTGGTAGCGTGCAAGCAGAACCCGTCCGACTTCACGCGCATTGGTGACGCGCTGCTCGAAGAGGGGGATCGTGCCGGAGCCACGAAAAATATGAGTGAGCGTATCGGCGCTGATCGTACTGAGATACTCGGCGTCCCACAGAGGAAGTCCTTCCTCAACGGCGCGTTTCAATGCCGCAGCCTCCGCCCAGTAGCCATTCAGGGTCTCGCCCTGATACTCGACTGTCCAGCGCGGCTGACCTTTCTCGGCCCAGAAGCAAAAATTCAGGGCATCGAGCAGCAGTAGCCAGTTCACCGTACGTTCTGTCCCATCATAAAAGTGGTAGCGTGTATCCCACGTTGGAAGGGAGTTCTGTAGAGCAGCCTCTTGCGCCCAACGATCACTCAGTCGTTCCACCTGCTCAAGGTTGATCCAGGCAGCCTCGCCCTGTTCTACCGCCGCGCGTGTGCTGCTCAAGACCCCGAGCGGATCGCCTCCAGACAGCGCGTAGAGGTCTTCATCGCTATAATTATCGGACAGTTCTAGCATATACTAAGGAACGCCTCTCTTCTATTCTCGGCACGATTCTACATTCATTCCTCCTTTTCGTCAATCACCGCTATCTCCTAGCGGAAAACTCACTGTACGAAAGAAAAACATAGCAGGTAAATATACGAACATTGTAGTGAACAATGTAACCGTGTTTGTGTGATGTGTGTGCATTGCGAATACATTTGTAGTCTTTCGACAATCCCACGTTAAACAAATGCCACACTTTTGTGTCTATCACGCAGTATTTCCCCCCAAAAGCCCTTGATTATGTGCCGCTTTTATGCTACTATCCTTGTAGTGTTGTTACACAATCACGCGCGTAGTAGTGCCGCATTGTAGACGTGCCATCGTAGTGCATTTTTACCAATCGGATCGTTAAGAAAAGGCTCTTGACGATTTAAATTTTCTATTTCCATGTGATAGATGATCTAAAGGGATACGCAGGGAATGAAAGCCTTGCGTTAAGATTACCTTACACCTTGTAATCACAGAAAAGGAACAGCACTTTCATGGAAGAGAAACAGATTCAAGAATTTGTTCATCGTGTCTCTCAGGATGAAGCATTGCGCAAGGAGTTTACAAGCAATCCCGACAGCGTAATTATGCGTGAAAATTTCTCTCCACGTGTTGCTTCGATAGTGAAGCGAATTGCGCCGCAATTAGCAGCGGGTCAGTTCTCCTCGGAAGATCCACTAGCTCATTGGTGGCAGTATTAGTTGTTTTGTAATCGTTGAATAATGAAGCTGATGAACGATAACACACGCGTTTCTTGTGAAGATGACAATATTCAGCCTTTCCAAAAATTTTTCGCCGCTTGCCAGCAACTCTTGCGTAAGCGGCTTCATTATTTTTTAAATGATTTACAGCCGACTCTTCGTGTTGATGTTGAGTATGCATTAAAAGAAGCTGGAAAATTACTTTTCCAAACTGAGCTCGATGCTGGTAATACTCATTCTACTTTGCCGAGCGGTGCCTGGTCATTGCTTACGTTATTGGTTGCTCAACATGTTTCTCCTGAAGTCGATTTGTTTGTTGTCGAGAGTGTAGCTGTTGCTGTAGAGTGTTTTATCTGTGCTTTAGATTTGCTTGATGATGTTGAGGATGAAGATCAAACACCTATTATGCGGGATTTAGGAACTGCTCGTGTATTGAACGTCTCGACGACATTATTAATGCTGGCTCAGCGAGCCATTCTCTCCTTATCGCGGCACGAAGTTTCTTCTATACTGATTATCAGTGTGTTAAATACGTTGCAGAATGCAGCTCTTGAAGCTACAGCAGGCCAGCATCTAGATCTGGTGGCGGAGCAGCAACCAGCGACTGATTTTACTGATGAAAAATGTATAGAGATCGCAGCGGGGAAAGCAGGAGCTCTTATGAGCCTTGCTTGCCAACTGGGCGCAATATGTGCTGGAGCAGATGAAGAAACGTATAAACACTTTTCAGAACTTGGCAAATTGCTTGGAATAGCGAACCAGCTTGACAATGACTGTCATGATCTGTATTATCTTTTACAAGATGAAGGCACTCTTGCTCTTGACTCCAATATGCAAATAAGTAGAAAAAGTGCAAAAACGGATTTACTACGTAAGAAGAAGACTTTACCAGTAGTTATAGCAGCAAGAATAGAAAAAGTCATGCAACTGAGCGGCGATAAACAGCCACAAGCACGGCAGCTTGCATTTAATGAGGGAATATTGGCAACCTGGGGTATTTGTCTGCTTTACCGCGAACGCGTCCGTGACTCTTTACAGGAAATTGAAGCCCGGCATCCTATTTCTCCAGCACTACGTTATCTTCTGGGCTTTGAGTAAACAAGTGCGGATATGTGGCGGATTATCGGAGAAGAACGTATGCAACGTAAATATTTGATGCGAGGGAGAGTTCACCGCCTGATCGCGATACTACTCGCCGTAGTGGTTTATCTTGTGCTACTAATTTTCAATATACGCTACTCTTTTCAAAATCATACGAAAGACTTCTGGCTATCTTTTGGCTTCTCTGCTTTGGCATCTCTTATGTTTCTTGCGACCGGCTCATTAGTATGGCTGTATGTACGATCTCGCCGTGTTGCACTATTATTATTCTGTTACTCATTAGCAATGATGATAACTTTTGCCGTAGAAACGGGTGCAGTATATAATGTGTTCTTTGAAGCTGTAGGGGGAGCGAGTAGTGCTATCGCAGTGCCATTACTCTCAGTACTTCTGCTCAATTTCCCTCGTAATCGTCTTGCTTTACCGAAATCTGGTGGAGCGCTAAAGTCGCAATATAGTTTGTCTCATTCTTTTATTCAACTGATACAAGGCTATTTTTGGTTATTAGTTGTTGTTAGTGTCGTAGTAGGATTATATTCTATTATCTTGTTGTTTTTTACTCAAAAAATCCCGCAAATACTGTTAGATATTAATTCAATATATTATATAGTAGGTCTGAGCGGCATTCTGGTCATTATTTTATTTTCTTACTATCAATTTTCTTCCATTCGTGAGCGTCAACAGCGGCGTTTTTTTGTAAGTGGCGTTATTCTCACTGTCGCTCCAGTCTTATTGCTAACTGTTCTGCCTCAAGCGCTAAATTTACCATCTGTGCAAAGCGATATTAGCACAGTCACCATGATCCTGTTTCCTCTCGCGCTTGCCTACTCTATCCTGCGTTACCAGCTCCTCGTTTTCGATACATATGTCCGCCGTGCTGTAACATATTCTGTTGGCGCGATTGGCTTATTAGTACTGGTATACTTTGCTGTTGCTATTTGTGATATCTTTTTTGCCGGGCGAGTCACCATCTACGTTATCTGTGTTGTAGGGATTGTTGCGGTACTGGCTCCGGTTGTGTGGTGGCTGGCGCGGATCGTTACCGAACGGCTCTTTTTTAGCGAGATCTTGCATTATCGCCGTCTGATTGATGAGCCGACGATTTTTGAGGATGAGATCGTCGATTTAGAGGATGCGGCGCGCTTAATCACCTCGGCGGCACTCCATACGTTCGAGATAGCGCATGTCTGCCTCTTTGTGCTTGACGAGGGCAGCGATTGTTATCGTCTTATGCCTCCACGCACAAATGACGCGCAAGAAACCATACGTCATGCCCTGGCCGATGAACTGCTGCGTATCTTGAAACCCACGGCTCAGCACGCTGATGATTACCTGGAAGTCCAGTTACCGGCGCTGCGGCGCCTGGCTGCTTCCCGCCGTCCGCTCCTGCTCAGCGAGGCGATCCGTTCGGAAGCAGAGCAGCCGACCGGGTTGAGCCGCTACTTGCTGACTGCTTCGTCTTCTGAGCATGAAAACTGGATGCTCGCTCCTGTACGGGCGCAGGGGAATATGATCGGTGTGCTTGTGCTGGGCGAACGGGCCGACAAACAGCCCTACGCCGGACCCGATTTTGAAGTCGCGCAATTGCTTCTAGCTCGCTTCTCCTCGATTTTGGAGACGGCGCGCCTGTATGCGCGTGCCAACCAGCATGCTGCTCTGCTCAATAGCCTGTACACGGTGAATGCCATGCCGGGTTATCCATTTAAGAAAATCGAGGATGTCGCCACTTCCTACGCTGTGGTCGCGGCCGGAGCAACGGTGGCCGGGGCTGAGATATGGTTGTTTGACCAGCCGAAAAACGAGCTGCGCCGTGTCTGTGCCGCCGGAATGGCACCCCGCATCGCCTCTGAAGAACGTTTGCGCCTGCTGAGGGACGATGACTGGTCCTCCTGGTTTTACACGCCCGAGCGCGCACATTTCACGGATGGCTCCTCTTCACAGATGCCTGCCTGTCTATCCTGCTTACATGAGGCGCCTGCTTTCCCCTTTGCCTGGCTGCCTTTGCAGAAAGACGGCTCGCGGCTGGGCGTGTTCGTCCTGACCTTCCCACGCCCGCATCTCTTCTTACGAGCAGAGATGCGCGTGCTGGGCATGTTCGCGGGTCACTGTGCCGCTACCCTGGAGAATGTGCGCATGGCCAATGAACTGCTGCTCGCTTATGAGCGACAGAAGGAACTGGATGTGTTGAAGGATCAGTTTATTATGACTGCCTCGCACGAACTGCGCACTCCCCTTACCGCTCTGCAGGGCTATATTGAATTGCTCGGCGAGCATGATGTGGCGCTCAGCGCGGAGATGCGCGCCAGCTTTATTGAGAAGGCGCGCCTGGGAAGTGACGAGCTTGCATTGATGGTCAATAATATTATGGATGCCAGCCGCGTCCATATTGACATCGAGAAGATGTCCCCGCGTCCGATTCCCCTGCGCAAAGCGGTCACCTACGTCCTGGAGATCATGCAGGGCCTGGTTGAACGCGAGAAACGTGTGATTAGCGTGGACATCGCCGACCACCTGCTGGTCATAGCCGACCGCATGCGCCTGCGCCAGGTATTACTCAACCTCATCTCCAACGCCTTTAAGTATTCTCCTGAAGGTAGTCCTATCGAGATTAACGCAGTGCAGGATGAGCAGCAGGTGCGCCTGAGTGTGCGCGATTATGGTCTGGGCGTGCCGGAAAGGGATCAGCCCTTGCTCTTTGAGCGTTTCGTCCGCCTGGAGCGCGATCTGAACAGTCCTGTGCGCGGTGCGGGGCTGGGGCTCTATATTAGCAAACAACTGGTTGAGGCTATGGGTGGTCGTATCTGGCTGGAGAGCAGCGGTGTCCCCGGTGAAGGCAGCCTTTTTATCTTCGTCTTACAACTGGCTGCACAAGAACAGGAGCAGCCAATAACCCCTGTACAACTTCCAGTATGAGCGCGCTGGTACCGTGTCGGGGGTACCCGATTCTCTTCCACACAACGTCATTCTCATGAACGCATATAGAGGGTATATGCAGAGAAGATTCAATGTGTAGGAGATTACATATATGGCTATGATGCGCCGGACATCTACCAGTATCACCTCTCGTCAAATGGAGGTCCTGGCCTTTCTTTCGCGGCGGGAGAATTGGTTAGTTGGTGAAGTCGCATCCGTTCTCGGCGTGAGTTCGGCGGCGGCGACAAAGGCTATTGCCCGTCTTGAGCGCAAAGGTCTGGTGACGCGCTCTGTGGATATGATGGATCGGCGTTGTGTCAATGTGCGTGTGACACGTGCCGGCAACGACGCTGTCCGTCAGATAGCAAGACCTGTCTTGTAAGAGTCTCTCCCATGGTTACTACCGCTCAATGGCATCACGTAACCGCCACAAGGCGAGTATGTCAGTGCGGAAGATTTCACTACGACGCTTCCGACCTGACATATCCTCGGTCCCTGGCATATTGCCATAGGGATTTTTGTAACTGGCGCCGCGCGCGCGAGATACGGCTCATGACTGTGCCAATGGGGATCTGTAATGCCTCGGCGATTTCCTTATAGGATAACCCTTCGATGTCGGCGAGAACGACCGCCATACGAAAATTGGGTGGGAGGTCGTTAAGGGCTTTATATACGTCCTCATCCAGGTACTGGCTCAATACAGCTTCCTCTGCCCCCTGGCTCAGCTCCTGCCCACTCAAGTCCCTGATCTGATTATACAGATAAAACTCTTCCCCTTCTGGTAGTGAGGCCGGGGTGGGATGGGCTGCCAGCCTGCGATAGCGGTTGATGGCGGATGTATTTAAGATACGAAAGAGCCAGGCACGTAAATTGGTTCCTGGTTGATAGGTATGCGCGAAACGGAAGGCTTTGAGCATCGTTTCCTGGACAAGATCCTCAGCTTCTTGCTGATTGTTGGTCATACGCAATGCTGTACGATACAGGCTGTCCAGTTGCGCAAGAACTCCCGCTTCAAAATCCTCTGTCACCGCATTGGGTGCAGTCTTCGTCCCGTTTTGCAGTGCTGCTGTCTCTTCCTCTTGTATGTTTTCTGGCTGTATATCTTCCTGTGAAGTGGGTGGTATATCTTCGAATCGTTGCTTTTCCTGCATTAAAAACTACCTTTCAACCTGCTACTTTCTTTAAGGAAAGTGGTATTAGTATTATAACTAGTTCGCGGGGAAATTGCGAATGGGTAGCTAAGATTTTGTATCTCTACACGTACACGTTCGGGAATGAAAGACCCTTGCATTATGTTAGAATGAACAGATATAGTGGCGAGCTAATTGTAGGAGAAAACCTATGGAATGTTTAGACTGTGTTGAGACAACGGCACGTCTCCATCTCTACATTGATCGGGAACTCAGCGGAGAAGAGATCACAATTGTGCAGCAGCACCTGGCATCCTGCCCGCATTGTGAATGCCGCTTTCAGTTTGACCGGCACCTGAAAACGCTCATTCATGAGCGCTGCACGATTATTCATGCCCCGCAGCACCTGCGTGAAGCTGTGATGCGCCTGGCCTATGGTGAGCAGGTCGAGATCAGCCGCGAGCTGGAGATGAGGCTGAAGGCGGACCTGGAAGGCTGCTAAGGCCGATCTATCTTTCCGCGCAATCTATCCGCACAGGGGCGGGTCTTACCTGCCTGCACGCACATTTCAAATACGTTTTTAGCCTCCCAGAGCATGTAAGAGGAGCACTTTCAGGTGCGCCAGGGCGATCAGCTCTCCACTGGCACAGGCCAGGGCCAGGCCAAAATAGGGGAGGAGCTCGCGGTAGTGTGAAAAGACCTGGTCGCGTCTGCTCAGCGCAACGATGATAATAAGGTTAACGCTACTTAACGCCATTACTAAACCAGACGTACTGAGCAGCGCGATCGGGTACAGCACAACGCCGCTCTGTGAGATGACCGCGAAAAAGCAGATGATCAGCGCGGGCAGGCATAGCGCTAATGCGCGCCAGGAAGCGATGCTACGCTGCTCGTTATATTCGCACCAGAATAAACGATTTGTAACAGGCAGGATCAGTGCCGCCATCGCTAGCCCCGTGAGGAGCCCGGCCGCCAGGCGCAGCAGGTTATGGGGATGGTAGAGGTGTGGCAGGCCAAGGTCAAGCAGCAACGAGTTGCCCCCATCGATCGCCAGCATAATGATGCCAGACACGAGCGTGACAATGACCGGCCAGGGAGGAAGACGCTGGACACGGCCACGACCTGTGGCATATAGGGTGGCAAGCGTGACGATAAAGCCCAGATAGATGCCTGTATTGCGCGCGCAGAGCGGCAGGCGTTCTCCCCCTGGATAGAACGAGTGCGTCGGCAACTGCGCGCATACCCCACTGTCGAGCCAGCGCAAACGTTCAAGCAGCGTTGCGCCGGGCAAGAAAACGAGTAGCGCCAGGACGCCAAGATACACAAATACGGCTATACCTACCAGCCAGGTGGGCATAGCCGTTTGTCCTGTTACAGGCAGTTGCTGCTGCTTCATATGCGTCTATCCTGTCATATAGTGATGCCAAAGGTGAAATACTGATTGAGATAGACCAGCAGGTTAAAGAACACCAGGATGCCGACCCCGATCATCAACACCCCTGTACCAACCTCAATTTTGCCCAGGTGTGGCTTCAACCAGGTAAGCAGGCGACTGAGCCCGTTCAAGCCCAGACCCAGGCTCAGGAATGGTACGCCCAGGCCCAGCGAGTACGCGAGCAGCAGCCAGACACCCTGTTTGAGTGTTGCCGTGCTTGCGGCCAGGACCAGGATCGAGCTGAGAATTGGCCCTATACAGGGGGTCCAGGCGATCGCGAAAATAACGCCGATCAGAAACGAAGCCGGGTAGCCGGGGCGGGTGGGCTGAAAGGTGAAGCGCCTCTGCTGGTAGAGAAAGGGTAACTTGAGCAGCCCCATCAGGTACAGACCAGTAACCACAAGGATAATGCCGCCAAGCTGCCGTAAAATAACCAGGTGGCTGCTCAAGAAACTCCCCAGCGTGCTTGCTGTGGCTCCGAGCGCGACAAAGGAGAGCGTAAAGCCCGCGACAAAGGTGGCGGCGTGCAAAAATGTAACCAGGCGCGCGACAGGCTCCCTGGACGCACCTGTGCCCTGGTAAACGCTCTGCCCTACCAGTTGTGCCAGGTAGATCGGAACCAGGGGCAGGACGCAGGGCGAAAGAAAAGATGCCAGCCCCGCGACAAAGGCTATCCCGATACTAATCTGTGTGCTCATGGTTCATAGTATAGTCTGTTCGCCGAAACTGTGCAACGTCGTAACCGTTTCGCCTTGCTCGGCCCGCTGCCACTTTTTCAACAGCTGACGGGCCGCGCGGGCCAGCGTGTTCGCGTGAGGGTCATGCGTATTGTAGAGGCGCGCCAGTTCGGTAAGCGCGTAACGTACAATGGCATCATCTGGCGTCGCGAGCTGGCTGAGGGCGGTGAGAGCGGTCTGCGCGACGTGTTCATCAGGATCAAGCAGGGCCTGGAGCAGAGCGGGCAAGGCCCAGCGCGCGGCGACGCGACTGTACATATAGGCAATGCCCGCGCGTACGCCGGCATTCTCATCCGTATGCAGCAGGTGCGCCAGGCGAGGAGGCAGTTCGGGGAGCAGGTCGAGGTAGGGACCAAATATGGTGAGGAGCTCTATAACGCGCTGTCGTACCCAGGCGCTCTCCGCGTCAAGCAGGCGCAGCGCTGTCCCCTCAAGGACGATCTCCTGGCAAATATCCTGCCAGGCGCGTTTTTGTCCGTGACTGCGCGCCTGCCAGAGCAAGTGGGTGAGCGAGTCAAGGACCGCTACCTGTGTCTCTACCCCGGATTGTGGCAAGAGGCCCAGTAGCCAGCGTACGACGTTGGCGCGCAGGGGATAGCGCAGCGCACCGTGTAGCAGGCGCAGTCCCTCAATTGCCTCAATATGACCGGGGTGTTCCCTGTTCAGCACGATTGTCCCGAGTACCGCCGCGCCATACTCTCCTCCACACGCGGCCAGGGCATAACTTGCCTGCTGTCGCACTTCAGGCAGTGGCGATTTCAACAGGGGCAGGATGCTGGTTGGCAGACCCTGCTGGTGCATTGCATGGCGTATCGTCTTACGGGCGGCCATTTCTTCTAAGGCCGTCAAGACCGCGATCTGCCGGGGTGGATCGTTCTCATCGAGCAGCCGGCTTAGCGTGGGCAGGATAGCCGGCTGGGCGATCTTGCCCAGCGCGTGGGCTGCATGCATCGTAAGCTCGTGATCCTGATCGCGCAAAGAACTGACCAGGCGCGCCATGAGGCGTTCACGGTGCGCAAGAGAGAAGTGAATAGGAGATGGCTCTGTTGCCAGTACGAAGGTCGCGGCCCTGCGTACCTCCAGCGGGATAGATGCTTCCATAAGCTCAATAAGAACATCCAGCCCGATGCTCTCGCCACTGCTGAACAGCGCGTAGGATGCGGTAAGGCGAACGGGGAAATCCTCGTGCTCGCCCTGGTGTACGTGTAATGCCGTCAGGGTCGTATGCTGCAAGACTATTTTGCGCGCACGTATAGCCAGCGCCATCGCCGCAGCATAGCGTACCGTCGGCCAGGGCGTCTCCAGGGCGTTGCGGAGCAGCTCTTCATGGTCTGTGTGTGGAATGAGACCCGCCGCTTCGATGACGCTTGTCCAGAGCACTGGCCCGGCAGGAGGGATGACGAAGGGTGGGTGTAACAGCGCTTCCAGATCTACCTGTGCGTCCTGACTGAGATGGAGCAGGAGCCGGCCACAATGCTCGTATTGCGGAGGCCACCACGGCCACGGAGGTGAGGTGATTTCAGGATAATGATTGAGTGTGGCGAGCACAAGCGGAAGAATAGCGGAACCCTGCCGCGCCAGGCGTCGCGCCGCGCGTATCCGAAGCGTATAGTCGGTCTCTGGACCAAGTAGCAAGGCCAGAGCCGCTTGCATATTTTCTTGCTGCATGTGCCGCACGTATTAATTCCTCTGTCTAAAGAAATAGGATGCTGACGATGCTAAGGGATCTGCGCAGTTACAGTATACGTATACTGATTTAGTTATAACCCCGCCCGGCAAATCTTCTAAGAGCACTGCTTCGTTGCCTCTTTTCAGGCACGCTGCTAGAGGCGGGATACAGATGTGTGAAAGGGAAGGGCGTTCTCCACTACTGTGGTGGTGACTTAAACAGGCGCTGTACGCGATCCCAGAGCCGGCGAGTTGCCTGCGTACTTTGCTTACTGCGCTCGTTAAGCCTGACGGTATCAATGTCGGCTGGATGCCGGGCGTGCGGCGCGAGTGTGAGGGCAGGAGATATATCATCATGCTGCGAGGGCATCTCCAGCGTCGGTTGCCCCGTTGGTGATAGTGTGATGATGCGATGGTGCGCGTCCGAGAGGGATGGCGGCGGCTGTGCCTGCTCTGTTTCCGTACTCGGCGCTATCTGCGCTATCTGCGCTATCTCGATATCAAGGTAACGCGGCCGTTGTACCTGTGGACGTTTAGGCGGTTGAATTAGCGCACGCTCACCCATGATCCGTCCCGGTCCGCCAGCAGGAAGCTGCCCCATGCTCGTAGAAAGTGAGCGTGTGAACGATGGGGGAGGGCTGTCTGGCTGCAGATTGAGCGCACGCAGTTCCTGGGCCAGCAGACATGCTTCTACAAACCTCTGGTCGCGGTCGCGGGAGAGCGTTGTAAGAATAATCTTTTCCAGTTCGGGCGAAAGATCAGGGTTGTAGACGCTGGGAGGATGCACCTGGCCACTGATAATAGCCTGTGTCAGTTCTGGCATAGAGCGTCCGGTGAATGGACGATGGCC
>JAABUQ010009653.1_pt1 | contig 12974 bp, 9 predicted proteins | sample 5560001 | NCBI WGS metagenome assembly JAABUQ01 (sample SAMN10711888, study PRJNA513371) | rock metagenome | isolation source: Antarctica rocks | place: Antarctica: Victoria Land, Finger Mt nord | collected 2015-12-18 | reverse complement strand
CCGCGCAGTTTGCCAGGGTAATCGCTTCTGCGGGGGTCGCGCCTGCCGCCAGCGTCAGGGTCAGCGTAGAGATAACCGTGTCGCCTGCCCCCGCCACATCGTACACTTCTACGGGGTGCGCGGGGACACTCGCCTCGCTGCCGTCCGCGCTGAACAGTGTCAGGCCCTGCGCGCCGCGCGTAATCAGCACATGATCCGAGCCGGAACGGCGCAAAATCACTTGGCCTGCCTCGCGCAATGTGTCCTCGCTCGCCCCTTCCAAAGCCAGCCCCGAGGCCTGGCTTGCTTCCGACAGGTTCAGCGTGATTACCGTCAAAGGCGTATGCGCGCCGATGCCCTGCGGCTTAAGATTGCCGGTCACAATCTTGCCTGCGCCCCGTGCCTGCTCTACAATCACGCGCACCATGTCGTGGCCCAGCAGGCCCTTCTGGTAGTCGGACAGCAGAACCGCATCGCACTCGGGGATGGCTGATCTTAGATAATCTAGTATCAAGGCCCGCGCCTCGCCCTGCACTTCTTCGCGCTGCTCGTGGTCTACCCGCACCACCTGCTGGGAATGAGCGATAATGCGCGTTTTGCGCGTCGTAGGCCGGGTCGCGCTGGAGATAAGGCCATCGGTGTTCGCGCCCTCCTCGCGTAGCTTTTCCACCAGCTTCGCCCCCGCCCCGTCCTCGCCGATGATGCCCGCAATGGAGGCCGCCCCGCCCAACGCGCACAGGTTATTGACCACATTGGCCGCGCCGCCAGGCACATACGTTTCCCGGTCGGCATCCACCACCATGACCGGCGCTTCCGGCGAGATGCGGCTGACACGCCCCCACACATACTCGTCCAGCATTACGTCGCCTATGACCAGCACCTTTTTGCCGGTAAAGCCATTTAAGATCGCCTCGGCGCGCTGTTTGTCCATTGTCAATTACTTCCTTTGCTCGTAAATGAGTATTGTCGGATCGGGATAAAGCATGTCGTGCGGCAGGCCCTGTGTCGGCAGGCCGCCGAGGAAAGGGCGCGTGCGCAGCAGCGCGGGCGGGCCGCCAAACACTGCTGCCTGCGTGTATCTTTGCCGCAGCAGGCTTAGAAACAGCAGCGCGCGCGGGTCGCGCAGGCGCAGGGCATCCCGGTAATCGTACTCCGACAGCACCACATAGCGGGGCGGATTCTGGGCGAGAACCGAGACGTCCCAATCGGCAGTGGGGACTCTGAGGCTCCATTGTCGCCCGTCCAAAGCCAGGCGCACGGGATTGCCCCCCGGCGCGAACGCGCGCCAGCCGCCCGGCTTGGGCAGTGAAAAGTAGGGGCTGAGGGGCGGCGAGCCAAACCAGGGCTGGGCGGCAAAGCCCACCGTCGCCGGAGCGGGAGCCTGCTCAAGCCACGCTAGGGCACGGTCGCGCGGGTCGGCCTGCGCCATTGGACGCACTAAATTAATGCAGTCTGCCAGGGTCAAAAGCAGCACAACGGCGACAGCCGACACCCGCACAGCAAAACCGGGCCGGGCGCGCACGGCTGCCCAGTCCGCCATCAGACGCCCGCACCACAATGCTAAAAGCGGCAGCAGCGGGACCGCATAGCGGGCATAGCGCACGGCGGCCAGCCCGATTACCAGCGTGTAAGGCAGCGCGAACGCCGCCAAAAGGCCGTCGCCCTGCGTGCGCCGCACGCCCGCATAGACCAGCGACGCCAGGGCAAAAAGCAGCAGCGGCAGGCCCAGGCCCGCATTCAGCGTGTGCGCTGCCAGGTACACAAACCCGCTGCCCGTGTTTTCAAAGGTTGGGCCGGGCTGGCGGCTGACGTGTACCCATTCATACATCACATCGGCAACAAATGTGCGGCTGTCCAGCACCGCGCCGGGACACGCGGCAAGAAATGCCGCCCCTGCCGACACAATCCCCACAAGCAGCAGCTTCGCGCGCCGCCCAGCCGCGCACGCCAAAATCAGCGGCAGCAGGGTCAGCGCCATGTTGTATTTGGTCGCCGACGCCAGCCCCGCGAAGACGCCCGCCCACAAGGCGTTGCGCCATGCGTTTTTGGCGCTTTCCGCGCGGGGCAAAGCGTCGCGGAGCCTGGCTGTCCACAGCAGTGCCAGAGTTCCCCAAAACGCCGCCGGGACATCCACAGTCAGCCAGTGCGACTGCTGCGCGTGCAGAGGGATGACGGCCAGCACGCCCGCCGCCCACAAACCCGCCGCCTGTCCCCACAAGCGCCGCCCCAGCGCATAAGTGGCCCAAACCGTGCCCACGCCCATCGCCACCGTCAGGCAGCGGCCAATCAAATACAGCCGTGCCCACTTGGCATGGTCAGCCGCCAGGTCTTTGATGACAATGTCTGCCCCGCCAAACAGAAACGCCAGCGAGTTGGCAAAGTTTACTAGATAAAGCTGAAGGGAGCCGTAATGGTAAAAGCCCGGCAGCAAATGCCCGGCAAAGACGTTCATGCCCATCGCCGCTTCCAGCACAATGCTTTCATCCGGGTGGTAGCTGAAGTAGTGGGTTTGCGTGGGCAGCCCCCAGCCCAGCCCCCAAACGCGCAGGGCAAGGGCCAGGCCGAGGATCGCCACAAGGGCAACAGTGGCAAAGGACGGGGTGGCGGCAGTCCGTGAGTGCATTCTGACGCCTAGTGTACCCGCCGGACGCCCGATTTGGCCTGCGTGTCCCGCCGAAGGAGCGTCCCGAAACGCGCGGGATTTCTTTGGGGCGCAGGGACGCACCCCGCCCGTTATTCAGGCGTTTCCACGGCTTGCCAAGCCATAACCAACGACGGAAGATTTTGTTCCGTCGTTGGAACGCGCTGCATAAGCCATAGAAACGCCGCCGCAGTGCGCGGGCAATGCCATTAAAATGGTGTCAAAACGGCGTCATTCGGGCAGGATGGTATAAGAGTCCAGGGCCAGAGGCTCCCCGGCGCGCTCCATTTGCCGACCAATCGCCGCGATGACATGTTCGGGCTGAATGCGTGTCAAGCACTCGCGGCCAAAGTCGCAGTGGTTTTCCTTCCAGCAGGGAGAGCAGGTCAGAGGCGTGTACAAGTTCTCGTTGCAGGTGTAGCCTGACTGAAACGGCATCTCTCGTCCGCCGTAGACAATCACGGCCCGGCAGTCTACCGCGCGGGCCAGATGCATCAAAAACCCGATCTGCCCGACAAACAAAAGCGACTGGCTCAGAACAGCCGCCGTTTGGCGAATGGATGTCTTGCCGCGCAAATCCAGCGCGCCTTCCAGCGGCGGGTCGCTGGCATCGCCGACCTGCACAAAGTCGTACTGGCCCTGGAGGGCATGGACAACCGCTTGGTAGCGCTCGGGAAGCCACTGTTTATTCAGATGCTTGTGCAGGGCGCTCATGCCGCTGCTCATAATCGCCACCTGGCGGCGGGCCACTTGCCCGGCTTGCTTCTCGTCATCGGCGAGATAAAAGTACGGGCGAATATCCACCGAGCCGAAGATTTTGCACATTTTGCACATGCGCGCCACCATCGGGTAGGGCGGGCAGTAGTGGACATCGGCCTCGGCGATTTTCTCATACATGTAGCAGGGATATTTGGGTTCGCGCCCGAACACTTTGTATAATTCTAAAATGCGCGCATCCCACGGCATCAGCGTGCCGAGATCGGGGTTGTGGGTGAACAAGCTGGGATAGCGGCTCATAAACGACGGACGCGCGAGGCCGCGCTTCGCCATCTCATGGAAGACCGTAGTCATCAGCAGTTCATCGCCAATGCCGCCGTCGTAATAATACAGGCCTTGGGGCAGGCCATGCCGCATCAGCCACTGCGCCGACCACAAGGCATACCCGACCTGGCGGCGTATCCAGGCGGCATCTTTCTTTTTGGCGGGGGCGGCAATGCTCGGGGCCACCTCCAATGCGCGGCGCGTTTCGCGCATACGGTTGCGCACAGACGGGCGGCTAATCTCGCCCGGCGCATTGAAAGCGTCCCAGGCATCGTCGCCGGGCGGGTCGTTGAAAACAGGAAGCGCTTTTTCTATCACTCGGTTCCTTTCGCTTGTCAGCCCTGACTTGCTGGCGTGAACCCCTTATTTTGCGCCGGGGCTGCTGTGTTATTATACCCAGCCTAGGGCAGCGCGCCTAAAGCGTATGAGTGCAAAGACTAGGCCTAGGGCTGCAAAGACGAAAGCTTAGGGCTGCAAAGACGAAAGCTTAGGGCTGCAAAGACCGGAGCAAGGCACGGCGCGCTTCCAGCTTGGCGCGGCGCGCGGCAAGGTCGGCGGCATCCTGGCGCGCTTTGGCAACTGCTTCCGGCGCGGCTTTCTGCACAAAGCCCGCGCTGGACAGGCGTCCTTCAATCCCCGCCAGCTCCCTGCCAAGCTTGGCGGCTTCCGCTTCTAGGCGCACGAGTTCGCGGGCAGGGTCAATGCCTTCCAGCAGTTCCCCGGCGGGCAGGTAGAATGTCGCGCCGGGCACGCCAGTCGCGACCGTGCGCTCGTCGGCAGGCGCGGCCTCGGCAATTGTCACCGTGCCCAAACGCGCCAAAGTTGCAAGCGCAGGCATCTGCGCGCGCAGGGCGTCGGCGGCAGACGCGCTTTCCGGCACAACCGTTACGGTAAAACGGCGGGCAATCATCGCCGCCCGCGCGGCTTCATTCTCCTGGCCCGGCGGCGTAAACTCGGCGCGTAGGGTGCGCAGCGCGGAGATGCCGCCGATCAAAAGCCCCATGTCCCGCTCCGCGTCGGCGTCCACAAGGGCGCTGTCCATTTGGGGAAAGGGGGCCGTGCAGAGGCTGCTCTTGGGCACACGCGGCAAAGCCTGGTAGACTTCCTCGGTGATAAACGGCATGATGGGGTGCAGCAATCGCAGCGTGGTTTCCAGCACATGGTGCAGAGTGGCCTGCGCGAGCGCTTTGGCGGCGGCATTGTCGCCCTGCAAGGCAGGCTTGCTCCATTCCACAAACCAGTCGCAGAACTCGCTCCACACGAACTCATGCAGCGCGCCGCACGCTTCGTCAAAGTCATACGCGCTCAAGGCATCGTTGACTTTGCCGATGGTGCGCTGCAAGCGAGACACAATCCAGCGCTGGGGCAGAGACGGCGTCGTGCTTTCGCGCTCTCCCGTCGGCGTGTAGCCTTCGGTGTTCATCAGCACAAAGCGGGCGGCGTTCCAGAGCTTGTTGGCGAAGTTGCGGGCATCGGGCACGCGGTCTTCGCTGAAGCGTATGTCCTGCCCCTTGGACGCCAGGCGCAGCAAGGAGAAGCGCAGGGCATCCGCGCCGTATTTGTCAATCATCTCCACGGGGTCAATGCCGTTGCCCAGGGACTTGGACATGCGCCGCCCCCGCTTGTCCAGCACCGTGGCGTGGATATACACGTCATGGAACGGCTCCCTGCCCATGAACTCCTCGCCGGTCATTATCATGCGGGCCACCCACAAACGCAGGATTGTGGCGTCCGTCGTCAGCGTATCGGTCGGGTAGAAGTATGCCAAGTCGGGTGTTTTGGCAGGCCAGCCCATGGTGGCAAACGGCCACAGGGCGCTGGAAAACCACGTATCCAGCACGTCTTCGTCCTGGACAAGCTGGTCTGTGCCCGCTCTTTGCACGGCTTCTTCCCAGGTACGGGCGGCGACATAGCTGCCGTCCAGCTTGTAATAAATGGGGATGCGGTGCCCCCACCACAACTGCCTGGAGAGTGCCCAGTCGCGTATGCCGTCCATCCAGGCCAGATACGTGCGCCCGTACCGCTCCGGCACGAACTTGACAACCTCGTCTTGGGCCACTTCTATCGCTTTATTGACAACAGGCGTGCCTGCCATCTTCATAAACCACTGGTCTGATAACAGCGGCTCAATTGTGGTGTGGCAGCGCTCGCAGGTCGGCACGCGGTGGGGGTGGTCGTCCGTTTTCTCTAAGAGGCCCAGTTCTTCCAGGTCGGCGACAACTAAATTGCGCGCTTCATAACGGTCTAGGCCCGCGTAGCGCTCCCCGGCCTCGGGCGTCATGGCTCCGTCAAACCCGATCACTGTAATCTGAGGCAGATTGTGGCGCAGGCCCGCCTCGTAGTCGTTAGGGTCGTGGGCAGGCGTCACTTTGACCGCGCCTGTCCCGAACTCCGCCTGCGCATAGTCGTCGGCAATCAGTGGTATCTGGCGATCCGAGAGCGGCAGGGCGATAAGTTTACCCACTTTTCCATCATAGCGCACGTCTTTGGGGTTGACTGCGACGGCGGCATCGCCGAGCATTGTTTCGGGGCGCGTGGTGGCGACTGTGACATGCCCCGACCCGTCCGCATACGGGTAGCGGATGTGCCACAGGTGTCCGGCCTGCTCTTCTTCTTCCACCTCAATGTCCGAGATAACCGTGCGGTGATAGGTACACCAGTTGACCAGCCGCTTGCCCCGGTAGATTAGGCCCTGGTCGTAGAACCGCACGAATGCTTCCGCGACTGCCTGGGCGTACCCCGCATCCAGGGTGAATCGGGTGCGCTGCCAGTCGTAGGAGCAGCCCAGGCGCTTGAGCTGCGTGATAATACGCGACCCATACTGCTCGCGCCACTCCCACACGCGGCTGACAAACGCCTCCCGGCCCAGCGTGTAGCGGGTTAGGCCTTCTTTGGCAATTTCTTTCTCCACCACAGTCTGCGTGGCAATCCCGGCATGGTCAGTGCCGGGCAGGATCAATGTGGTGAACCCGCGCATGCGGTGCCAGCGGCCCAGGGCATCCTGGATGGAATGGTTGAGCGCGTGCCCGATATGCAGGCTGCCGGTGACATTGGGCGGCGGGATAGTGATGCTGTATTTGGGCTTGCCGGGTGTCGGTTCGGCATGGAACACGCCTGACTGTTCCCATTCCTGGTAGCGTCGCGCTTCCACCTCTTGCGGCTCGTAGACTTTTTCCATTGATTGCTGTCCTTGCTGCCCTTGCGTGTTTTAGGTCGGCCCTGAAGAGGCCCCCCCGCCCCAATAATGGGGAGCAATACAGAAGGAAGACACTGGCTGCATTCGGTATTGCTCTGCTCCTGCGTCTTTCTGGCTCCACTCATGCTACCCAGAATTGGGGCGGGGGCCTTTTCACTGTCTCTCTCTGCCCCCTGTTCCAGCGGCAGCATGAAATGATACGACGCGATATGCATGCGCCGCGCGAAATAAAATCGGTGCGCGTCGGCCCTCTGTACCCCGGAGTTCAGCTTCAGCAGCGTGCATTCGTGCGACCGGCCATAGTCGCAAAGCCAGTTTATCAGCCGCGTGCCATAGCCTTGTGACCGGAACGCCGCCTCTGTGACCAGGTCTTCCAAATAGAGAATGCGCCCGGAAAACAGCTTTTCCATCAGGCGAAAGGCCGCCACCGCCCGCACCTGCCCGCCGTCCGATAAAGCCGCCAGCCGGAACCCCTCTGCCTGCATAAGCTGCACGCGCGCAACAAACTCCGCCTCCACCAAATGCGGGCGCAGTTGCGCCATCACTGCAAAGCACCCGGCAATCTGCGTGTCCGTGTCCACCAAAGCGATTTCCATGCCGCCTGTCCCCCAATACAAAACCCCCGCATTCTGAACACAAAACCCCCGCATCCTGTGCGGCAGGCATTGGCCTGACGCAAGGACGCGGGGGGTCTTGCCCTCGCGCGGTACCACCTTGCTTTCCGCGCTTTGCTCCCAAACGCGCGGACACTCTTTCCAACCGGCTCCGGGGCGACCTTCGGCGGGCGGCACGCGGGATGCTTGCAGCGCAGGCGCAGATTTGTCCGCGCCCGGCATCCCTCTCTGAAGCGGCCGCTCCGCTTACTCTTCCCCATCTTTGCCGTTGTTGCTGTTAGTATAGACGCAAAACCCGCGCGAAGTCAACCTGAAGCCCGCGCGAAGTCAACCCAAAACCACGCCTCCTGCCGCCGGGCGCAAGCGCGTGCCGAGGGCAGCACGCAGGCTTTTCAAGCCAGTATCAACGACGGAACAAAACCGTCCGTCGTTGGTCTGCCGTCGGCACACAGCCGACAACGCCTTGACACGCCCTAGCCTCTATGCAATACTTTTGAGGAGGCTGTTGTCAGAAACAGTGATGCTCCGCCTGCCAAAGCAGACAACCCGGCGCGGCCTCCGGCCTGCCTTCGCGTGAGGGGTCTTACGCGCATTACAATAAACTGAGGCGAGAATGGAAAAAACATTGAGCCGCACAGTCCACAAGCCAAACCCGGCGCTTTCTGCGTCGGGCACGGCAGTTTCTGCGTCGGCAGCAGAGGAAAATCTGCTGGGCATATTCCTCAAGGATCGCCGCGCTAGGCTTGATCCTGCGGCGTTTGGATATGGCGCGGCGCGGCGGCGGACGCCCGGCCTGCGGCAGGAAGAAGTCGCCCTGCGGGCTGATGACAGCGCGACCTAGCATACGTGGCTTGAACAAGGGCGGGGCAGGTCACGCCTCGGGGCGCGGCGCAGACTGGGGCGGGAGCGACGCAATCAGTTCCACGACTGCTTTGCGAACCGGCGTGAGATCAAAGTCCGCTCTTATCGCCTCATCATTCCACTGCTCGGACAGCGCCTCAATGCCAAACAAAGCGCGGGGGAAGCGCGGATAAATAATCCGTCCGAGAAGAAGCTGCGCCGCCTCCGAACTTGTTGTCTTAGACAGTCCAAACGTCTCCCCAAGATAGGCGCTCAGCCGTTCGTGGGGTGCGGTAAAGATGACGTCAAAGTACCGGGCGGCTCCTTCGGGAAAGCGTTCGGCTTCGGCGATGCTCATGCGGCACATCCGAATCGTCCAGGCGAAAAGCAGGCCTTCCAGAAACCGTCCGCAAAACAAGACCAGGGCCTCGGTAGGGTCGTCGGAATAGTCGTCCGGCCTCTTAAGCTTGCTGAGGGACAGTTCGCGGACGAGTTCGATAATCGCCAGGTACAGCTTTTCTTTGCTCTCAAAGTGGGCGTATAGGGTGCGTTTTGAGGTTTGGGCACGCGCGGCGATTACGTCCATCGAGGCACGTTCAAACCCTACTTCCAGGAACACGTTCTTGGCGACGTACAGGATGTGTTCTCGCAGATCATTGCCTCGTCTTGACATAACAAGGATTATAGCCCTCAAATAACGATTTTGCGACGGGGGTTGACACCCATATAAACGGTACGGTATAGTTTACATACAATCTCGGAAGCAAATGGAGAGGGAATTAAAATGAAAGTTTTCGTGACGGGTGCGACAGGTTTTATCGGCTCTGCCGTCGTTCAGGAACTCATTGGTGCGGGCCATCAGGTGCTCGGAATGACGCGGTCGGAGGCTGGAGCCAAGTCTCTCCTCGCCGCCGGTGCCGAGGCGCACCTCGGTACGCTTGAGGATTTGGACAGCCTGAAGCGCGGCGCGGCGGCCTCGGACGGCGTCATCCATCTGGCCTTTGACCACGACTTCTCGAACTTTGCAGCAAACTGCGAGAAGGATCGGCGGGCCATTGAAGCGCTCGGCAGCGCGCTGGAAGGCACAGACCGTCCCCTCATCATTACTTCTGGGGTCGGATTTGGCAGCGCTGCGCCGGGTCAGACTGCGACCGAAGACGTCGTCAATTTTAATCAGCCGGTCCCACGTGTTACAGAGCAGGCGGGAGCGTCGGCGCTGGAAAGTGGCGTCAACGTGTCGGTGGTGCGCCTTCCCCAAGTCCACAACACGGTCAAGCAAGGCCTCATCACTCCGTTAATTGCCGTGGCCCGCGAGAAAGGCGTCTTCGCGTACATAGGCGACGGGATGAACCGCTTGTCGGCGGCGCATGTCCTCGATACGGCTCGTCTCTACAGGCTCGCTTTAGAGAAGCACGAGGCGGGCGCGAGGTACAACGCAGTTGCTGAAGAGGGAGTACCATTCCGAGACATCGCGGAAGTCATTGGCCGAGGCTTGAAGGTGCCGGTGGCCTCCATTTCGCCGGAGGAGGCCGGCGCTCACTTTGGGTTCTACGCGGCGTTCCCTGGCCTTGACCTTCCCGCCTCAAGCGCGCAGACGCAGGAACGGCTGGGATGGCGCCCAGCCGGACCAGGGCTGATTGCCGACCTCGAACACATGCAGTACTTCGGGAACTAACAGTGGCCGGGATATGTCAAAGGGGGGTGGTTGAAACTGCCCCGCCCAATGTTTCGCTTCAAGAGATAGTCATGCGCGTATTTGTCACGGGAGCCACGGGCTTTGTCGGCTCTGCCATTGTTCAAGAACTGCTCGGCGCGGGCCATCAGGTGACTGGCCTTGCGCGCTCGGAGGCGTCTGCCCAGGCGCTTGCCAACGCGGGCGCTGAAGTGCATCGTGGGACAATTGAGGACTTAGACAGCCTGCGCCGGGGTGCGTCGGCCTCAGACGGCGTCATCCATTTGGCCTTCAACCACGACTTTTCTAATTTTGCAAAGTCCTGCGAGACAGACCGGCTTGCCATTGAAGCGCTCGGCGCAGCGCTTGAAGGCACGGGCCGCCCCCTGCTTATCACCTCCGGCCTTGCATTGCTGGCGCCGGGCCGCCTCGCGACCGAGGAAGATGCGCCTCCTCCGGTCTCCCCCGCATATCCCCGCGCTTCGGAGGCGGCGGCGTCCTCGCTGGCAGCGCGCGGGGTGAACGCTTCGGTCATCCGCCTCTCCCCGTCGGTGCATGGCGACGGCGATTATGGCTTCGTGCCGATGCTGATCAACCTCGCCCGCGAGAAAGGCGCGGCGGCTTATGTGGGCGACGGGGCCAACCGCTGGCCTGGCGTGCATCGTCTGGATGCGGCCCGTCTTTACCGACTGGCGCTGGAAAAGGGAGATATGGGGTCTCGTTATCACGGAGTCGCCGATGAAGGTGTACCGATGCGGGAGATCGCCGAAGTTATTGGGCGTCACCTAAGCCTGCCGGTCGTCTCCAAGTCCCCCGAAGAGGCCGCCGAGCACTTTGGCTGGATGGCGTACTTCGTTGGGGCGGACGCCCCGGCGTCAAGTGCGCTCACCCAGGAGCGGCTCGGCTGGCACCCGACCGGCCCCGGCCTGGTTGCCGACCTTGACCAGGGCAGCTACTTTAAGGGGTAGACGCGCTGCATTATTGGAGAAACCCTGCCCAAGAAAGCATCAGCCTATGAACAAAGTTCTTGTCATCGGAGCCTCGGGCTTTGTCGGGAGGCGTGTCGCCCAAGCGCTGCTTGCCGATGGATGCCAAGTCCGCTGTTTGGCACGCAACCCAGCGAAAGTTCAAGAGTTGGCGGAGATTGGCTGCGAGATTGTCCAGGGCGACATTTCCGATCCTGCGTCCATGCAGCAGGCCCTAGATGGCGTCCAGGCCGCTTACATTTCTATCCATACGCTTTCGCCCCAACACGCCCGCACAGCAGGGCGGGGCTTCATGGACGTAGAGCTGGACGGATTGCAGAACATCGTGGCGGCGTGCCGGACGCACAGCGTGCGCCGCCTCATCTATGTGACATTCCTTGGGGCCATGCCCAATTCACCGAGTGCCTGGGTGCGCGAGCGCTGGAAGGCCGAACAGTTCCTGCTAAGCAGCGGCCTTGATGTGACTGTCATTCGGCCCGGCCAGATTGTGGGCGTGGGCGGACAAGGCTTTACCATGATGGTGGGTCAGGCCAAAAGCCGCGTCGCCGCTGTTCTGGGCAGCGGGAGACAAAAGTGGCGCAATATCGCTTTGGACGACTTGGCCTACTATCTTGTGGGCGTGCTTGACGATCCACGCGCCTTTGGGCAGTGTTACGACGTGGGCTGTGATGACATTCTGACGTATAACCAAATGATTGACATCACGGCAGAACTCCTGGGCCGACCGCATCCCATCAAAGTTCACCTTCCGCCGTCGCTGCTGGGCACGCTTGCCCCGCTCCTTGAACGCCTGAGCAAACTCCCCTCAGGCGCGATGAAAGGCCTTGTGGACAGCGTGGAGGCCGATGCGATTGGCGACCCTCTACCGATACGCACGCTTTTGCCTCGGCCCCCTGTGCCCTATCGCCAGGCTGTGGGAAGAGCGCTCAAGGAGAACTTATAATGCGCGTGTTCGTGACGGGAGCCACGGGCTTTATCGGCTCTGCCATTGTTCAAGAACTGCTCGGCGCGGGCCATCAGGTGACCGGCCTCGCCCGCTCGGACGCGTCCGCCAAGGCTCTGATCGCCGCAGGGGCGCAGGTGCATCGCGGGACGATTGAAGACCTTGACAGCCTGCGCCGGGGTGCGGCGGCCTCAGACGGCGTCATTCACACAGCCTTCTTTCACGAGATTACGCACATGGGCCTTGGGACGCGCCTTCGCGTGATGCTGGGTGGAAGTCCAGGCGGCATCATTTCAAGGTACATGGGGGCCGCCATCGGTGCGGATAGGCGTGCCCTGGAAACCCTCGGCCAGGCGCTCGCAGGGCCTGACCGCCCTTTGGTGGCTGCTTTTGGCACCCTGGCGATGAAGCCGGGCTGGCTCGCTACAGAGGATGACGACTACGATCCCCAGTCCGTCGGCGGGCCGCGCGGCGCGTCTGAAGAAACAATGCTGGCGCTGGCTTCGCGCGGCGTCCGCGCCTTAATCATTCGCCTGCCGCCGACAGTGCATGGCGACGGCGACTATGGATTTGTGCCCCGTCTCATTAAGGCCGCGCGGAAGCAGGGCTTTTCGGCGCATATCGGTGACGGCCTGAACCGCTGGCCTGCCGTGCACCGGCTGGATGCCGCTCGTCTTTTCCGGCTGGCGCTGGAGCAGGGCGTCGCAGGGGCGCGGTATCACGCAGTTGCCGACGAGGGCGTGCCGATGCGCCAAATCGCCGAAGTCATCGGCCGGCGTTTGAATGTGCCCGTCGTCTCCAAGACCCCCGCAGAGGCCGCCAAGCTCTTTAGCTGGATCGCGCCCTTTCTTCCGGTCGACAACCCCACGTCCAGCACGCTCACTCAGCAGCGGCTGGGATGGCAGCCCGCCCACGCAGCGCTCCTGCCCGACCTTGAAAACGGAACCTATTTCAAGAGCTGAAAAGAAACTGGCGGCGCTTTGGCCCTGCCCGCTCGCGGCCCGCCTGCCCTGCGCTTGCCCCAGATGCGCCCGGCGTTTTGCCGGCGATGGCGGCGGAGCC
>JAABUQ010009652.1_pt1 | contig 12974 bp, 12 predicted proteins | sample 5560001 | NCBI WGS metagenome assembly JAABUQ01 (sample SAMN10711888, study PRJNA513371) | rock metagenome | isolation source: Antarctica rocks | place: Antarctica: Victoria Land, Finger Mt nord | collected 2015-12-18 | reverse complement strand
TCCGAGGACCGCTTTGACCCGAGAGGGAAAGCCCGACATGCGGGGATGGTTGGGCTTCCGCCGCAAGATTGCAAGTTTTGGATGGCAAGCCGCGGCCCATGAACGCCCCGCGCGCCGTCTTGCCCCGCCCATTTTACCTCCTCGTCTTGCCCCCTCGTCTTGCCCTGGGGCGAAACCAGATAACATAAGGTAACAGTCGGCGCCCGAAGCGGCTTGTCGCGAATCGGCGCGTGGCCGGAGGCATGGAAATGTTCGACCGCAACCTGGACTGCTTTGCGGACGCGGATGCAAGCGGGGCGGGCGCGGGCAAGTCGGCGCTGCCGATTTATTCCATACGGCCTGGCGCCTTGGACGCGGCGCTGGCGGCGTTGCCGCCCGGGCAGGCCGCGTTCGCGCGGGCCAGCGGGTTTGCCGCCTTGCCGGGGCAGTTGACGCTGCTGCCGGGGCCGGACGGCTTGGCCGGCGCGTTGCTGGGTTTGGGCGATGACCGGACGCCCTTCGCGCATGGCGGCCTGGCGGCGGCGTTGCCGAAAGGCGCGGCTGCGCGGTTGGAGCCGGGCGATTTCGACATGGACGACGCCGTGCTGGGCTTCTGCCTCGGCGCGTATCATTACGCTCCGCACCTGGGGGCGCCGCGGGCGATGGCCAAGCTCTCGGCACCCGGCGGGCACGAGGCCGCGCGGTCGGCCGCGCGGGCGACTTGGCTCGTGCGGGACCTGATCAACACGCCGGCCAACCACCTCGGCCCCGCCGAGCTGGCCGACGCGACCCAAGTCCTGGGCGCAAGCTTCGGCGCCGATACGCAGGTCGTGGACGGCGAGCGGCTCGCGGCCGAGTACCCGGCGGTCGCCGCGGTCGGCCGCGGCTCGGCGCGTCCGCCGCGTGTGGCGAGCTTCACCTGGCGGGGCGGCGCCGCCGGGCCGGACGCGCCGCTGGTGTCGCTGTGCGGCAAGGGCGTGTGCTTCGACAGCGGCGGCTACGACCTCAAGCCGTCGGCGGGCATGCTGCGCATGAAGAAGGACATGGGCGGTGCTGCGCTGATGCTCGGCCTCGCGCGGATGGTCATGCAGGCGGACCTGCCGGTGCGGCTGGCCGTGCGGATCGGCTGCGTCGAGAACATGGTTTCGGGCGAGGCAATGCGGCCCTTGGATGTGCTGCGCACCCGGCGCGGCCTCAGCGTCGAGGTCGGCAACACGGACGCGGAAGGGCGCCTGGTGCTGTGCGACCTGCTGGCGGAAGCGTCGGACGAGCGGCCCGCCTTGCTGCTCGACGCGGCGACGCTGACCGGGGCGGCGCGGACGGCGCTTGGCCCGGATTTGCCGGCCTTGTTCGCGCCGCACACCGATGAGGGCGACGCGGTGGCGGAGGCCGTGCTGGCGGCGGGTCGATCCTGCGCCGATCCGGTTTGGCGGCTGCCGCTCTGGGCGGGCTACGACGGCTGGCTCGGCAGCCCGGTGGCCGACCTGAACAACGTGTCCAGCAAGCCGATGGCGGGCGCGATCACCGCCACGCTGTTTCTACAGCGGTTCGTTGCGCCCGGGACGGCATGGGCGCATCTCGACACATACGCCTGGAACGACCAAACCCGCCCCGGACGACCGGAGGGCGGGGAGGCATTGGGGCTTCGCGCGCTGTTTTCGGCGGTCAAAACATTAAATCGCGTTAACAAAGGCGTTTAAACGGCCGAATGACTGTTGTGTGATCGTTTTCAGTACTGGATTTGTTGCATAGCACTGATAACGATCCGTAGTGTCACCAATTAAAAACGAATCGGTGACGCTGAGTTACCGCTACGCCGTTCCGAACGAATGTTGCTTGGGCGAGGACGATGCCCGTTATCTGAAAAGGACCAAAGCCGTGGCAGCCAACCAAACAGCCGACCAGTCAGTCGGCATCCTCCGTGACACCATCGTTGCCCTTGTGCGGCGCGATGGCCCCGACCTGTCCGCGCGCCAGCTTGGGGTGTTCCTGACGTGCTACCTGCAGGACGGCGCGCACACGGTGCGCGGCCTGGCCTCCGACCTGAACGTGTCGAAGCCGGCCATCACCCGTGCGCTCGACCGTCTGGGCGAGTTGGACCTTGCGCGCCGCAAGGTGGACCCGATGGACCGCCGCAGCGTGCTGGTGCAGCGGACGCTCAAGGGCCAGGCGTTTTTGCGCGACCTGCGCGGCATCATGGTCGAGGCGACGGCCAGCGCGAAGAAGCCAGCGGCCGCCAGCGGCACCCATGAACCCGCGCGCAAGGCGCAGGCCGTCTAGTTCCTGCATTGGGCTGATCGCCGGGGTTGGCATGGGGTAAGTGCGGCTTGAGCGAGCCGCCCTTCACGTTGCCTGCTGCATGCTATGGCTTCCTGTTGCGTCAGAAGCATCAGCAACGCTGGCACTGAGGCCAGCGGCACCGCCATTGTCGGCAACCTTTTGCTGACTTGCTGATAGGCATGGTACAAGCCGTAACCGGCCCAGTATCATGCGGTGGAACAACAGAAACGTGGGTCGGTGACGCTGAGCGACGATGCTGTCACCAGCGGCCAAGCGACGTGCGGCGGGCACGAATCACGACGAACGCTGCCCAGGCGAGTTGCGGCGGCAGCACCAGCAGCACCGGCAGCGGTTTTGCCGACCCTTGTGCTGTGATGAACAGCAGGCAGCACAGCCCGCCCCACAGCACGAACCCCCAATGCACCAGGGTGATCGACGCCGCGCCCATGCCGGACCGGTGGGCGACCTGATACAGGTGGCTGCGGTGCGCCTCGGTCAGCCGATCCCCGGCCAGCGCGCGGCGTACGAGGGTGAACGCCACGTCGAACAGCACGCCGAACAGCAGCATCGGCACCAGCAGCACCGACAGGTCCACCCCCTGGAACCGCCCAGCCGCCACCGCCAGCACCGCGAGCACGAAACCGCAGAACTGGCTGCCGACATCGCCCATGAAAATGCGGGCATGCGGGAAGTTGAACGGCAGGAAGCCGACCAGCCCCGCCGCCAGCAGCAGCGAGGCAAAGTACACGAACCACCCGCCATAGGCCGCGGCGACCGCCGCCAGCGCCAGGCAGGCAAGGGCCGAAACGCCGGACGCCAGGCCGTTCAGCCCGTCGATGAAGTTGACGGCGTTGGTCGCGAACACGATCCAGGCCAGCGTCAGCGGCGCCGCCGCCCAGCCCAGCTCGACCGGCCCCCACCACGGCAGGTTCAGATCGGCGACGACCAGCCCGCTGCCCACCGCCAGCGCCGCCGCGCCCAACTGCGCCGCGAGCTTCACGGCGAACGGCCAGTCCAGCACGTCGTCCAGGAACGCCACGGCCGCGATGGCGGCGGCGGCCAGGATCACGCCGCGGAAGTAGGGATCGGCCAGCCGGGAGAACTCGGCATAGCGGTACAGCACGCCGATGCCGACCAGGAAGGCCGCGACCACCCCCACCCCGCCGCCCTTCGGCACGGCCCGCAAGTGCGCCTTGCGCGGGTCCGGACGGTCCGCCGGGCCGAGGCCGATCATCACCCGCACCAGCGCCGCCGAGAGCAGCGCCAAGGCGGCGATGAACAGCAGGTGCTTCGAAAAGGCGTCGGTGCTCAATCGGATGTTCCGGGGAGGGGGCCAGGGAGGGGGGACTGTGAAGCGGCGCGCGGTGGGCTATAGGGTCGGCACGATGCCATCGCAACGCTCGGTCAACCGCATCCTGCTGAACGTCGCGCTGGACGGCGTGCTCGCCGCCGTGGCGACGCCGCTGGCCCGCTACGTCGCCGACCCCGGCGGCGGGCTGCTGCACCCGCTTTGGTTCGTGGCCGGGGGGGCGATCACCCTGCTGGTCGCCGGGCTGCCGTTCCGCATGCCACAGCAGTATTGGCGGTTCGCGGGGATCGCGGACCTCGTGGGCCTCGTGGGCAGCAGCGTCGTCAGCGCCGTGCTGTTCGCGCTGCTGCTGGGCGTGTCCGGCTTCCCGCTGCCCACGCCGACGTTTCCGGTGGTGCACGCGCTGGTGCTCATCGTGGCGCTCGGCACGCCGCGGGTCGTGTACCGGCTGCGCCTGGCGCAACGGGCGGGGCGGGAAGCGGCGGACGCCCAATCCGTGCTGCTGGTCGGTGCGGGCGACGGGGCGGACCTGTTCATGCGGGCGCTGGAATTCGGGGAGGGCCGGGCGGCGTTCCGCGTCGTCGGGCTGCTCTCGGTGCGGGAAGGCCAGACCGGGCGCCGCATCCACGGCCAAGCCATCCTGGGGTCGATCACCCAGACCGCCGCCGTCCTTGCCCGGCTGCGCGCCGAGGACCGGCTGCCCTCCGCCCTGGTCGTCACCCAGCCCAAGCTGTCCGGCGCGCCGCTTGCGGCCTTGCTGGCCCAGGCGGACGTCGAGGGCGTGCCGGTGCGCCGCGTGCCCCGCCCGACGGCGCTGCAGGCGGCGGCGGGTGCGGGCACGCTGGAGCTGGCGCCGGTCGCGATCGAAGATTTGCTGAACCGCCCGCAGGTGCCGCTCGACCGCGACGGCATGGCGCGGCTGGTGCATGGGCGCCGGGTGCTGGTGACGGGGGCGGGCGGCACCATCGGCTCGGAACTCGCGCGGCAGTTGGCAGCGTTGGAGCCAGGCAGCCTGACGCTGCTGGACAACGGCGAGTATGCGCTGTGGCTGATCGACCAGGAGCTGGGCGAGGCGCACCCCGGCGTGGCACGGGACACGGTGATCGCCGACATCCGCGACGAGGCCCGCATCCGCGCGGTGTTCGACCGCGTGCGGCCCGAACTGGTGTTCCACGCCGCCGCCCTCAAGCACGTCCCAATCGTGGAGGCGAACCCGCTGGAGGGCCTGCTGACCAACGCCGTCGGCACCCGGCATGTGGCGGAGGCGGCGCGCGTCGCCGGGGCCAGCGCCATGGTGTTCATCTCGACCGACAAGGCCGTGAACCCGAGCAGCGTGATGGGCGCCAGCAAGCGGCTGGCCGAGATGTACTGCCAGGCGTTGGACGTGGCCGCGCGCCGCGCCGCCGGGATGCGCTGCGTCACCGTGCGGTTCGGCAACGTGCTGGGCAGCACCGGCTCCGTGGTGCCGCTGTTCCGCCGCCAGCTTGAGCGCGGCGGGCCGCTGACCGTCACCCACCCCGATATGCGGCGCTACTTCATGACGGTTCGGGAGGCGGTGGGCCTGGTGCTGCAGGCGAGCGTCGTCGGCATGGCCGACGCCACCCTGCCGACCGGCGCGCAGGGCGGCATTTTCGTGCTCGACATGGGAGAGCCGGTGCGTATCGTCGATCTGGCGCGGCAGATGATCCGGCTCGCCGGCCTGCGCCCGGCGGAAGATGGCGAGCCGGCACCGGGACGGATTGCGATCCGCTTCACCGGCCTGCGCCCCGGCGAGAAGCTGTTCGAAGAACTGTTCCACGGCAGCGAGCCGCCGGTGCCGACCGGGCATCCCGGCCTGCTGATGGCCGCGCCCCGCACCGCGGACCCGGCCATCGTCGGCCGCGCCATCGACGAGGTCGCCGCCGCTTGCCGGGCCGGGCTGGTCGGCTCCGCGCTGGCGCTGCTGGGCCGCATGATCCCGGAATTCGAGCACAACGCCGGCGGCGCCTCCGGGCGCGTGCGCCTGCCTGGAGAATAAAGTGAACCAGCCCATCCCGTTCCTCGACCTGAAGGCGCAGCAGGCCCGCATCGCCCATGCGCTCCGCCCGCGGCTCGACGCCGTGCTGGCGCATTGCCAATTCGTGCTCGGGCCGGAGGTGGCGGAACTGGAAGGCCGGCTCGCCGCCTATTGCGGGGCGCGGCACTGCGTCGGCGTCAGCTCCGGCACCGACGCGCTGCAGATCGCCATGATGGCGGAGGGCATCGGCCCCGGCGACGCGGTGTTCCTGCCGGCCTTCACCTACACCGCGACGGCCGAGGTGCCGCTGTTGCTGGGCGCCGCCCCGGTGTTCGTGGACGTCGATCCCCGGACCTTCCAGATCGACCCGGCGCACCTCGCCGCCCGCGTGGCCGAGGTCCGCGCCGCCGGACGCCTGCGCCCGCGCGCCCTGGTGGGGGTGGACCTGTTCGGCCAGCCGGCCGACTGGCCCGCGCTGAACCGGATCGCCGAGACGGAAGGCTTGTTCACCCTCGACGATTGCGCCCAAAGCTTCGGCGCGGTGCTGCACGGGGCAAAGCTCGGCACGCAGGCGCAGGCGACGGCCGTCAGCTTCTTCCCGAGCAAGCCGCTGGGCGCCTACGGCGACGGCGGCGCGCTGTTCACCGAGGACGACGACCGTGCCGCGCTGTATCGCAGCCTGCGCAGCCACGGGGAGGGCACGACGCGCTACCAGGTGCTGCGCACCGGGATGAACGGCCGGCTGGACACGATGCAGGCGGCGGTGCTGCTGGCGAAGCTCGACGTGTTCGACGACGAGCTGTCGGTGCGGGAGCGGATCGCCGGGGTGTACGACTGCCGGCTGGGCGCCGTCGTCACCCCGGCCCGCGTGCCGGACAGCGCCAGCGCCTGGGCGGTGTATTCCGTGCTGCTGCCGATTGGGGCGGACCGCACCCGCGTGCAGGCGGCGCTGCTGGAAGCGGGCGTGCCGACCGCGATCTACTACCCCCTGCCGCTGCACCGGCAGCCGGCCTATGCCGCCCACCATGACGGCGCGGCGCTGCCGGTGTCGGACGACCTGTCCGCCCGCATCCTGGCGCTGCCGATCCACCCGGACCTGTCGATGGCCGATGCCGAGCGGGTGTGCGATGCGCTGGCCCAGGCGTTGGCGTGAGGCAACCGCTTTGCTTCCTCCGCGTTTTTCGGTGATGAACCAGCCAAAAGTGCAGACCGACGATCCGCCTCCCGAGGGGGCCAGCCCGGATCACAACCCGACCGGCGAAACCCCGCACGGCATCCCGAAAGGGACCGAGGACCATGACGCCAAGGCGCTGCCCAACGACGACCGCAAGACGGGCGAGACGGCGCCCCAGACAATCGACAAAAGCTGACCCGTCACGGTTCGGGCCGAACCCACAAAAAGGTCAGTTCGTGCTTGTTGTGGAACAGGTGCGCCAACCGTCCATAAGGCAGGGCGGCGAACTCATCCGCCACGGGGTAATCGGCTTCGCCTTGGAATTTGACCGTGCATATGATCCTTTGCACGGCGCCGGCCGCGACCCAGCGTTTGACCAGGTCCAGCAGCCGTGCCGGATAGGCGATCACGTCGCAGACCAGCCAATCCACCGGTGCGGGCGATACGGCAAAGGCGCTTGCAAGCGTCTGCGTAACGCCAGGCATCCCTACAATGCGGGGATCAAGCTCTGCCTTGTCCACGGCTCGCACGGATGCCCCCAAACGGGCCAGTACCCAGGTCCAGCCGCCTGGCGATGCGCCAAGGTCGAGACACGTCTCGCCGGGGCACGGGTATAAGCCAAGCCGGGTCAAGGCTTCCCAGAGCTTGAGGTAAGCCCGGCTGGGCGGGCCGATTGCGTCTTCCTCGAAGCGGCACTCGCCCAACGGGAACGGACTGGTCTTGGTTGGGCTGGCAAGCAGGCAGTCCCGGTCCAGCAGCGTCCATGCGCCGAGGTGCGACGTGGGCGCAGGCTCGGGAAAGCGCAGCGGACGGGCGCGGACGGGCGGCAGGTGTTCCCCGATCAGCGCCATGCGGCGGTGATGCAGGGCGGGATAGGCGGACCAGTTGCGTTGCCGGGCACGCAGGCGGTCGGCCGCATCCTTGACCGAGGCGACCATGTGCACCTCCGGCGCGCTCCAGGTGTCGAGTGCCCAGGCGATGGCACGAGGCGGATCAGGCGACAGGGCCAGGCGCCCGTGCCACGCGCCGACCGTCACGCCGGCCCGGGCCAGTTCCGCTGCAAGCGGCTGCTCCAGACCCTCCGCCGCAAGATAGGCGCTGCCGATGGGCGCGGGCGCTGTCAATGGCGGCGAAGCGCGGATAGGCCCAGCAGCGCCCAGCCCAGCATCAGCAGGCTGCCGCCCACCGGGGCGAGCACGCCCAGATGAGGCCCGCCGAGCGCCCCCGCATAGACCGTGCCGCAGAACAGCACCGTGCCGAGCGCGAACGCCGCGCCGGCCGCATGGGTCAGACCGCCGCCGCGTGGCCCCCAAAGGCCGCAGCCCAGCAACGCCAAGGCGTGCCAGCCCTGCATCTGCACGGCGCTGGCGACGGCGCGGGCCTCCACGGCCTCCACCGGCAGGTGCGCCGCCCCGGCCGCAGCCGCCACCGCCAGCAGCCCTGCCAATCCGCCCAACGCGACCCAGCCGCGATAAGTATCCGTGTTCATGGATGCCATTTACCCGCAGCGGGGCAGTTCCGCCATCGCGTGGTCCAGTGTAGCTTATGAGGCATGCCCCGCGGAGACCTGTTCCCCGAGATCGGACCGTTCGAGACCGGCTACATGCCGCTGTCCGGCGGGCACGTGATGTATTGGGAGCAGGTGGGCGCGGCGCACGGCCAGCCGGTGCTGTTCCTGCACGGCGGACCCGGCGCCGGGGCGGGCGCGGTGCACCGCCGCTTCTTCGACCCGCATTTCTGGCGCGTGGTGATCTTCGACCAGCGCGGCGCCGGGCGCTCCCGTCCGCTGGGCAGCCTGGCGCACAACACCACGCCGGACCTCGTGGGCGACATCGAGACGCTGCGTCGCCATCTCGGCATCGAGCGCTGGCTGCTGTTCGGCGGGTCCTGGGGGTCCACCCTGGCCCTCGCCTACGCGCAGGCCTACCCGGACCGGGTGCGCGGCCTGGTGCTGCGCGGCGTGTTCCTGGGGCGGCGGGCCGAGGTCGAGTGGTTCCTGCACGGCCTGGGCGCGGTGTTCCCGGACGCGCACGCGGCCTTCGTGGGCCACCTGACGCCCGCGGAGCGGCACGACGTGCTCGGCGCCTACCTGCGGCGCCTGGTCCATCCGGACCCGGCCGTGCACATCGCCGCCGCCCGCGCCTGGTCGGTCTATGAAGGATCCTGCAGCACCCTGCTGCCCAGCCCGGACACGGTGGCGTCCTTCGCGCAGGACCGCACGGCGCTGGGCCTCGCGCGGATCGAGGCGCACTACTTCGCCCATGACCTGTTCCTGCCGGAGGGCGGGCTGCTCGGCGGCATGCACCGGATCGGCCACTTGCCGGCCGAGATCGTCCAGGGCCGCTACGACATGATCTGCCCGGCGCGCACTGCCTTCGAACTCGCTTCGTCCTGGCCCTCCGCCCGGCTGACCGTTATCCCGGACGCTGGGCACTCGGCCTTGGAGCCGGGCGTGCGCCGGGCTTTGGTGTCCGCCGTGGAGCGGTTCCGCACCGTCCGCTGACCCGCGTTGCCGCCGACCTGGCATCACCTCATTCGTTTCAAATCCGTTGACAGTTGCGCCGAGGCTTGGTATCACGGAAAACTGATAGCAGGCGTCCGAGTGAGACGCTTGGGCAAACGGGGAGAGGCGGATTGGCAACCTTGACGGTCGGCGCGAACCAGCAGTTCCAGCATATCGCAGACGCGGTCGCGGCGGCGCGGGACGGCGACATGGTCCTCGTCCAGGCCGGAACGTACGTGAACGATTTTGCCACTGTCACCCACAAGATCACGCTGCAAGGCGTGGGCGGGATGGTGAAGATGGTCGCCACCGTGCCGCCGACGAACGGCAAGGCCATCCTGACCACGGACGCGGACGTGACGGTGGGCCACTTCGAGTTCTCCGGCGCCAAGGTCGCCGACAAGAACGGCGCGGGCATCCGCTACGAGATGGGGAATCTCACGATCACCAACTCGTATTTCCATGACAACGAGAACGGGCTGCTGAGCGCCGCCGACGCCCAGGGCACGATCACCATCAAGAACTCGGAGTTCGGGCACAACGGCAACGGCAACGGCCTTACCCACAACATCTACGTCGGCGCGGTCAAGCAGCTCACGATCCAGGACAGCTACATCCACGACGCCGTCGTCGGCCACGAGGTCAAGAGCCGGGCGCTGAGCACGACCATCACCGGCTCTCGCATCCAGAACAACGCCGGCAACGCGAGCTACGAGATCGACCTGCCGCAGGGCGGCAACGCTCTGATCCAGGGCAACGTGATCCAGCAGGGGGCGAACACCTCCAACCCCGTGATGATCGCGTTCGGGGAGGAGGGCAAGCTCAACGCCAACTCCGCCCTGACCGTGCGCGGCAACACGGTCGTGAACGACAAGGCGGGCGGCGTCGCCGTGTGGAACGCGACCACCGCCCCGGCGGCGATGGACGGCAACCAAGCCTACGGCCTGGGCAGCACGGCCAAGACGCTCGGCACGGTCACGCAGACCGGGACGACGGCGCTTGCCGCCCGCCCGGCGCTGAGCCTGGCCTCGCCGGTCGGCAGCAGCGTGTTCGACATCGGGATCAACCTGTCCGAAGACGCCTGGCAGGGCGACGCGCAGGCGATCATCAGCGTTGATGGGAAGCAGCTCGGCGGGACGCAGGCCATCACCGCATCGCACGCGCTCGGCCAGAAGCAGACGATCTCCTTCCTGGTTCCGCTTTCGGATGGGGCGCCGCACACCGCGTCGGTGGCGTTCGTGAACGACGCCTGGGGCGGAACCGCCGCGACTGACCGCAACCTTTACGTCGATTCGATGGACGTGGGCACGCAGCATATCGTCCTGGGCGCGGTGCTCTACGCCAACGGAGTGCAATCCTTCGCCATTCCGGCCACCGCGCTCACCAGCGGCACCGCATCGGGCGCGCAAGCCATTCTGCCGACCCGCTGACCGCGCCGCCCCGGCAGCGCGGGGCCGCTGGAGACGATCAGGCGGCCAGGGCCGCGGTGATGCGCCGGGCGAAGGCGGCCGGGTCGGACGGCATTTCCCCGTCCTGCACCCGCGCCAGGTCCAGCAAGGTGTGCGCCGTGTCGGTCAGGTCCGCGCCGGCCTCGAGCTGCTTCGACAGGCTGAGGATCAGCGGGTGGCGCGGGTTCACCTCCAGCGCCGGCGGCAGGCCCATCCCGGCCTGGCCGTGCCGCCGCATCAGCCGCTGCATCTGCAGGTCCGGGCCGAACCCGGCCGCCGCCAGCACCACCGCGCTGTCTACCAGCCGGTCGGTCGCGCGCACCTCGCCCACGGCGTCGCCCAGCGCCGCCTTCAATGCGGGCAGCAGCTTGTCCACGTCGGCAGCCTCGCCCTCCGGCTCGGCCGTGACCGGCAGCTTCGACAGGTCGATGCCGCCCTGGGTCACGCTGCGGAGCGGCTTGCCGCCCCATTCGGCCAGCCGCTCCGGCCAGAAGGTGTCGACGGGATCGGTCAGCAGCAGCACTTCGACGCCGCGCGCCTTGAACCCTTCCAACTGCGGCGACCGGGACAGCGCGTCGGCGTCGTCGCCGGTCAGGATGTAGATCGCGTCCTGCTCCGGCTTCATGCGCTCCACGTAGCCGTCAAGCCCGGTCCAACCGTCCTGGGCGGATGACCGGAACCGCATCAGCCCGGCCAGCTCCGCGCGATGCTCGGTGTCCTCCCAAACACCCTCCTTCAGCACCGCGCCGAAGTTCTCCCACAGCTTGGCGAAATCGTCCGCATCCTTGGCCCGGGTCTTCAGCTCGCCCAGCACGCGGTTGGTCACGGCCTTGCGGATGCGGGCCAGCACCGGCGTCGCCTGCAGCATCTCGCGGCTGACGTTCAGCGGCAGGTCCTCGGTGTCCACCACGCCCTGCACGAAGCGCAGCCAGGGCGGCAGCAGCCCGGCCTCGTCGGTGATGAACATGCGGCGGACATGCAGCCGCACGCGGCTTTCGCGCACGCCCTCCACCGCCTCGAACGGCCGGGCGCCCAGCACGAACAGCAGCGCCGAGTATTCGAGCGCCCCCTCCGCCCGCCAATGCAGGGTGGCCCAGGGTTCGTCGTATTGGCCGAGATGCCGGTAGAATTCCTTGTATTGCTCGGGGGTCACCTCGGCCTTCGGCTTGCGCCACAGCGCAGTGCCTGCGTTGGCCGGGCGGTCCTCGCCTTCGGTCGCTACCGTGATCGGCACGGTGATGTGGTCCGCCCACTTGCGCACGACCGTTTCAAGCCGGATCGGCTCCAGGAACTCGTCCGCGTCGGGCTTGATGTGCAGCAGCACGCTCGTGCCGGGTGCGTCGCGCGTGGCCGGGGCGAGCGTGAAAGCGCCCGCGCCCTCCGACGCCCAGGTCCATGCTTCTTCCGATCCGGCACGGCGGCTCGTCACCTCGACGCGGTCCGCCACCATGAAGGCCGAGTAGAAGCCGACGCCGAACTGGCCGATCAGGCTCACCTTCTCCTCCGGCCTGGCGGCGGCTGCCGCGTCCCCGAACCGCCGGGTGCCGGATCGGGCGATGGTGCCGAGGTTTGCGGCCAACTCCGCCTTGTCCATGCCGATGCCGCTGTCCGCGATCAGGATGGTTCGCGCGGCCTTGTCCGGCACGATGCGGACGCCGGCGTCGGGCGGCAAAGCCAAAGCGGGCGCGGTCAGCGCCTCGAACCGGCGGCGGTCCGTCGCGTCGGCGGCGTTGGCGACCAGTTCGCGCAAGAAGATCTCGCGGTCCGAGTAGAGCGCATGCACGACGAGGTCGAGCAGCCGGCCCACCTCGGCGCTGAATTCGTGGGTTTCGGTTTGCATGTCGCTCATCGCAATCTTCCCCAGGCTACCCCGTGCCGCGGCCCTATGCCGCACAATGCCGGGCTTCTCAATACGTTGGCGGCCCCGAGTTGGCGGCCCCGAGTTGGCGACCCTGAGTTGGCGCCCCGGTCAGGTGCCTTGGGTATCCGCCCCGCTGCCCCGGCCGGACACGCCGGCGCGGCTTGGCGCGTCGGCGCCCGGCTCGACGGTGCGGGACTCCGCCGCCAGTTCGGCGTCGTCCTGCGGCGCCTCCGCGGCGGCGGGTGCCGGGTCGTCCCGATGCTCTTCCAGCACGGCAGCCACCGCCTGCGGGTCGGCCCCAGGGATTTCGCATCAAGCGACGGGCATGTGGTCGAGGATGTCGGCGAGAATGCGCACGTCCAGCACGGCATCGCGCATGGTATGGCGCATGGAGTTCTTGCCCGTGACGATGCGGACGGCGTTG